>Ga0079226_10001682_pt1 | contig 17006 bp, 13 predicted proteins | sample Poulit2014_FD_76345 | JGI IMG/M metagenome (GOLD analysis project Ga0079226, IMG submission 76345) | Agricultural soil microbial communities from Georgia to study Nitrogen management - Poultry litter 2014 | ecosystem: Environmental > Terrestrial > Soil > Agricultural land | place: USA: Georgia...
CTGAGCCTCTTTTTCTTGCTCCCCCGCACGCGCGACCACCGCAACCCAGATGACGACGGCGATTACGGTAACGGCGCCCAACTATAAGCCCTCATGACACCCGTGTTCCTGTTCCATGATGTCTCGTCATTTGGATTACCGACCAGTAGAATGTGATTCAAATCGCTCATCCTTGCCTACTGAGGAGCATCACTGTGAAAGAGATCATCATTCCCCCGGTTGCCGAAGCCCCGCACGATTCCAATGCCACCGATCTAGTTGAAAATCAATTCCATCAAGATCCGAATCACCCACTGTTTGCGCGCCAGCTACAACCCGGCCAGTGGACAGATGTCTCGGCTCGGGAATTTCGTGAGGATGTCAAAACCATCGCACGCGCATTAGCCTCGATCGGCATCGAGCCCGGCGACTCAGTAGCCATCATGAGTCCCACTCGATACGAATGGACACTCTTGGATCTGGCGATCATGTATGCAGGTGCCGTGACGGTCCCGATCTATGAAACTTCGTCCCCTTCACAGATCGCATGGATTCTTCAAGATGCACAAGTCAAAGCAGTCGTCGTGGAAAAATCCGACCATGCTCGTGCAGTTCAAACGGCAATACAGCGCGAGGGGCTTCCCGAACTCCTTGGGATGTGGATTATGGAAGACGGTCTGGACGACCTGCGAGCGCTAGCTGCCAATGGCCCTGATAGCGAAGAGATGGAACGCCGTCGATCGTTGGCGAATCTCGATGACGTGGCTACGATCGTGTATACCTCTGGCACTACCGGGCGTCCCAAAGGGTGCATGATCACTCACGGCAACCTGGTGAATTTATCACTGAATATTTTACACTCAGAAATGCAGGAGGTATTGACTCGGGATAGTTCCACGATCCTATTCATCCCTCTGGCGCATATTTTCGCGCGCTTTATTTCCTTCCAGACCTTGGCATCTGGCTCAAAAGTCGGTCATACGCCAGACGTCAAGCAGCTGGTTCCAGATCTGAAATCTTTTCAGCCTAATTTCCTGTTAGCCGTACCAAGAGTCTTTGAGAAAGTCTACAATTCGGCTTTGCTGAATGCGCAGGAGGGTGGCAAAGGAAAGATTTTCGAACGCGGTGCCGAAATCGCAGTCGACTATTCTAAGGCGAAAGAAGCTGGCAGTATCGGGATAGGATTGCGTCTGAAGCACTGGATCTTTGACAAGCTATTGTATTCCAAGATCCGTGCCGCCATGGGTGGCTATGTCAAAGACGCGATTTCAGGCGGCGGTCCGCTTGGCCAGTATTTGAGTCATTTCTTTCGCGGCGTCGGGGTCAACATTAAAGAAGGCTACGGTTTGACCGAAACGACCGCACCAGTCACAGTAAACCGGCCGGGCAAAACCCGGGTCGGAACCGTCGGGTTGCCTGCCCCAGGATGTGGCATCCGGATCGCCGATGACGGTGAGATCCTGGCCAGCGGCGTGTGCGTATTCAAGGGATACCTCAACCTGCCTGACAAAACCGCAGAAGACCTCGTTGATGGTTGGCTCCACACCGGCGATATTGGTCATCTCGATGACGATGGGTATCTCACGATCACCGGGCGAAAGAAAGAAATCCTGGTCACTTCCAGTGGCAAGAATGTGGCTCCTGCCCAGTTGGAAGATCAGATCCGTTCCGATGGGCTGATCTCGCAAGTGATGGTAATTGGCGACAATCAAAAATTCGTCGCCGCACTGGTCACCTTAGATGAAGAGACCGCACCACCGTGGCTGAAGCAACGGGGTCTTGATCCCAACATGTCGATAGCTGACATGGCCTCCCATTCGATCGTCCGTGAGCATGTTCAAGGGCTCATCGACAGGGCCAACGAATCAGTCTCGCGGGCTGAATCCATCCGAGAATTCCGTATAGTTCATCAAGATTTCACGATTGAAGCCGGACAGATGACCCCGTCAATGAAGATCAAACGTGAAACGATTCTGCGCCATTTCCAAGATCTCGTGGACGACATCTACCAGACAGCAGCCAAATAACAACCGCGTTAGCCAAACACCGCGCTGGGTGGAACCTTTCGGTTTCTTCACCCAGCGCGGCGTTTCATAATTCAATGCTAGCTATACTCCGAGTTTGGAACATCCAAACCAAGTAGCGCATTTTCGACTACCTCTGCCATAGCCGGGTGGATCCAATACTGGCCGCGCGCTAATTCATGGGCAGTGATGCCAAAGGACATGGCAGTCACCAGCGGTTGAATCAAGTTGGTGGCTTCCTGACCCATAATATGTGCCCCCAAAATGTTTCCGGTGGCTCGTTCAGCAACGATTTTTACAAACCCGTCGATATCTTCCATCGCCCAGCCGTAGGCGGTATCACCGTAAGATTGCACTTTCATGGTGATCGCTTCGTCACCATACTGGCGACGTGCCTCATCTTCAGTCAGACCAGCGCTGGCGATCTGGGGTCGGGTGAAGACCCCAGCTGGAATAGTCGTGAGCGTATCGGGTTTCATTCGATCAGGGTTTTCCATGTTGTGTGAGACGATTCGCTGCTCATGGTTCGCCACGTGCTTGAGCATCTGTGGATTCGCGATGTCGCCGATCGCCCAGACCCCATCGTGCGGTTTGCCATCTGCGAGAACGCGCAAATATTCATCACGCACAATGAACCCGTTCTCGACGTCAATACCAGCCGCACTCAGATTGAGACGGTCCGAATTTGGCTTGCGTCCCGTAGCCAGCAACACGACGTCGCCAATGAAGTAGTCTACGACCTCGTGGTGATCATGTCCGGTAGCGCTGAGATTGACCCGCAGTCTGCCGTCCTGGCGTTCAATCGAATGCAAGGTACGGTTGAGAGCGACTTGCCAAGCTTCCTTTGCCACCCGGGTGAACTCATCAGAAATGGTGTTGTCGTGGTTAGATAACAATTGCCCCGAGCGATTGATGTGAATGACCTCGGAACCCAACCCCGAAAATACGGCGGCGAATTCCGAACCAATGTATTTGCCACCAACGATAATAATGCGCTTTGGTAGTGCTTTGAGTCGCATCACCGTATCTGAGGTGTGTACGCCAGGAAGATTGAGGCCGGGCACGTCCGGCAGGCTCGGCCGAGAACCGGCAGCAACAACAATGTGATCGGCTTCCAAAACACGTCCGCTCGACGTGGTGAGTTGTTTGGTTCCGCTGAAGTGGACTTCTTCGGTAATCAGCGTTGTATGGTCCAGTTGGACGTCACGGTAGTGTTTACCGGCCTCAGAGATGGCATCGATGCGATTGAAAATTCTATCGCGTATCACCGGCCAGTTCGTAGCATCGACACTCAGGTCGACACCGAGTCGTTCGGCGTCCCGAGCCGTCGCCGCCAGTTGAGCAGGGTATGCGAACATTTTGGTGGGGATACATCCGACGTTGAGGCAGGTACCGCCAAAGGTGCCAGAGTCAATGATCGCAACTTTTTTGTTGTCCCAATATGGGGTGATAATAGAATTACCGGATCCGGAACCAATGATGGCCAGATCGTATTGTTCGATGCTCATGCCATCAGTGTAGTGGTTCCGAATCCGGTATTGACGTCCTGGGTCATTCGAACGTCATGCTGGATCGAGGACCAAAATGAGGTCGTTTCCTTCCACTGGGGTTGGGTTCTTTAGGACCACACGAGACACAGTCCCGCTAATCGGCGCGGTAATACCGGCTTCCATTTTCATGGCCTCAATTGTGGCAATCGTGTCTCCCGCTTCCACGGTCGTGTTTTCTTCCACGACGACGGTAACCGTCCCAGAAAATGGTGCTGGTACGTGACCCGTATTCGAGGTATCAGCTTTCTCTGCCTCGTGCACATTGGATTTTACAGACCGGTCGCGGACTTCAACCTGGCGCTGCTGGCCGTTGAGGGTAACCATCACGGTACGCATGCCTTTATCGTCAGCTTCAGACACAGCTTGCAGGGTGGTCAATAGACGCACACCCTTACCCAGCGAGATCACATGCTCATGGCCTTCGACCATGCCATAGAGGAAGTCGCGGGTATGCAAGACCGAGGTATCGCCATAGAGTCGAACGTGCTCTTCATATTCACCGGTTGGTCCAGGGAAAAGCAGTCGGTTAAGGGTACGACGTCGGGTCTCGCCCGATTCTGCCAGTTCGGCTTCGTCCTCGGCAGCAAGCTCTTCGACCTCGATGCCGGTTGTGTTACGACCTTCCAGTGCTTTGGTTCGGAATGGTTCTGGCCAGCCGCCTGGAGGATCACCAAGCTGTCCAGACAAAAAGGCGATGACCGAGTCTGGAATGTCATAGTTGCCTGGGTTTTCTTCGAAGTCGACAGGGTCAGCGTTGGCAGATACCAAGGCTAGGGCCAGATCGCCCACAACCTTCGACGATGGAGTCACCTTGACGATGTCTCCAAGGATATTGTTGGCGGCAGCATACATGTTTTCGATCGATTCGAAGCGCTCCCCCAAGCCCAATGCGATAGCCTGCTGGCGCAGGTTGGATAGCTGACCACCTGGGATCTCGTGCGCGTAAATTCGACCAGTTGGTGCCGGCAGCCCCGATTCAAACGGTGCGTAGATTTCCCGTACGGCTTCCCAATAGGGTTCCAGCCCGGCAACATGTTCCAGGCACAGCCCGGTCTCGCGCTCGGTATTATCAGTTGCTGCAACTAGAGCAGACATCGAGACCTGTGAGGTTGTACCTGCCAATGCCGCAATTGCGGTATCCACGGCATCCACGCCTGCCTCAGAGGCTGCTAGCAGGGTCGCCAGTTGTCCACCTGAGGTGTCGTGGGTGTGCAAGTGCACCGGCAAATCGAAGTTCTCACGCAAGGCGGTAACGAGTTTACTTGCCGCTGCTGGGCGCAGCAGACCTGCCATGTCTTTGATCGCCAGGATGTGTGCCCCAGCCTTGACCATGTTTTCAGCAAGACCCAAGTAGTAGTCCAGCGTATAGAGCTTTTCGTTGGGGTCCAGGAGGTTGCCTGTGTAGCACATGGCTGCTTCGGCAACCGAGGAGGTGTTTTCGCGAACCGCTGTAATGGCTGGGATGATCTGGTTGACATCATTGAGCGCATCGAAAATACGGAAGATATCAACGCCTGTTAGTGCTGCTTCTTCAACAAATGCCTCGGTCACGCGCTGTGGGTACGGCGTGTATCCGACGGTGTTGCGACCACGCAGCAGCATCTGCAGTGGGATGTTTGGCATTTCTTCACGGAGACGCTCCAGACGATCCCATGGGTCTTCCGACAAGAAACGAAGTGCGACGTCGTAGGTGGCCCCGCCCCAGACTTCAGCCGACAAAAGCTGTGGCATCAGATGGGACACTGCGGGTGCGGCGGCAAGCATATCCCGAGTACGAATACGGGTTGCTAACAGTGACTGATGCGCATCTCGGAAGGTCGTGTCGGTGACTGCAAGACCTTCGTGATTACGCAGAGCTTGCGCAAACCCTTCGGGTCCCTTGTCGATGAGGATATCGCGCCATCCGCTTGGAGGTGTTTCCAACGACGGACCATCAAATGGACTGCGGTCTGGTTCGTCGGCCTTATCTCCTGGGAAGTGCGGCAACTTACGGCGTGGATCCATCCCCTCGATACGTGGACCATATGGCCGGTTGACCGTGACATCAGCAAGGTAAGCTAGCGCACGCGAACCACGGTCTTTGGAGCGGTTGATTTGCGTGAGGTAGGGGTTCTTATCGATAAAGTCCGTTGCGACGTCGCCATCAATAAATTGTTGGTTGTCGAAAACGTTCATCAAGAACGGAATATTGGTTGCGACCCCACGGACACGGAACTCGGCTAGTGCGCGACGTGCTCGCCGAATAGCCGTTTGGAAGTCTCGGCCTCGAGCCGACATTTTCACCAGCATCGAGTCAAAGTGCGGTGAAATTTCTGCACCTGTGTAGATCGTGCCACCATCGAGACGAATGCCTGAGCCACCAGCAGAACGGTAGGCGGTAATTTTGCCAGTATCTGGACGGAAATCATTGGCTGGATCTTCGGTAGTAATGCGGCACTGAATGGCAGCACCGCGGATCTGAAGGTCTTCCTGACGGATGCCAAGGTCGTCCAGGGAGGCTCCGGAAGCAATACGAAGCTGTGCTGCGACGAGATCCACATCGGTGATTTCTTCGGTGATGGTGTGTTCCACCTGGATGCGCGGGTTCATTTCAATAAAGACATGCTGCCCGGCGCGCTCGCCTTCGGTATCAACCAAGAATTCTACCGTGCCGGCGTTTTGATAGTCCATCGCCTTGGCGAATTTGACCGCATCATCATACAGTCGTTGGCGCAACTGATCGTCGATGTTTGGGGCAGGGGCAATTTCGATGACTTTCTGGTGGCGGCGTTGCATCGAGCAGTCGCGTTCAAAAAGGTGAACAACATTCCCATACTTGTCTGCAAGAACCTGCACTTCGATGTGGCGTGGACGTAACACTGCCTGTTCGAGGAAGGCTGTTGGGTCCCCAAAAGCGGTTTCTGCCTCGTGCATAGCACTCTTGAGGGCTTCAGGTAAGTCTTTAGCTCTCTCGACGCGACGCATTCCGCGACCGCCACCACCTGCAACGGCTTTGACGAACAAGGGGAAGCCGATGGAGTCTGCTTGTGATAAGAGTTCCTCAGCATCAGCGGACGGATCCGTAGATTTCAGGGTTGGCACGCCAGCTCGTTCAGCGGCGCGCAGTGACGCGACCTTGTTTCCAGTTTGTTCTAAGACCTCGGCAGGCGGGCCAACGAAGGTCAGATCGTTCTCTTTGGCTTTCCGTGCAAGCTCAGCATTCTCGGCTAGAAATCCGTAGCCGGGGTAAATAGCATCTGCACCAGATTCCAGCGCAACTTTGATAATGCTGTCGACGTCTAGATACGCCCGGACCGGGTGACCTTCTTCACCGATCTGATAGGCTTCATCTGCTTTTTGTCGGTGAATCGAGTTGCGATCTTCGTATGGAAAGACAGCGACTGTCTTGGCATTGAGCTCGTGACACGCGCGGAAAGCGCGAACAGCAATCTCGCCGCGGTTGGCGACCAATACTTTGTTAAACATTGGGACACCACCGCTCTTGTGGGCCGAGTGGTCTTGATTTTCAGCCAAGGTTCCTCCAGTGTGTGTTAGTGCTGTCACGAGTAATGACAGACTCTCAGGGACGTTCAAAGATACCGGTCCTGTATACATTGAACATAGGCGATACTACCCACGTTCTTGGTCATTGCAAACAATAAGTACCCAAAAGGGACAGTCCCAGAAGTTCTCGTCCGGCTTGTTAGAATATGGTATTGACCAAAACGTCTATTTAATAAATAAGGTGCAATCGTAGTGCAGGTTATCTCTATTTCCAGCCTCAAGGGCGGCGTTGGCAAAACTTCCATAACCCTTGGTTTGGCATCTGCGGCTTGGGCAGCTGGCGTCTCGACCCTAGTCATCGACCTCGACCCGCACGCCGATACGACCACCGGCCTTGGTATCAAACATGATGATATGAGTACCGAGATTGGCACGATGCTGCGTAAGCCTAAACAATTTCGGCTGCACGAACACGCCGTTACGTCTGGATGGATACAAACGAACCACCGTAATGGTACTGAATCGGGCGTGCTCGATGTCATTCGTGGTTCGGCCAAAACGTCTTTATTTGAAAAAGTGACGACGCGCCGTCGTGAAATTAATCGCCTTATGACATTATTAGATCAAACGCAGGGTTATGACCTGGTCTTGATCGATTGCCCTCCTGCGCTCAATGGTGTCACGCGTATGGCGTGGGCAGCTTCAACCGATGTATTACTGGTGGCAGAGCCGAGTTTATTTTCCGTTGCCGGCACCGAGCGCACCTTCCGGGCCCTGGATCTATTCCAACGGGAATACGCACCAAAACTGAGGAACTCCGTACTGGTCGTTAACCGAGTGCGTGCAGCTTCGACCGAACATAAATACCGCCTTGCTGAAATGCGTCGGATGTTCGGCAAGCGGATGTTAGACATCCAGGTTCCAGAGAGTTCAAATTGGCAGCAAATCCAAGGTGCTGCGTGGCCGGTTCACGCTTGGCCTGGCGATACGGCCTCAACCGCCGCGCGCACATTCGATCGGTTGCTTCAGCAGCTCCACCAACCACAAGTTTCTTCTCGAAGAGCCCTGCACGGGTAATTTTGAACGTGTTTCCTCAACGTGTGTAAGAGCAAAAACCCGGTTATGTATACATAACCGGGTTTTGATTGAGCTTCAAAGGAACGTAACGACCTGCTAGGAAGCGGTTTTTCGGCGAGTAGCACGTCGGGCAGCGAGCTCATCACCAGGAAAATCAGCATCGGACTGAAAGTCGGCCAGGCGCACTGCTGGAAGTTCAGCTAGTGTCCCTTCGACTTCACGCCATACCCGACCTACAGCAATACCATAGACACCTTGACCGCCTTGAACCAGGTCAATGACTTCGTCAGCTGAGGTGCATTCATATACGGACGCCCCATCGGACATTAAAGTGATTTGAGCAAGATCTTCAACCCCGCGTTCGCGGAGATGATCGACCGCCGTGCGAATCTGTTGCAACGAGACTCCGGTATCGAGGAGTCTCTTGACGACTTTGAGCACGAGTACGTCACGGAACGAATACAGTCGCTGGGTTCCAGAACCTTCTGCACCACGAAGCGACGGAACGACCAAACCGGTACGTGCCCAATAATCTAACTGTCGGTATGTGATACCGGCTGCTTTCGATGCGGTTGGACCGCGGTAGCCGCACTCATTGTCTAGCCACGGCGCATCGTCGTTAAACAACACACCCTGATTGCCAGCATCGAGACTCTGGCGATGCCCTGAATCACTTGTGTGAGACACTAGGGTTTCCTCCTGCTGTTCTGTTCCACACGGGGAAGATTTCGTAAGACTCACGTGGAACCGACATCATCTGCGATTACTGGTTAATGGTCTCACATTATGCAATGGAACGTATAGTATCCCACGCTATTCTGAGAATCAGCCCTGGTCAAAGACCGGAGAGAAAAACGTTAGTCGTGTCGGAACTATTTTTCGGTATCCTCAGCACCGTTACCATCGTTATCGCCGTTTTCGTCCTCGTCGTCATTGGCCGTCGATGTATTGGGTGGTTCTTCTTTAGCAGTTTCTTCTGGTGTGAGGAAATCCTCAGGGTTCAGGTCTTTGAGGAACTCGCGAAATTCATCCACGCTTTCTTCCGTAATCTCGGGCTCGATTTCGGGTTGCTCGATATTGAGCTCTGCTGCGATCTCACCTTCGGTTAAATCAATGCCTGCCGAGTCTAATACGGTGTCGGTCGCATAAACCGGCACACCAGCAAACAATGCAGATGCCACGGCGTCCGAGGCGCGTGAGTCCACCGTCGTCCCAGAGGTCAAAATAAGTTCTGCATAGAACACTTCTTCGTCAACTTTAGAAATGCGTACAGCTTGCAGTGGGTCACCGGCTTGCCGTAGAGCATCTACAAGCAATTGATGTGTGGTCGGTCGAGGCGTGTCGATCCCCTGCTGGGCAAGACCGATAGCTGTCCCCTCGGACGGTCCGATCCACAGACGGAGCAAACGTTGACTTTGTTGGTGCAAGAGCAAAAGGATCGGTTGGTTCCCCGGAAGTACGATCCTAATTTCAAGGACCTTCAGTACAATGTCGGCCATGGTGAAGCTCCTTTTCGTTGTGGTGACCAACGCTAGCTGCGGCTAGTCGTCCATATCTGCAATTTCAGCACTCACAACCCCTGCATGCAAGCGCAGGCATGCTTGGGTGATCTCTCGTGCTGCTTCCTGTGCGCGTTCCATTGAAACACCACCGTCGTGCTGCCCTAGCCCTGAGGTGGCCTGTTGTACCATTCCCAGCTCACGATCGACCGCGATACGAAAGGGCCGCAAGTGCCGTGGTTCAAAGCCAAACTCTGCCAAGGTCACCGCAGCTCGAGCCACTTTGAGACTGTGATCGTTATACCGCCCGGTCTCATCAGGCCAAATCAAACGGTATGATTCGAGTGTTTTCATTAACTCGTCAGAAGCCCCACAAATGCCCTGAAGCTCCGCCCGAGTCATAGGCCGAATATGGCCACTGATTTCGTGGGCAAGTTGTTGAGACACAGACCGAGGTTCAAGCCGTAATCCACCGGGTAACGATTCAGGGCGCTTCCCGGCGTCAATGGCGTCAAGGTAGTCTTTGATAACTTTAAGCGGCAAAAATTGATCACGCTGGAGTGCCAAAATGAAACGTAACCGGTCTACGTCAGCCTGCGTATATTTTCGGTATCCTGCTGCTGTACGAGCAGGGGTAATTAATCCACGTTCCTCTAAGAAACGTACTTTTGAGGCACGGACTTCCGGGAACTCAGCATTGATGTGTTCTAAAACTTCGCCGATACTCATCAATGCCTGCGAACGCTTTGAAGTCGCGGGCGAAGAACTACGGGGTTTATGGGAAGCAGCCAATATCTTGAAACCTTTTTCAACAACGTAAGATCAGATACAAGTTGTCGCCGGCATCTGACCGTCGACGAAAGCATCAAACGGCTACTTGGTAGGTTGCTGGGTTCCTGCATAATAGGACAACCGGAACTTGCCAATCTGCAACTCCATGCCCGTGCGAAGGAGTAAGGCATCGACCCGATCGTTGTTGATGTAGGTGCCGTTGAGTGATCCGGTATCGATAACGCGATAGCCGCCGGCTTCCCTTTCGAATAGGGCATGCTGACGAGAGACAGTCACATCATCAAGGAAGATGTCGGCGTCGGGATGACGACCGACTGTGACCTTGTCCTGATCCAGCAAAAAACGAGCCCCACGGTTGGGACCTTCATGTGCAACCAAGAGTGCAGATCCTACCGGCAAGGCTTCTACTGCTGAGCGTTCTTCAGCGTCAAGCGGCAGGTTTCTTAACGGTTCAAGCTTGGGCAACCCAACGGTCGTTGATTCTACCTCAGACGGGTCTTCTGAGTTACCAGGAACGGGGTTATCTTTTGTCATGCTTGAACGCTCCTTGTTGTACAAATTCATCGTGGGTGGCTCGACGGTTCAGACTGCCACCCTGGCCACCTAAGTTTAGCCGATAGATTCAGCTAATTCACTTGTTGAAGCTGGGAAACCTCAGATAAAACAGCCTGTCATCTGGGTTTTTTGGCCAAAGTATGCTGACAGTAAAATCCCAGACATTTTGGAGCAAATATTACGACTCCGACCTGCTGGACCTCCTCGAGTATGTGCCGAGAGGCCAAGACTAAAACATCCTTGGTTTAGTGCTAAACCAAGGATGATCTCGTCGGGCTGACAGGATTTGAACCTGCGACCCCATCTCCCCCAGAGATGTGCGCTACCAAGCTGCGCCACAGCCCGATCTTGCACTGATGTATTCAGTAGCTAGGATACTCGGGATACTCTACACCATGTCCAAAGAATCTCCGAATTTGTGTACTTCAGTGGATGCCGATGATTTCGAAAACTGGTCCTAGGATTGAAAATCGATTTGTCTTTCTTTCACAAATAAACCCTGTCGCCCATGTGCGTTTCCCCTTCAGGCCCATTGCGATTATCATCAGGTGAGCTTTTCGATTCCAAACATCATCCCCGTGCTTGCTCATAATGGAGCAATGGAGTCTGTCGCACCAGAACCGCTCTTTCAGGCACACGGCAGTTTCGTTGTCGTCGCATGCTTTGAGAAGCGGGGGTTACCCTTGCAAGCGAGCCTCGACACTGGCGAAACCGGTGAGGTCCTACGACGCAACGCTAGAAGTACCTGTGTTACTCATTGATAAGATCCTGGCCGCGGGTAGATCGCTGCAAGCCGGTGCTAGCGTGATAACCTGCAGCCGGAGCCGAAGTGAATCAGGGCAACGCTGTGCTTTCGGGGTGCAGGCGGCCAATTGGTTATGCCGCCAACGCGCACTCTCGAGGAGGTCGTCTACGGCATTCCAATCTCATCAATCTAACGTTTCCGACGTTCGCGCACACGCATCGTCAGTTCGATAGGCGATCCTTCAAACCCGAAATACTGTCGTAGACGATTGATGATAAATCGTCGGTAGCCAGGGTCCAAAAAGCCTGTGGTAAACAGTACGAATGTGGGCGGTCTGGTCGATGATTGAGTGGCAAACAAAATTCGGGGTTGTTTGCCACCCCGTACCGGGTGCGGGTGAGCCGCTACCAACTCGCCGATAAACGAGTTGAGCTTGCCGGTCGGGATACGAGTTTCCCAGGATTCCAGCGCGGTCTCCAACGCAGGCACCAATCGGTTTTTGTGCCAACCTGTTTTAGCTGAAATATTGATGCGCGGCGCCCAGGAGACGTGTTGCAGGTCTAAATCGATTTCTCGTTCCAGATCCAACCGACGGTCCTCATCAAGCAGGTCCCACTTGTTGAAGGCTAAGACCAGCGCACGGCCGGTATCCAACACGATTTGAATAATACGGACGTCCTGTTCGCTCAGCGGTTGGGACGCTTCCAGTAGGACTACTGCAACCTCAGCGCGTTCCAGGGCTGCACGGGTCCGAAGGGATGCATAGTAGTCGGATCCAGAAGCCATATGTTGACGACGTCGGATTCCAGCGGTGTCAATGAACTCCCAGATGTCACCGTCAAGCTCAATGAGCTCATCGACTGGATCACGGGTGGTCCCCGCGGTATCGTCGACGACTGCTCGAGCGCTACCTGCCAGATTATTGAGCAGTGACGACTTGCCTACATTTGGTCGTCCAACCAGCGCCACGCGGCGCGGTCCTTGGGCGGTCAGCACGTCTTTATGCGCTGATTCTTCGGGTAGATCTTCCAGCAGTGCATCCAAGAGGTCTGCGGTGCCGCGTCCATGGAGTGCGGACACCGGCCACGGGTAACCAAAACCCAGACCCCATAGCATCGCGGCGTCAGCCTCATGCGATTGCCCATCAACTTTGTTGGCCACTAAGGTGATTGGTTTATTCGCTTTTCTGAGCATAGTGACAATGGCTTCGTCGGTAGCGGTGATCCCCACGGTAGCATCGACCACAAACAGCACAGCATCGGCTCGTTGTACGGCGCGCTCGGCTTGTTCCGCGACTTTGCCGGCCAAGCCCTTGACACCGTATTCCCAGCCACCAGTATCAGCGACGGTGAATGGACGCCCATTCCACTCAGCTTCATAGAAGACTCGGTCACGGGTGACACCCGGGACGTCCTCGACTACAGCTTGGCGACGGCCAATGATCCGGTTGACTAGTGTTGATTTTCCAACATTGGGTCGTCCAACAACGGCCACGACGGGTGGCACAAAGTCCAGTTGTTCAAAGCTTGCTGCTTCTTCAAAACCTTCCAGGATCTGTTGGTCGTCGTCTTCAAGTTCGTATTGTTGTAAGCCGGCCAAATAAGCCTGAGTGCGGGCGTGATGTTCTTCATCAGTCATCTGCGCGAGGTCTTCATCGACCGTGTCAGCACCAGATGGAATGTATTCTTCTTCTGTCATTACGCTTTCTTAAGGTTGTTTGGCGTTGACTTGGCGTTGTATTTCAGCCAGGACGACGGTCACGGTGTCTTCAAGGGAAAGATTCGTTGAATCGATTTCAGCAACACCCTCAGCTGGGGTCATGAAGTCCACGAGGGCGGAGTCTTTGGCGTCCCGGACCATAACATCAGATTCAACATTGGTTGGGTCTTGATCAGTCTCACGAAGTTGTTGACGACGTCGCGCCATGCGTACTTCCGGTGAGGCTGTCAGCAAAATGCGAGCATCAGCGTCGGGGGCCACCACCGTGGTGATATCGCGGCCTTCCACGACAATGCGTGGCCGTGATTCAATGGCTTGTTGTTGCAGTTTAACCAACAATTCTCGCACCTGTGGGCGTGTCGAAAGGGCTGACACGTTGGCAGTAACTTCATCGGAGCGAATGGCTTCAGTAATATCCTGTCCGTCTAGGACCACCGAAATATTATTCGGATTGAGGTCCTGAGCCAGTGGCATGGTGGTGATCAGTTCGGTAATCTGCTGGGTGTCCACGGTCTCCGGCTGGGTGAGATCCAAACCATTTCGCATGCACCACAGCGTTGCGGCGCGATAGTTTGCACCGGTGTCCAGATAACTGAGTTTCAAGTCTTGAGCCACCCAGCGGGCCACAGTGGACTTGCCAGTGCCTGAAGGACCATCTATGGCGATGACGAGCCGTGATTGTGCAGACATTACAGTACCTTCCATCCAAGTTTGGTTAACGCGTTAACCAGGTGCTTCTTATGACCGGGAACCACAGCGATTTCCAGCATACCCACCTGGTAACCAGATGAGTGTTCCATCCTTAAGTCTTCCACGTTCACCCCCGCATCGGCCACAGCTTGTAGCGCTGAAACTATCGCCCCGGGCTTGTCGTCGACCAGCACGGTGACCTGGGCAAATCCTTGAGCAGGCCCACCATGCTTGCCAGGAATCCGCGCTTGTCCGCGATTTCCTTCGTCCATCAGTTGAGCGACGTCGAGTCGAGCCCCTGAGGCACTAGGCGCACTCAGGGTGTTAATTAACCGGTCAAGGTCAGCTTTCATCCCATGAAGTTCTGGCAGGATGTGTTCAGCATTTGCAGTCAAGATCTGTACCCAGAGACTGGGATCAGATGCAGCGATTCGGGTCGTATCACGCAGCCCGTTACCGGCCAATTGCAGCGCTTGTCCAGAAGTGTTTTGAAGGCGCGAGGCCAACAGCGAGGCAGCAATCTGCGGCAAATGGCTGATTTGGGCTACAGCACCATCATGCTCTTCGGAAGTCATGTGATAGATGGTGGCGCCAAGCAGCCGTGCGATATCAGAAGCAACGTCGATGACGTGTGGGGGTGTTTCCGAAGTCGGGCACAGCACCCATGGTGCAGCGGTAAATAACTCGCCACGAGCTGCTACTGGGCCTGACCGTTCACGTCCGGCCATCGGGTGAGTACCGATATAACGCTGCGCATCCTGTGCAGTGAGCTCACCTGCTGCAACTGCTGCCGCGATCTCCTGAGCAATGGCCCCTTTGACCGAAGCGATATCAAGCACGACCGCAGAGGGCCAACAACGCAAGGCTTTGATCACTTCTGTACCTGTGACGTCTGGCGGTGCTGCGACAACTACGGTGCCTGGTTGGTCTTCATCGGCCAGCCCTTGGCCAGCACCGATATCTTCGGCCACCGCCTGGGCAGACGGTGACGGATCAGTGAGCAAAACCTGTAAGCCGGCCGATCGTAAGCCGAGACCGATCGAGGTCCCCAACAGACCTGTCCCAATAATGAGCACGGGCTCATGGATGGTGTGGTGTTTGGAAATTGTCTCTGTAGCTGCTGCTAGTGAGGCAGTGTTGACAATTTCTGTGCGTGAGAACCGCGGTGTCGTCATAGTCCTACCGTTGCCATGAGATGTCCAACTTCTTGGGAGTTGAGTTGTCGGATGCTGCCTTGACGCTGGTTGCCCAGGGTAATGGGTCCGTGGGCAATGCGGACTAGGCGTTGCACAGGATAGCCAACAGCTTTCATGAGACGACGCACCACACGGTTCTGACCGCTATGGATGATGACTTCGCATAGGATGTGGCCGGGCGTAGAGTCTACAACTTTAAAGGAGTCGACGGATACGAGGCCGTCTTCTTCCAGTTCGATGCCTTTACGAAGTTCATCGCCGACGCCTTTGCGCATTGGGCCCTTGACCTGGACCAGATAGGTTTTTGGCACTTCGTAGCTTGGGTGTGAAAGACGATTTGCAAGTTCGCCATCGTTAGTGAGTAGCAGCAGGCCCTCGGTTTCATTATCGAGCCGACCTATGTGGAATAGCCGGGTATCTGCGGTATTGACGAAGTCGGCAATCGAGGGGCGACCTTTCGGGTCCGACATGGTTGAAATAACGCCCCGAGGCTTGTTGAAAGCATAGTAGACAGACTCGGGTTTCGTGTTGACGCGGATACCATCAACAAAAATAATGTCGTTGTCAGGATCAACGCGAGTGCCCAGTGCGGTCACGATTTCTCCGTTAACCTCGACCCGCCCCTCGGCAATGAGATCTTCTGCTACGCGGCGGGAGGCTATACCTGCAGCCGCAATGACTTTTTGGAGGCGTTCGCCTTCCGGCACGTGTTGGCGGGATTTCTTGCCCTGGCCCTTGCCTCTTCGGTATTGGCTACGGTCTACTGGACCTAGATTGCGATCATAGACGGCACCGGAAAATGGGCCACCGCGACGACCAGCTTTGGGTGTGCGGTTGCGGCGTCCGGAGCCTCTCGGCTTGCGGGATGTCATAATTATTCCTGACTTTCTGCTAATTTACTTGCTTCATCTACTCCGGGAAGGAGCGGGGAAATCTTCGGCAGTTCCTCTATAGAGTTTAGGCCAAGTAGTTCCAAAAAATAATCCGTCGTTTTATAGCGTACGGCACTGGTATGTTCCTCAGTGCCATCTTCGGCAATCAGTCCTCTGGTCAGGAGTGTGCGTACGACAGAATCCGAGTTCACGCCACGGATTTGGGCAACCCGTGATCGAGTAGCCGGTTGTAGATATGCGATAACTGCCAAAGTCTCTAAGGCAGCTTGGCTTAATTTTTGTGTGGCCCCTTGAACCATATATGTGGCGACCACATCAGCATGATCTGCACGAGTATAAAGACGCCAGCCTCCTGCGACATGTCGCAGTTGAAAACCTCGAACAGGACCGTCAGTTTTTCCATCATAGTCGCGTTGAATAGCTTCCAAGGTGGTCTCGAGTTCGGTGGGGCTGGCTTCCGTGACTTTGACCAGTTGTTGAATAGTCACCGGCTCATCGGAGATTAACAAGATGGCTTCTAGCTGGGCAAATAATTCTGATTCATAGCGCCGCTGGGTCATGCTGCCTCTTGCCAGAACACGGTAATTTCGCCCAGTGGGGTTTCCTGCTGCCAGTTGATTAACCGATCACGGTACATCGTTAGTAAACCCAAAAATCGTACGACAACCACCATTGTGGTTGATGCGTCACGAGTGAGATCGCTAAACGTCAATCGACCAGCTTCTTGAATGCGACGAGACATGATTGATACTTGTTCGGTCAAGGAAACAATCGGTGCGTGTAAGTGTTGAGTGCCGACTTCAA
>Ga0079226_10001683_pt1 | contig 17000 bp, 16 predicted proteins | sample Poulit2014_FD_76345 | JGI IMG/M metagenome (GOLD analysis project Ga0079226, IMG submission 76345) | Agricultural soil microbial communities from Georgia to study Nitrogen management - Poultry litter 2014 | ecosystem: Environmental > Terrestrial > Soil > Agricultural land | place: USA: Georgia...
GAATCAGCGAGTGAGTGTGGTGCGTAAGGGAGAACCATTCAGAGGGCCTTTAAGGCCGAGGCCGGTAACAAAGGCTTTCAGCCGCAGAGCAAACCACCAGTTCACACTGGTGGTTTTGATTTCCACCCCAAAAGGCTTTATAAGGAAAAACATTGTTAGCGACTATTATTACATCCCCTGGTCTTGCTATATCAATAGCTTTTAAAGGTAAAACCTCGTCCCCAGGACTAGCACTTACAGTAACGGCTGTACCGTATATATGGTGTGAATCCCCCCAGACCGGCTTTATATTTTGTGGTAATGCGTTCCTCTTTTTCATTGCATCTGATATAGTAGCAGTAGGATAATTACTATAACTTTTATACTCATCAAAATTTGGTCTATCAAATGTTTTTCTTATCGTATATTCATATAAATAATGACTCGATGACAAAATAAATTCCTCCTTAATTTTATTTAAAAATAACCATTTCCCTCCATTACTTGATTTATGAATGATATCGCTTACAATATTAATTACAGTGAGACTTAAATTTTATATTACAATAATAATAATGTCAGTTCTATTCCATGTCAAACTTTTAAGTGTATTCAAATTACAAAAATGAATAAAATTAAACAAAAAAGGAGAGAGCTATGCCAACAGATGTCGGATCTAATATTAAAAATATTCGTAAAAAACAAAAAAAAACATTAAAAAACTTATCAGATATCACAGGATTTTCTATTAGTTTTTTGAGCCAATTAGAAAATGGAAAATCATCCGCAACATTAGAGTCGTTAAAAAAAATATCATTAGCACTGAATGTAGAACCAGGTTCTTTTTTTAACGATTCACATGAAGATAATAATCTAATTCATCATAATAAAATTATAAAAAGTCATCCCAAAAAACAAAAAATACACTACCAAAGTTTATATAATTCTCTTAAGAACCCTATATTTTTTCCGCATCTGGTCACATTAGAGCCTATGCAAAATAAAGGTAATTTAATAAAACATCCTGGTCAAGAATTTATTTATGTATTAGAAGGTGAATTAACTATAAAAATCAACAATGAAACACATATTTTAAATTACTCAGATTCTATAATGTTTGATTCTAATAAAGAACACTATTGGTACAATTTCACTAAAAAACCTGTAAAATTCTTGTCCATAAATTATGAATATTAATCATTACTTCAAAGTAGAAACATACCAAAGGGTATTTTTTGTAATCTAAACCATAATAGTTATGGAAAGCAATTGAAATGATGACTGAAAGAGGGACTCTGTCTTCAATTTATATAAGTGAAAATGTGGATAGTGGTCCTGATCATAATGAAAGGTTAAAAAAGGAATATGCTCGTAGAATATACAGGAAGTAACTACGAGCTTGCCCTTCATATATATAGTTTAGTCCTATTATATTTAACAATCAATATATAGGAACGGATAGCAACTATCAACATTATCTACTTATACAGTAATATCTGAACACATAAAAATGCTTGCGTTTATCTTTTCATGATAAGCAGAAGCATTTTATTTGTTTGATGCTAGTTTTGTCCCTAGTAGTATAAGGTATTTAGCTAATTCTAACCCTGCCATAAACCACCCTAATATAGGTGTTAAAATTTCAGATATTGCATCTAAAAACTGGAATGAGAACATCATATTTTGTTTTGTATTACCTGTCATGTCAGCAATAGATGTTATAATTGGTATAATAGCTTGACCAGTTCCAAAGAGGATTATGAAGCTTATTACTGCGAATAATCAATATCACCGGATATCATCCGTTTATTTAATAGTATATAACTTTATATATGGTTGTATATTTGAAGAATGTTACAACTTTTCTTTGTCTGTTTTAACATCTTTTGTTTTAATTGTTTTAATTGTTTTAGAGGCATTGCAAACCCATGTCCTTATTGGGTTTTTTAGATATAAACATTACACATTTGATTCAAACTATTACACATTTGATTCAAACCATTACATATTTGATTCATTAACTATTACTCTTTTGATTCATTTATTACACATTTGATTCAAACTATTACATATTTGATTCAATTTAAATTACATTACTGTACTCGATGTAATTTTTATGTTTACTTTTATTTTGTCGAATGATACTATTTTATTAATAATAGCAGAGTGAGGTGTGGTGGAATATGTTTAAAAATCATTTGGTTACGCAATCAAACCATTTAATTGAGGCGAGACATGCACAATCATTAACTGTCAGGGAACAAAAGATTGTTTTAACTTTTGTAAGCATGATCCAACCTAGTGATGAAGATTTCAAAGTATATTCTTTGTCTATAAAGGATTTCCACCAGTTAGTTGATTTAAAAGGCAGAGAGCACTATACGCAAATCAAATCAATTATTAGAAAGCTAATGACTAGAACGATAGAAATACCTAAAGAAAATGGAGGTTATCTAATTACACACTGGGCTACCCATGTTGAATATATATCTGGAAAAGGCATTATTCAATTTTCATTTGAACCGAAGTTAAAGCCTTATTTATTACAACTTAAAAGAACATTCACTTCATATAGGCTGAGTAATATTTTGTCTTTGAGTAGTTATTATGCTATAAGGATCTATGAACTCTTAAAAAAGTGGGAAACTGCTGGTAAATGGGGAACATCCGTTGAGCACTTAAAGAATTTGCTTGGAATTACGCAAAAATCATATAAATTATATGGTAATTTTAAAAATAGAGTAATAAAACCTTCAGTTGAGGAGTTGAATGATAAAACTGATATCAACGTTACATATGATGAAATTAAAAAAGGTAGATCAGTGGTTAGTCTTGTTTTTTACATAAAACAGATTAAAAAACCATTATCTGTAATAGAAAATGTTCTGGATAAAAAGAATGAATCAGAAGTTGTGGTTGGTTCATTATTTGATAGAATGAATCAGAATGCTATGAATTTTGAAATTGATGTAAATGCATATGCGAATCTTTACTCCATTGCATCTAATATCTATGAACAATCCAAAATTGAAGAAGAACTCCTAGGTTTAATAACTTTCACAAATGATAATGCAAACAAAAACCCTATTGGTTTTATGATACATATTTTAAAAAGTAAAGAAAAGACATATAACAATGGTGGAAACCCAAGTATTGTTGAATGTGAACTGAATTCAGGCTTCCGTTCCTCAAAAGAGATAATACCAGATTGGTTTAAAAATAATAAAATTGATGACGAACATAAGGAGCAATCATTAGATGAAAAGGAATTGAAAGAGATGGCTGAAATAATTGCTAGGCATAGTACAACTACATAACTTGCTGTTCTACTCTTCTGATTCTTGTAAGGAAAAGTTTATCTTTGTGGACACTACTTATTAGTTTAATTACATTGTATGTGTTAGTAATTGAGTGTTCGAACTTTTATATACACGTTTTTATAGTAGGTATTCCAAACGATATATAATTATGTATTGTGACAAGGGTATACATATATGTTTACATAAACATATAGGTAAGTGTGGTGTGAAATGTAAAATAAATATATTGATGGTGTTTATAATCATTCACTTTCATTTGAATAAATCATTACTTACATTTATTCATCAATAACGGTATAATAGTATAAAGATTGGTTTTAGGGGGAATTATCTTGGGGAAAGTAATAACATTCGGTTTGCAAAAGGGTGGTGTTTCAAAAACAACAACGACAGGCATCATGTCATACCTATTATCCAAGGAGGGAAAAAAAACTTTGGCTGTGGACTTTGACTCTCAAGGGAATTTAACAGAGTTGCTAACAAATCAGCCAGCCAATAATTTTTTAAATAAGTCTGTTTTTGAGGCTATTGCATTAAGAAAACACAAAGATCCAGGAGATTTTATGTTTAGTATTAATGAATATCTGGATATTTTGCCAGCCAATAATCTATTGTCTTCATACCCGAGATGGCTTTATACAAGCAACATGCCAAGTTTTGAAGAAAAAATACATTATGACGGAGCAACAGTTAAACAGTTGGACTTAACATTAAGCATAATTAAAGATCGATATGATTATATCTTAATTGATACACCGCCAGCATTATCAGAGCAAACGACAAATGCTCTGGCTGCAAGCGATTATGTCATTGTTTTATATGAGTGTTCAAAGTTTTGCTACTCTGCTATTGCTAACTTCATGGAAACCATAGAATTTACGCGAAAAACAGTGAATAATAATTTGGTTAATCTAGGAATTTTACGGACTTTAAGTGATAATAGAAGGAAAGATGCCCACTTTTTCAATAAGGTAATTAAAAAAGAATATCCGAACTTAGTATTTGATACAATCATCAATCGAAAAGCAACAACAGGTAGACTCCCTTTACACGGGTTCGATGAAAACTTCGAATTAAATGAAGCCCTTTCGCAATATAAGACATTTTTTAATGAAATGATAAATAAAGTGAAGGAAAGTGAGGATAAAAATGAGTAAGAAAAACAAAGAACAAGATATGGAGCAGATGTTGAATCAATTTAAAAGTAAGGAAGTGAATCCAACGGCTGCTCTTGTAGAACCCTTGAAAAAAAACGAAAATCCAGGGACAGAATCAAAAGGTCTGTCAAATATCATTAAGAAAAGGAAAAAGGTAGAGGAAACTCATACAAGAAGAACTTTTTTAGTAAAAAATGAACTACTTGAGAGACTGGATGAATTTGCGGATAGAGTAAACAATACCGGTTTTAAAACAGAATTTATTAACTATATTATGGAAAAGGGATTGAATGAATTAGAAGAAATGGAGAATAAGTAAAATTGGGTGATTATAGCTACGCATTCTATTCTTCATCACAAAATGTACACATATACACTTATTCAAACATTTACTTAAACATGTCATTAAATATGTATTGTTACTTTTAAAAATACACGAACATGTTTTATTTTCATCGGATTTACATTTTCTGCTATAGATAATACTGATTTAACGGTATAGTGACCAGTGGGTTCCATGACAAGCGTAATATTTGGTTGTACATAATCTTTTGAAAGTGCTTTTGCCTATTCTATCAATTGTACGTGTAATATGTTTATTTTTAAAATTGCATTATAAAATAGAAAGAGATATCTCAATGCGTTCCATATCAAGATAGATTGTGTTTTGTGCTTTTAAAATAACTACCGATAAATACTTATCGGTAGTTATTTTAAAAAGGTTCAGAATTTAGCTATTGAAACCAGAATTAACTTTCTATAGAATTATTTTTCCAAATTTGTTGGAATAGCCTACTGAGATTTCCACCAAGAATTTTAGATATTTGATTATTGGTAAAATTACGTTTTAACAAGGTTTCGATTAAGTTTTCCCATTCATCATAGTAATTAAACCCTTTTACTTGCTTTTCATTCCCGGAAAAGGATCCAAAAAATCCAGGCAATGTTTGTTCGAATTCTTTTCTAACTATTTCATACCCCATAGTAGGTCTCATCCATCTATCGGTTCCTATACCTACGTGGTCATCTTTACCTGTTAAATTCATTACATATTCAATGTGATCAATAAAGTCGTCAACAGTAGGTCTACTAGAGTTATCTTTGATACAAAATACCGAGTGTGGACAAAGTCCTATGATTCCACCTTTTTCTGTAGCTGCTTTTATTTGCTCGTCACTAAGATTTCTCGGATTGTCACATAACTTTTTCACATTAGAATGTGAAAAAATAACGGGATCTGTTGATGTTTCAATGGCGTCTAAACTAGTTTTATGTCCTACATGAGATAAGTCTACAACTATCCCTAATCGATTCATTTCATAAATAGCTTGTTGTCCAAATCGAGTTAGGCCCAAATCATTTGGCTCAAAGACACCATCTCCTAGGTTATTTCTTTGATTATATGTGATTTGAATGATTCGTACTCCTAATTTATGCAATAAGGTTACGTATCGTAAATCATGTTCTATGGAGTCGGCTCCCTGTAAACTTAAAATAATACCTAACTTATTTTCTTTTTTGGCTTTAACCAAATCACCATAGTTATGAACAATTAATACTCTTTCACTAAACGTTTCTTCTAATAACCAAAAATTATATACTTCTTCTAAAAAAGAATTAAGATTACTTTTGTATTTGTCGCTAACAACTGTAGTGCTTATGGCTGTTACTCCTCCGTCAATTAACAAATCAATTATATCAGTATTACCTTGGGTTGGCGGATGATCTGTAAATAAAGTGTGGAATAATCCATCTATTATTATGTTATTATCAATAATGTTTTGCGCATTACTTTCCATTTTAAAACCTCCTAATATTTTATTGCTTAAGAGAATTGATAAGATGATTAAATGTCGCCAAGCTGTTCAGTTAAATCATATACATCATCAACCAATTTACCAATATATGAAATAGTGTTTAATAATGGTTTGTCTGATGTAATATCAATCCCAACACCATTAGCTAATTCAATTGGTGGTTTCGCACCACCAGTACGTAATACTTCTAGCCATTGCTTTGCTGTCGTTTGCTCATCCTGTAACATATTTTTTGAAACTTGTGTCGCGATGGTTAACCCTGTACTGTAGGTATATGGATACAATCCCTTATAATAATGATGCTGTCTCATCCACGTTAATTCTGCGCCTTTATTAATTTCAACATCCTCTCCCCAAAAATTTTTCAAAATCTCCTTTTTTATTTTACACAATATGTCAGCTGTAATACTTCCTCCTTCATCTACCAATTTATATACTTCTCTTTGAAATGCTGCTTCTAATAAATGGGTTACAAAATTATGAAAATATGTTCTAGAGAGTACATTTGAAATAATCCATCTTTTAAACCTTAAACTTTTTGATTCTTTAGTTAAATAATTAAATAATAACATTTCATTCATTGTTGAAGGTGCTTCAAAAAAGTAAATAGAAGGGATAGAGTTTAGTATATTTTGATATCTGTTAGATAAATGAAAGTGCCCAGCATGTCCTATTTCATGTGCCAAAACAAAAACATCTCTCATGCTCTTAGTAAAGTTAATTAGTATAAAAGGGTGGCTACCATAAGGAGTGTAACAAAACGCACCCGTAGACTTTCCAATATTTTGAGTATAATCAATCCATCTATTATTATATGCATTTTTAACTATATCTAAGTACTCAGGACCCATAACTTTTAGGGAGTTATAAATATATTCTTTAGACTCCTCAAAAGAGATTTGTGGTTCATATTCAGGATCAAGTGGAATTTTTAAATCGGCAAAGCTTATTTTATCTAAATTATAAACCTTTTTAATAAGCTGAGCGTATTTTCTCATATGTGGTGCAAGGTACTTCATCACAAAGTCTATTTGTCTGTCGAAAATATAACGATCAATTTCTTGATCAAAAAGTAAATAATCAAATATATTTTTAAATCCTCTTAAATCGGAATTACTCTTTTCTGTTTTTAATTTTAATTCATATGTCATAGCACTGGTGTGTTTATACTGCTCTAGTTTATTAGAAAATTCGGAGAACGCTTTTCTTCTTAATTCTGTATCTGGTTCTATTTCTAATTCATTTTCAAATTTATTGAAATCTAAAGAGTGACTCACTTTCCCTACTTTAAAATCATCAAATTTTATATCAGCCGTTTTAGTTGTTTTATGCATTGCCTCTAGTGCATTAAATACAGATGAAAAATTCGCCAATGCCTCTTCTGCTTTATGTTCAAGCATATATTTTCTTTTTGAATAAATTCTTTTAATAAATGGTTTGAGGTCTGGTTTTTGCAAAACTGACTTATCTATCTCAGTTTCAGACAATTTGGTCACTTCAACATAAAAAAATGAAAGTTTGCTCTCTATTTCAGAGAATACAGAATTAACCTTATTAACTTGTCTTTGTAATGAATCGTCAGATCGATCAGCACTACTAGCAAGATCTACATAGTTCCGAATTAAAGTTTTTTTCTTTTCAATTTCCTCTAAGTAAACTAAAGCATCAATCATTACTTTTGAAGAATCAATATTAGATAGAAACTTATTGTGAAAATCAGTCGCCATTTCTTTAACTTCTTCGAGTGCATTAGATAATTCTGATTCAGATTTAAATAAATCACTCAAATCCCATGTTTCTTCTATAGGTACTTTTTTTCTGAGGGGTAATTTAGTTTTCATACTGTTCTCTCCCTTATTAATTTTATATGATTAGACTGATATAGGATTAGCATCTTTTTTATACAGATGACACGCTACTTTATGATTGCCTTCAAAGTTTTTTAAATGTGGTTCCACACTTTTACATTCATCCATTGCAAAAGGACATCTTGTGTGAAAAGAACATCCTTTAGGTGGATCAGCAGGACTGGGCATATCTCCTTTTAATACAGATAGTGTATTAGTGTCTGATTGTTGATCTATTGAAGGTATTGCACTTAATAAGGCCTTTGTGTAAGGATGTTTGGGTGCATTGAAAAGTGTATATTTATCAGAGAGTTCAACTATTTTACCTAGATACATAACTGCAATTTTTTCACATAAATGATGAACTACACTTAAATCATGGGATATGAAAATATAAGTTAGACCTCTTTCCTTTTGTAACTCTTTCATTAAGTTAACAATTTGAGCTTGGATAGAAACATCTAGTGCTGATACGGGTTCATCACAAATTATTACAGATGGATCTACTGCTAAGGCTCTTGCTATTCCTATTCTTTGACGTTGTCCACCAGAAAACTCATGTGGATATCTGTCTATGTGCTGTCTACCGAGCCCAACAGACTCTAAAAGTTCAATAATTTTATTTTTTATTTGGCTTTTAGGTACAACTTTATGAAGTAGCAATACTTCTTTCAATAGATCATATACTTTATATCTTGGATTTAATGAAGAAAAAGGGTCTTGAAAAACTATTTGGATTTCTTTTCGTAGTTTTTTCATTTCCTTTTTTGATAAATTTAAAATATTTTTGTCTTTGTAAAATATTTCACCTTCTGTTGGATTTAATAAACGCAAAAGCATCCTACCCGTTGTAGATTTACCACATCCACTTTCTCCTACAATGCCAAACGTTTCTCCTTTTCTCACATTAAAGTTAATACCGTCTACAGCTTTAATAAGCGATTCCTCTTTAGATCTTTTCGATAATAAAAAATATTTTTTAAGGTTTTTAATTTTTAATATATTATCCGACATATTTTTACTCACCTCATTAATATTTCCAACAACTGACCTGGGTTTCTTGATCTATATTCTTCAAGATAGGACGTTTTTCTGTACATATTGGCATCACATCTTTACATCTGGGATGAAAAGGACATCCCTCAGGGAAATTCTGTGGATGTGGAACAGTTCCTGGAATAGTTTTTAAATGATCGATAGGGGTACTTATATTAGGGATAGATTGTAATAAACCTTCTGTATATGGATGACTTGGGTTAGTAAATACATCTTTTTTTCTTGCATATTCTACTACTTTTCCTGCATACATAATTAAAATTCTGTCTGCAACTTTTGAAACCACTCCAAAATCATGACTTATCATTATTAGAGACGTGTTAAAATCCTTTTTTAAATCCTCCATTAGCTCCAAAACTTGAGCTTGAATAGTAACGTCTAAGGCCGTTGTAGGTTCGTCTGCAATTAGGAGTTCCGGATTACAAGCTAGAGCTATCGCTATCATTACTCTTTGACGCATTCCTCCACTTAACAAATGCGGAAAATCGTTAAAACGATCTTCCGGTTTAGGAATGCCCACTAATCTTAGCATTTCAATCGCTTTTTCTTTCGCCTTTTTGGGAGATAATTTTTGATGATATTTGTACACCTCTGTTATTTGTTTACCGATTGTAAGAATGGGATTTAGTGATGTCATTGGCTCTTGGAATATCATAGCAATATCATTACCTCGAATTTTTCTATAATTAGATTCATGCAATTGAACTAAGTCTGTACCTTTAAATTTAATTTCTCCCTCAATTTGACCAGGAGGACTGGGGATTAATCCCATAATAGACATTGCTAACATGCTTTTTCCAGATCCGGATTCTCCGACTATTCCAAGCGTTTCTCCATTCTTCAGATTAAAACTCACACCATTAACAGCTTTAACAACCCCACCGTCAGTATTGAAGTGTGTTTTCAAATTATTTATACTTAATAAATGATTATTCATTTTTTTATTTTTCCCTCCTTGTTTTAGTTATTTTTAAGCTGTGGATCAAGAACATCTCTTAATCCGTCGCCCACTAAACTAAAACTTAAAACTACTAACGTAATAGCAGACCCTGGAGCTATTGCTAATAAAGGATATGTACTTAAGTACTCTCTTGCATCACTTAGCATTGCTCCCCATTCTGGATTTGGAGGTTGTACACCTAGTCCTATAAATGAAAGGCCTGAAGCAATAAGTATGGAAGTTCCCATAAGTTGGGTACCTTGTACAATTAATGGAGATAATGCATTAGGTGTAATTTGTTTTATGATTATAGTAATATCGGAAAAACCTAATGCTTTAGCAGCCTCTACATACTCCATTTCCTTTATGCTCATAACCGAGCTACGAAAAATTCTCGCAAAGTCAGGAATGGTGAATATTGCCACAGCTACCATTGTATTCAATATTCCATTTCCTAAAACAGCGACAATGACTATTGCTAATAGAATTCCTGGAAATGCCAGTAAGACATCGATAAATCTCATAATTAATGTGTCTACTTTCCCGCCATAATACCCTGAAAGGCCACCCAATATTAACCCTGCTAACAGGCCTAAACCTACACTGACAATACTAATTTGAAATGAGATTCTAGCCCCATGAACTAAACGTGAAACAACATCCCTTCCCAAATTGTCTGTTCCTAACCAGTGTTTCAAACTTATTTTTTCAAAATTATTAGCAGGATTCTGTGTTAGTGGATCGTGTAATGTTAGATAAGGTCCTAAGAGGGACACTATTATGAAGGTTATGATTATTATGAATCCAAATACAGAAACTTTTCTTTTAGAAAACATTTTCCAGAATAACCTGATTCTCTTAGCCTTGGTTTTATTAAATTGTGTGTTTTGATCTTTTGCTAAATCTTTCACTTTTCCTCCCTCCTTTTAGCTTTACTCATATCTAATTCTTGGGTCTATTACTTTATAGGTAATATCCACTAATATATTGATTACCACGAAACTTATTGCTACTACTAATATTGTCCCTTGAACAATTGGATAATCCCTTTCTAAAATAGCGTCAACCATATATCTGCCTATTCCTGGGATGGAGAAAACTACTTCTGCTAGCACAGTACCTGCCAGCAGCCCTCCAAATCGTAAGCCTATAACGGTTACTACAGGAATTAATGCATTTTTTAGTGCATGTAAGTAAGTGATAACTCTCCCTGGTAACCCTTTTGCTTTAGCCGTTCTTATATAGTCCTGTCTGATTACATCTAGCATACTAGATCTAGTCATCCTAGCTATCAATCCCATCGATTGTGCTCCTAAGGTGACTATCGGTAGAACATAATGCATTGGTGTACCTACTCCATAAATAGGAAACCACCCTAAATTTAGTGAAAACACTATTAACAGAAGTAAGCCAAGGAAATAAGAAGGAATAGATACAGCTAACAATGAGTTGACCATTATAAAATTATCTATAAATTTATTTTGTTTAATCGCTGCTAAAATGCCACCCAATATTCCAAATACAGCAGCAAATAAAGTTGCTCCAAATGCTATAGTCATTGTAATCGGAAAACGTTTAGCCAATTCTTCTGTTACAGGAGTTCCCGTTTGAATAGAAGTTCCTAAATCTCCCTTCAATAAACCTCCTATAAATATTAAAAATTGTTGATATATTGGTTTATTTAAACCAAGTTCTTCTCTAGCAATTTCAATGGTTTCTTGAGATGCTTCTATGCCAACCACTAATCTTGCTGGATCTCCAGGTATTAAATATAACATACCGAACACTAAAATTATGACAGCTAATAGAACCGGTATTATTTGAAGTATTCTCCGTATAATAAAACGAACCATGGACTATCCCCTCACGTTTATCAGGTATTGTTGTGATTTATTTAAAGTTCCCATAGTCTATATAGAGCGTTTTCAATCTATTAATATCCTAATTATCTTTATATGCATTTTCAAATGTTGCCATTAAAAATGGTGATACCGTTACATCATGTACATCATCTCTTTGTGCAACCATTGTATATTGATCATACAAATAAATTGCTGCTGGATCTTCGTAATATATAATTTCTTGTGCCCTTTGATAAAGTTCTTTTCTTTTCTCAGAGTCAAGCTCTGTTAAGGCATCTGTAACTAGTTCATCAAATTCTTCATTGGAATAGTATCCATGATTTCTTGCGTTATCATCGGCTGTTTGATAAATAGGACGCAAATGTCTATCTGAGTTTTCTCCACCAGTTCCTAATATAAATATCCCCTGATCGAATTCCTCTGCTGTTAATCCTCCCCACTCATCCGAAATATCTCCCCATTCCATTACATTTATTTCCGTTTCAATTCCTACTTGTTTTAATTGGTCACCAATCACCTCTGCTAATTCCACTCCTTGTATATATCTATCCGTTGTTGTAATTTTAGTTTCAAATCCATCAGAGTACCCTGCCTCCTTTAGCAATTCTTTTGCTTTTTCGGTATCATAAGGTATCTCATCTAAGTCTATATAATCTGACATTGCTGGCGTCAATGCACTCGTAGGCACTTCTCCCATGCCCGGAACTACACGATCTATAATAGTTTCCCTATCAATCGCATGTAAAATAGCTTGACGAACTTTAATATCGCTAAGTGGCTCCGAAGTGACATCGAATCTAAACATCCTTTGTCCAGTAGAAGCAACCTTTTTCACTTCAATTCCATCTGTTTCTTCCAATCTGCTTAGATCTTGAGCAGGAACTTTATCAATAACATCTACTTCTTCAGATTCTAATGCCATAACCCTCGTTGAGTCCTCCGGAATAGTTTTATACTCTATGATTTTTGTGATACCTTTCTCATCAAAGTAATCCTCATTCCTCTCCAAAACTAATAACTCATCTTTTTCCCAATCGGTAATTTCATATTGTCCTGTACCAATTGTAGATTCTGCAGATTTACCTACATCATTTCCGTACTCATCTATTGCTTCGGGACTTATAATAAATGTGGATAAGTCAGCCATTAAATCTTCAAATAATCCGGATGGTTCGTCAGTTTCAAACGCTACTACATACTCATCTATTACTTCAATGTCTTTAATAAATTGATAATTACTTGAATGAGCTAAACCATTATCCATGTCTATAAGTCGTTCAAAACTCTTTTTTACTGCCTCTGCATCAAATTTAGAACCATCTTGGAATTTTACTCCTTCTTCTAATTCGAATGTCCAAGTTAGACCATCATCTGATACCTCCCAATCTGACGCCATGTCTCCCTCAATATTGTTATCCTCATCATATTTTAATAGTCTGTTATAAATCATATCTATTACTTGACTGGATGTTTTGTCATTCGCATTGTGGGGGTCTAAACTTTGAACATCTGTATTTGCAGCGAATACAATTTTCTCCTCAATATTATTGGTATCAGTATCCGAATTGTTATTACCTTTTGCAGTCTCATCAGAAGAATCACAAGCCGCTAAAACCAATATACTAGTAATCAATACTAATAGAATACTTCTTATCTTCATATAAAAATCACCCTATTCTTAAGTATTTGTAAAGTCATAATTTTGTTATTAAAACTAATCATTAAACTTATTTTTATAATATATTTTATGTCGATTAAACATCCCGTTTTGTACAAACAAGTGGTAATTTTTAAGGAATTGATCTTTATATCTATGATGGAATAATTATTTTAATCCCTCCCTATCATTTAATAATTTTCTTTAAATATATGTGCTGTTGTTTTATAATACTTAATAATGAAACCAAAATTGATAGCGCTTTCAATATTGGTTTTAATTATTGGATTAATAGTTTATAAATATATCTTAACATTTAATATAATGTTGTCTAATATATTATTAAAGAGTCTGTGATATATTGTTTATATTAAGGGTGTGAATCTAAACTATGTTAAATTTGGAGGAAGTAGTATGCAAATCAGACATCTGTATTATTTTATAACAGTTGCCGAAGAACTTCACTTTGGTCGCGCAGCGAGGCGTTTAAATATGACGCAACCTCCACTAAGCATGCAAATACAACAGTTAGAGAACATTTTAGAGGTGAAACTTTTTCATCGTACAAGACGGCAAGTTAAGTTAACTCAAGCTGGTAAAACTTTTTTGGATGATGCTAAACATATTATTAATGATATTGAAAATGCTACTAATACTGTAAAAAAGGTACATAATGGAACTATGGGACAATTAAAAATTGGATACACTAGTACTGCAATATATGAAATTCTTCCCAGCATTCTTAAATTATACTACGCTAAGTATCCATCAGTTGATGTAAAATTACAGCTACTAAGTACTAATGAACAATCGCAAGCCTTTTATGAAAAAAAGATACACATAGGTTTACTTTTTCCACCTGTAGAAAACTCAAATTTAAATTTAAAAAATATTTATAAAGAACCGTTAATTATTGCTTTACCTTCTAATCATCCTTTGGCAACTAGTTCCCTGCCAATTTGTACAAGTGACTTGACTAATAGCGCATTTATTATAACTTCACGTGAAGTAGGGACAGGATTCTACGATATAATTATAAACACTTGTTATAAATCTGGCTTTAGCCCCAATATTGTTCAAGAAGTAAATGACTTACATACTGCTATTACTCTTGTATCTACTGGACTAGGGATTACCTTCGTTCCATTATCTCTTAAACAATATAAAAAAAGGAACGTCGTATATAGAACATTAAGCGATGTAGAGTTAACGATAGATACACATATTGCATGGAATAATGAGGAGGATTCAGAAATGGTGGCTAATTTTATAAAGTTAGTAATGGATAGTTCTCACCTCCTTTAATCAATAATGATACAAACCAATCAAAGTAAATTTTATTAGTGGTACAAACAATATTAAAAAAACCGTTATGGTTTTTTATAGACATTGATTGAAATGAATATGAAAAGAGTGTATGAACATAAGATTGTGTTTTAGCAACTTTTAAATGAACTAAAGAATTAGATTTAAAATGTACATTCTATGATTAAAAAATATCATAAATATAATTTTATCAAATGACTCATTGCACGTTTTACAGAAGACTATCCTACTCATTCCAAAAGGGTGTTAAAAAAGATGCTTTTAGTGAAACTATTTTATTCAGATAATCTTGTGAATAACGATTATATTACCCTCCGCCAAATTTAATGCGTTCAAACAAGATCCTAGGAATCATAAACAGTTTTTTTGCCTACTAAAGACGTGACATCGGGATTTGGCTTTAAAATATCAGCGTGCCAATTTTTCTAACTGTTCAAAGTTATCTATCCTATAAAATACAAAAATTGTAACATTTAAGTATATATTTTTTAGATGATAGTAAGCCATCAATGTCATTATTATCTGAAACTTCTACGATTATTATCCACCCATTCTTATTTGTTTTTACCGTCACAGTGTCAAAACCAGCAACTGAAACAGATGCCTGATTTGTTCCTTGTGCTAAGTCAGGGACAATAACCTTTGTTCGTTTTGTATCTCCATTTGCTTCATGAAATGCGCGAATCATCATAAGGCCAGTCCATTCATCTTGTGCTCCCGCAGATGGTTGTAAAGAAAAAGTATGCATTCCAGTAATTTCTCCAAGTGCAGTCTGCATATCGTACATCATAGTCATTGCCCCCTTGTGCTGTCCTAGTATCTTGATATGGATGAATGCGGCTAAATCCAGGGAGAGATGCTACGTCTTCATAATTTTTGGATTATACTTCATCGTGCAGGATCCAAGTGGAGAAAAACCTGAATCTACACCAAAGTTTCGATTAGAGAGCCCTGTATAATGCTGCATTATTTCAATTTCACTTACTTCAGGGAGCTTAGGAGAGGTATTTCGTGTATGCCCCCTCTCCTAATTCTTCTTTCAAATTATATTCCGGAACGTCTAAGTCTGGAAAACTATAGCTTATTCTGTCTTTTCTAAAGGAGATTCCCGATCTAGGAAAAAAGGTGATTGACTAGTTTTAAAAAGTAAGAGTAATTGGTCTTTCATATCTTGTCAATTAACATAGACCGAGTATTTCTTTTTTACTATATTAATTACTTTATAAATAAATTCGTGTCACGTCATCTCGTCCATGACCAAGTATTTTGGCTACATATGCTCTAGCTATATTAGCATTAAACAAATGTTTCATTGACTTATTGTACTGATTCCTTGCATAAGCGTGCCTTAAGCCATGGTAGGTAAGATTTTTACGCTCAAAATCAAATTTCAGCTCCTGTTGATACTTTTTATCTGACTCCTCTACATCAACATAGGGGTCAGTGAATAGTGCACGATGATTAAAAATCCAATTTTGTATAGACTTTATCGCCTGCTTATGTGTTTTACCGTGCCCCACGAAAATCTGTTCATTTTTTGCATTCGCAATCATATCTATGAATGTACGTTCAGCACCTCCGTTCATTGGCACATCACGCTTAATACCTCCTTTCGTCTTCGTTAAGTAAAGCATGTTATTGGTCAATGCTTCTCGTAATTGTGACTTCGTAAGTGCTGTGGTTTCTTCAATTCGTAATCCCATTGATCTTGCACATTGAATCGCCCACTGTACGTCTTTTCTGTCATTTACTTTCGCATGCTTTATTGCATTAGCAACTTCATTATTGGTCCAGGCACGATCAACTCCAATGGATTGACGATCTTTCACCCCTAGTTTTTTATTATCAATTTCTAGTTTTTTAAATCGTTTTTTGGGAAGCATGGCATGTAGTTTGCGAATCGCAGACAAATCCGTCTTTAGTGCACTAGGAGAAATACCACTGTCGTTTGAAGCTTTCACAAATGACTTAAGATGTTTATCATTCATGTTTTTGAAGTTTTTCGACCCATATTCAATCGCCAAATGCTTACAAAATGC
>Ga0079226_10001684_pt1 | contig 16999 bp, 14 predicted proteins | sample Poulit2014_FD_76345 | JGI IMG/M metagenome (GOLD analysis project Ga0079226, IMG submission 76345) | Agricultural soil microbial communities from Georgia to study Nitrogen management - Poultry litter 2014 | ecosystem: Environmental > Terrestrial > Soil > Agricultural land | place: USA: Georgia...
AAATTCGTGCCAATGGTTGATAAGAATATAGATAGAGGCCTTACAGCGAACATCATTAACAATACATAACCAATGATATTCGGGCTGAAAATTTCCAAAATGGTATCAACTGATAAGGACGCAATCAACATAATAAAAATAGCAGAAATCAATAAAATAGATACATTTTCTTTAAAATGCTTCATATCTGCGACAGAACTAATTCCCATATTGGCAAGGGTAATTCCCATCGCTGTCACTGCAAGTAACCCTGTTGACTTTATAATTTAATCCGGAATCGCAAAACATAGAATAACGACCGTGAACACGGCTGGTGATTTTAAAAATTCAGGAATGTGGCCTGTTTCAAACATCCAGCCGATTCCACGACCACATAGCCAACCCAAAACAACTGCAAAAAAGGAAACTGCAAAGAACATTAATAAGCGCAGAACATCAGGGTCATTAGCAGTTAAGAATGTTATAATTTCAAAAGCAAAAACAGCGAGTAATGCCCCAATTGGATCAACGACAATACCTTCCCATTTCAAGATTTTAGCTGGTCTTGGCTTTAATTTTGATTGACGCAAAAGCGGCATAATAACAGTTGGCCCTGTTACGATAAATAATCCACCAATAACAAAGGCAGTTGCCCATGCTAGACCTGCAATATAATGTGCTGTTAGGGAACCAAGAATCCATGCAATAAATGCACCAACCGTCGATATACGAACGAGTGGTTTACCTAATCCTCGTAATTCTTTAAAATTTAAACTTAGACTACCTTCAAAAAGAATAATAGCTACCGCAACGGAAATAATTGGGTCATATATGTCTCCAAAAGTTTCCTCAGGATTAATCAAACCTAATACAGGACCAACTAACAATCCTGTTAGAGACATGATGACAATAGCTGGCATACGATAACGCCATGCCATCCATTGTGAAGCGATACCTAAAATTCCAATAAGCATAATTTCGAATAATATGGATGGGATCATCTTTTTCCCTCCTATAAATTTTTTATGTTTACTGAAGAAATCAGGCATTTTTCTTCAAATATAAAGAACAGTTTAAATGGGATTCACGAAAAAGTAAACAGTTATTTCTCATTTTAAAATTCACTTTATCCAAAAGTCGATAGTATCAACGTTTATCCAATGATTTTTTTAAATTTATCTTGAAGTTATATTCATTTTAAATAACAAATTTATTTGAAAATAATGAACATATTCATTGACAATCACATCTGTCTCACTATATGATGATGATAGAATTAAGTTTATAGCGAAAATGATACAAATATTCAGAATTTTACAATGAATTGAACAAGTTACAGGGAGAATTTATATGACGAAACACACATTTTTTACAGGACTAATGCTTTTTGCTCTCTTTTTCGGAGCAGGTAATTTAATTTATCCACCTACACTTGGTATAGAATCTGGGACATCGTATTGGTCAGCAATTGCTGGATTTATTATTACTGGAGTAGGTTTACCAATTCTTGCCGTGATGGCCATTTCATTTGTAAAAGAAGATGCAAGGGAATTAGCAGACAAGGTTTCACCTTTATTTGGTCTAGTCTTCGCATCTGTTGTCTATCTTGCTATAGGTCCTTTTTTTGGGATTCCACGTGCATCATCTGTTGCTTATGAAATGAGTATTGTACCATTTGCAGACCATTCAAAAATACTTTTATTTATCTTTACAGTAGTCTTTTTTGTTCTTGTTTATTTTGTAAGTCTCAATCCATCAAAAATCGTTGACCGAATCGGACAAATGATTACACCGATTTTATTACTCGCAATTGTAGGGCTAATAATCGGCAGCTTTTTCCTTCTAAAAACGCCATTGTTAGATCCTGTTGATAAATATAAGTCAGGACCTTTTTTCAGTGGCTTTGTTGAAGGTTACTTAACAATGGATGCTATTGCTGCGCTTGCTTTTGGAATTATTGTTGTTCAAGCATTTAAAGAAAGTGGAGTTACAACTCAACGTGGACTTGTAAAGTCAACATTTAAAGCAGGAATCATCTCAGCGATTGGACTTATAGTCGTGTATACCGCCCTAGGCTGGCTAGGTTCCAAAATGGCCGTGAATGGAAATTATACAAACGGGGGAGAAATTTTATCTGCTGCAGCAAACGTCATATTCGGTGAATTTGGTACCCTGTTGCTTGGTATCATTGTTACACTTGCATGTTTCACAACATGTGTTGGACTTGTTGTTGCAGCAGGACAATTTTTCACGAAAGTAACGAAATTCTCCTATAAAACTGTAATTATTGTCGTGACATTTACTAGTTTCCTTATAGCGAATCAAGGACTGGAAACAATTATTAATTATTCAGTGCCTGTTCTTGTCTTTATTTATCCAATCGCAATCGTGCTAATTATTCTACCTTTTTTCAGCCGTTTCTTTCACCATTCAAAAGGTGTTTATCGAGGAGCTATTCTATGTACAGCAATCGTTAGCCTTTATGATGGATTGATTGCTTTAGGAATTGATTTATCAATTCTTTCATTCATGGAGAACCTACCTTTATTTGATATTAGTTTAAGCTGGCTTCTGCCGGCAATTATTGGTGGAGCAATTGGCGGATGGATGGAATATGCCACATCTAAAAATATAACCATTCAAAAAGAAGAGAGTGTTAAGTGATTCATTTAAACGGTAACATTCGTGCTAGGCTTAGCCTGGCACCTTTTTTTATCTATTATACTTGTCTTTTTTCTGTTAACATAAGAGACTAGAATACTAATTTCCTGATTTTATATCTATAAAAATATGTTAGGATATTACATGTGAAGGAGGATTATAATGAATTCGGTGGAAGAAAATATCCTACAAACTTATTTTGGTTACGAAACATTTCGACCTGGTCAAAAAAAGGTTATTGACCATGTTTTAGATAAAAAAAATACGCTGGCGGTAATGCCAACGGGTGGGGGAAAATCTTTATGTTATCAGATTCCTGGTCTCGCGTTAGAAGGAACAGCAATTATTATCTCTCCTTTAATATCCTTAATGAAAGACCAAGTCGATGCTCTTCAAGCTCTTGATATTTCCGCTACTTTTATTAATAGTTCCCTTACACCAAGCGAACAGCAAGATCGTCTTGATAAAATGATAGAAGGCGTTTATAAATTTGTTTATGTAGCACCTGAACGATTGGAATCTTCGTTTTTCATGAATCATATCAGACGTATTACGATTTCACTCGTTGCTTTTGATGAAGCACACTGTATATCCCAATGGGGACACGATTTCAGGCCTAGTTACAGATCCATCGTTCCGAATTTAAAACAACTGGCAAATATTCCATTGTTTATGGCATTAACTGCAACTGCAACAGGGGAAGTCATTTCCGATATACAGGAACTTTTACATATTCAAAATGAACATATTGTAAATACCGGCTTTAAACGCGATAATTTGTCCTTCCACGTTGTAAAAGGACGAGATAAAGCGGCCTATATCCGTTCTTTTTTAGACGAACGCCCAAATGAATCAGGCATCATCTATACAGCTACCAGAAAACAAGCCGATTCTTTATATGAGCAGCTAACAAGACGGGGCGTAAAAGCGGAAAAATATCATGCAGGACTCACAGAAGAGGAACGAAAAAGGGCCCAAGCTGCTTTTATTCATGATGAAAAAAATGTCATGATTGCAACAAATGCATTTGGAATGGGTATTGATAAATCGAATGTGAGATATGTCATCCATTATGCCATGCCAATGAATATAGAGTCATATTACCAAGAAGCTGGAAGAGCGGGACGTGATGGTGAAGCAAGTGATTGTATTTTATTATTCTCACCTCAAGATATTCAACTGCAAAAATTCTTAATTGAGCAGTCGCTTATGGAGGAAGCCGCACAACAGCATGAGTACCGTAAACTTCAATCAATGATCAATTATTGTCATACACATAGCTGCTTGACAAATTTCATTCTCAATTACTTTAATCGTTCCATTGAAACAGAAATTTGCGGCCATTGTAGCAATTGTGTCCAGCGGCAAGAGAAAACAGATATGACCGAAGAAGCTCAAATGATTTTATCCTGTGTAAAGCGAATGGGAGAACGATTTGGTGTTGGAATGACAGCAAAAGTCTTACGCGGTTCTAAGGACAAAAAAATATATGAATTTAATTTAAATAAACTTTCAACCTATGGTTTACTTTCAGCTTATACAGAACGGGAATTAACCGAATGGATTCACTTTTTGATTGCAGAACAATTTCTCAACACTGAGGAAGGTAAATATCCAATACTCAAACTGAACCACAAGTCAGTCGATGTATTAAAAGGGAAAAAACAAGTATGGATGTACGCACCTAAAGTACCAACACAAGCAAATGAAGATTATCATAAAGATTTATTTGAAGAGCTAAGAAAACTTAGGAAACAAGAAGCAGACGAACGAGAGGTTCCACCATATGTTCTATTTTCCGATGCAACCTTAAAAGAACTAAGCCGTTATTTCCCGGAAACAAAAGAAGAAATGCTTCAAATTAAGGGAATTGGTGAGAAAAAATACGAACAGTTTGGCGAGAGTTTTTTAGAGGTTATTTTAAATTGGCGCAAGGATAATCCCGAAGCAAAGAAAAAGATTCAAATTTCCGGTCAAACTGGAGCACCAAAGCCGAAGAAGCAAAAAACAGCAGATGACCGCCCAAGCCATCTTATTAGTTATCAACTTTTTCAATCGGGGAAATCGGTTAAAGATATTGCAGTGATGCGAGAGTTAAGTCCGCAAACAATTGAAAACCATATTTTCAAAGCCTTTGAGCAAGGCCACCCTGTCGCTTGGAATATTTTCTTTAACGAAGAAGAAGAAGCAGAAGTCTTAAAAGCACACAATCAAATTGATGAACCTAGACTGAAACCTCTGCGTGAGGCACTTCCTGAAGAATATGATTATACAAAGATAAAAGCGGTTTTGGTGAAGAATGGAATCATGTAAGAAAAACTCTAAAGATTAACTGGTTATATAAAAGCAGAAGCATGCTTTTAAGTGATCGGCTTCTGCTTTTTATAACTTATTCATGGACCATCTTTCTTGCTTCATGAATAATATCTTCTATTTGTGGGACAGCTGCCTTTTCTAACTTCTTATTATTTGGAATGGGAACATCATGACCTCCTAGTCGTTTAATAGGTGATTTCAAGAAAGAAAATGCCTTTTCTGCGACGATACTCGCAATTTCTGCACCATACCCACTTCGTTTAACCGCTTCATGAACAACGAGTAAACGCCCTGTTTTTTCAATAGATTGCAAAATGCATTGTTCATCCAATGGAACTAATGTCCGGGGGTCAATGATTTCTACGTGAATATCCTCTTTTTCCAATTTCTTCGCTGCTTCTAATGCACGTTTCACCATAATCGCCGTTGCTACAATCGTAAGATCTTTCCCTTCCTTTTTTATATCTGCTTTACCTAAAGGAATTGTATAGTCTGTACTTGGGACATTTGCTTTTGTTTTATACAACAATTTATGCTCATAAAAAATAACTGGATTTTCATCATTTATAGCTGCTTTTAGCAAACCTTTTGCATCGTAAGGCGTTGCTGGCTGTACCACTTTTAATCCAGGTATATGTGTAAGCCACGCCTCTAAGTTCTGAGAATGCTGGGCAGCTGCTCCCGTACCAGATCCGCTCGGAGTCCTGATAACAAGAGGAACTTTTCCCTTTCCACCATACATATAGCGAATCTTTGCAGCTTGGTTGACAATTTGATCTAAAGCTAATGCTAAGAAGTCAGAGAATTGAATATCAACAATTGGACGCATTCCCGTTAGCGCCGAACCCACGGCTACCCCTGTAATTCCAAGTTCACTTATAGGGGTATCACGCACTCTTTCTTTTCCAAATTCCTGCAGGAGACCTTCTGTAACGCCAAATGCACCACCATATATTCCTATATCTTCTCCAAGGACAAATACTTTTTTATTTTGCCTCATTTGTTGCACCAGCGCTTCCCTTATGGCTTCTGCATAAGTTAACTCGCGTATCTCATTTACCATTGCTGTATCTCGCATTGGTTTGTTTTCATTTGCAATATTATGCATAGACATCGGTTAAAAGCTCCTCTACTTCTGGTTCTGGACTTTTTATTGCAAAGTCGGTTGCCACTTCGATTTCATTGATAACAGTTCGTTTGAGTTGCTTTATATCTTCTTCCTGTACTATTCCTGCTTGTAACAGCACTTTTTCAAAACGTTTAATTGGATCTTTCATTTTCCTTTTCGTGACTTCATTTTCTGTCCGATATAATTGTTTATCGCTTTTTGAATGTCCATTATAACGATATGTTTTTGTCTCGATAAGTGTCGGTCCTTCTCCACCTCTCGCACGGCTCACTGCCTGCTCTGCTGTGTTCACTACTTCCAGCAAATCATTTCCATCAATAGTTATTCCAGGGAAACCGTAGCTTTTAGCGCGTATAGAAAGATCCTCAATATTTGTCATTTCTGTAATCGCACTTGACATGCCATATTCGTTATTTTCACAGACAAAGACGACTGGCAACTTCCATATTGAAGCAAGATTCAATGCTTCATGAAAACTTCCTTCATTGGTTGCTCCATCCCCGAAGAAACAAACGGTCACATCTTCAGATCCATCAAGATGGGCTGTTAATGCAGAACCGACAGCGATAGGGATACCTCCTCCGACGATTGCATTGGAACCTAGATTGCCATAATCAACGTCAGCTATATGCATGGATCCCCCTTTTCCCTTGCAATAACCTGTTGCTTTTCCGAAAATTTCTGCCATCATCTTCTTCACATCGGCCCCCATCGCAATGGAATGGCCGTGTCCTCGATGAGTTGATGTCATTTTATCCCCTTGTTTCAGCACAGAACACACGCCAACTGCTGTTGCTTCTTGCCCCATACAAAGATGAGTTGTGCCATGAAATAGACCTTTTTTCACAGAACGCTCTACTTCTTCTTCAAAATAACGAATACGTAACATTGTTTGATATAATCCTACTAATCTTTCTTTATTGTAGTTCGAAATCATTTCATTCATCCATCCTTTATTAACTCAGGTAACGATGATACAATGTTTTTGCTTTCTCCACATCGTTCGTTCCATGAATTAGCGCTCTTCCATCTTGAAACATAACCATACGCTCTTCACCAATGGAATAAGATAGAAGATAAGCATTTGCCTCCACTTTTCCATCCGTTCTTGCAAGTCGGTCAGCTAATTGCTGTAAATTTCGCTGTTGTTGCTCAGGAGGTCTCACTTGTACAGACTCCCTTCCACATAATACTGCTGTTTTGATTTGCTCATCATAGGTTAAAAAGGGATAGGTGGCTCCATCCCCACATGAAGGGCAAGTTGATTTTTTCATAGAAGACACGTTCACTTGAGTCATTTGATTCGTCCACACATCAAAGGAAATAAGGTTTTTACGTAACACTTTTTCGTTATCGGTTAATATTTTTAAGGCTTCCGTCATTTGATGGACAACAACTTGACTCGCAGTCGGGTCGATTATCCCTGCTGTATCACAAGTTGGCCCGCCAACTGGGATAGATTCTAATAAACAGTGCAGGCACGGTGTTTTCCCTGGAAGAATCGTAAAGCTTATTCCATAACTGCCAACACATGATCCGTAAATCCAGGGAATACGATATTTTTGTGATATATCATTGATCATCATCCGGATATTAAAGTTATCTGTCGCATCCAGGATTAAATCGACACCTGAAACTAACTTTTCTAATTCTGTTGGTGTGACATCTGCAATATGTGCAACAATGTCAATTTCTGAATTAATATCTCGCAGTCTCCTTTCAGCTGCAATCGCTTTCGGAATACGTTCTTCAGCGTCCTGTTCAGTATAAAGTTTTTGACGCTGTAAATTACTCCACTCAATATAATCACGATCAACAATCGTTAATTTACCAACACCGGCTCGTGCCAAAACTTCAGAACTCTGAGTCCCTAATGTTCCAAGTCCAATAATGAGCACATGTTTATTTGCTAATTTTTGTTGTCCCTCTACCCCAATCGGAGTAAATAAGGTTTGCCTTGAATATCGGTCCATTTTATACACTAACTCCTTTTAAAGGACTGCTAGCTGTTGCCGTTCGTTTCATTGGGATTCTGCCAGCTTCACACCCCAACTTTCCTGCCTCTACCGCAAGTTTCATAGCATATGCCATTTTGACTGGATCTTTTGCGCCTGAAACAGCTGTATTGAGTAAAACACCATCTGCCCCTAATTCCATCGCATAAGCTGCATCTTTCGGTGAACCTATGCCGGCATCTACAATGACTGGTACATTCGCCTGTTCAATGATTAAACTTAAATTTAGGGGATTAACAATTCCCTGCCCTGAACCGATGGGAGATGCTCCCGGCATGACAGCATGCACGCCTAACTCCTCTAATCTTCTAGCAAGAACTACATCATCCGACGTGTACGTTAATACCGTAAATCCTTCATTTAACAGCTGTTCTGATGCTTTTAACGTCTCTACAGGGTCAGGTAATAGTGTTTTATCACAGCCGATAATTTCTACCTTCACCATATGACATAACCCTGAAGCATCAGCAAGTTTGGCAATGCGCACGGCTTCTTCGGCTGTTTTTGCCCCTGCCGTATTTGGTAAAAATTTATATTTATTTAAATCAATTTTCTCTAAAAAGTTAGGCTGACTTGGTTCGAAAATATTCATCCTTCTTACTGCAAACGTTAATACTTCTGTTTCTGAGACATCGACAGCTTCTTTTTGGATCTCAAAGTCTGAAAATTTTCCCGTTCCTAAAAATAATCTAGAATGAAATTGATAGTCTCCTATTTTCAGCATCTAAGCCACCTCCGTTTTATTATTAAACTTTCAACCCCCACCAACAAATTGAACAAACTCTATTTTATCTCCAGAAGATAGTACTGCATTCTCTTGATCTTCTTTTTGTAAAATGAATTCATTATGCTCAACAATCATGGCAGGACTGCTTAGATCAAGATACTCGATAAGTTCAGGTATGGTCTTCACTGACTTTGGAACTTCAATAAATTCTCCATTAACATGTAACTGCATGTCGTTTCACTCCTTTCTATTTAACTAATTTTTTCTGATATTGCTGAACCGCATTTTTTATGTCATCAGCTAATAAAATTCCGGACATAGTAGCGATTCCATTTATATTCGTACATGCGACTTGCTCCACATTATCTGGTGTGATACCACCAATAGCAATGACAGGACTATTCACACTCTTTACAACTTCCTTTAATTGATGAAGACCTCGAGGAGGCAAACCAGGCTTTGAAGCAGTTTCAAATACGTGCCCATACATTAAAAAGTCCGCTCCTCCTTTCTCTTTGACAACTGCTTCTTTTACACTGTGCACTGAACATCCAATATATAACTCAGGAAAAAGTTGTTTTACATCCCGCACATCAATGCTATGTGAAGCAAGTTGAACACCATATACATCCGTTACTACCGCCACATCAATTCGGTCATTCACTATAATTTTGTTACGAGGAACCCCTCCCTTGGAAAGTTGTTCAATCACCGTTATATACTCTCGTGCGGTCCAACTTCTCTCTCGTAAATGGATAAAATCAACAAAGGAATGAATGTCTGTCACTTTTTCGATGAATTCACTTGTTGTCTGTTGACCCGTTGAAATAATATGCAATTGTTTCAACTTTGAGCCCCCTATAGTAAAGTGAAACTTCATTCAGTGGGGGTTCTCTGTTCACCCACTGAATATTAGTTGAACCAACCGGGCAGCCAGTTACACTGCGATAAAAACGACAATTAAAAAACCACTTCCTATGCAAGAAAGGAAGTGGTTTACTTAATAAGCCTTTTATAGCCATACACCACTTCCCTTCGCTAGTTTTAACTAGATTCAGGTTCAAAGAATCCCGAAGTCTCACTTCAGTCTCAGCTTGTTATACAAGCACTCCTAGTGTTAATATTCATTTATACTTAAAAGGTATCACAAATTTCTGATTTGTCAAACTAAATTTATTAATATAACTTAATCGGCCACAGCTCTTCATTCTCAGCCATTGACCAGAACATATATTCAAAATAGCTTGTTTTTAATACAATTTCTTCCAAGGAAACTAAGTCTCGCTCTGGCTTTCCTTGCGTTAATTCGTTTACAAGTTTTTTACATCCCTCGGCAATGCCGGTGAATTCAGGTGAAGAATACATTTTTACCCAATGACCGTACATCTCGTGTTCTAATGCACCTGGCCATGTTGCTAATGTTTTTCCTATGAAATTATAACTCCAAGCACACGCGAGAACAGAGGCGGCGACATTCTCCATCCCTCCACGCTGTGAGACGTTCAACATATAACTTGTGTAAGCCGTCGTAGTAGAGGCAGCTTCAGTTGCTTCTAAATCATCATGAGAAATATTAAATTGACTAGCGTACTCGCGATGTAAGCTCATTTCAATTTCTAATGTATCATGGAGTAGCTGCGCAAAAGATGTCATTGTTTTTAAATCATGCGCCTTCGCACTGCCCAATGCAAACAGCCGTGAATACTCAATTAGATAAACATAATCTTGTTTTAACCAATGTTTAAATTTATCCTCCTCAAGCCATCCCTCCCCAAGACCTTTAACAAACGGATGCTCTAAATAAGAATTCCAAACTGGTTCAACCTTCTTCCATAATCGGTCTGTAAACAATTCACTCATGACACGTAGTCCCCTTCCGTATTTTTTATAAATTTTCTTTTAAATAGACTGATAGATTAGATACATCCTCATATTCATTAGAAAACTGGGCATTCACCAATTCCTTTCATGGAGCGTGTCTTTGCTGCAAATAAAAAACCATCCACTAATAAGTAGGGATGGGGATAATAAACAGGATTATATGTTATCGCTTCCACTTCCCTACGCTAGTTTTACCTAGATCAGGTTCAAAGGGTCGAGTTTCCTCTCTCAGCATATACATGCACCCCTAGTCGAAATTAAATATTTTATTTTGTACTTCCTATTAAGGAAAACATATTATTCGTATAAAAGCAACTAAAGTTATCTTGAACAAAGGCTAGCTCCTTACTCGTAAATTCGTGATTAATCTGGGAAATACTTATTACTATAAAGTACATTACGAAAGAAGTTATTTAAATGAAATACAACACAAATTATGTAAGCTTAGACGTTTGAGTTGGAGTAAGAACCTTGTTATGAATAAATAAACCTTCGTGGTTGCATCTTATATTTTAGGTAAGTATTGTTTTATTAAAGGAGGGAAAACAATGTCGCAAGATAAAGGCTCACGCTCCATAAAATGGTTACAGTTTATCGAAGAAAAGGGTAATAAATTACCACACCCTGTAACCATCTTTGTTATCTTTATTTTTATTGTAATGATTTTATCTCATATTTTATATATGATGGGAACGAGTGTGACATTTGAAGGAATCAACCAAGAAACGATGGAACCAGAAATGTTGACAGTAAATGCGGTTAGCCTCCTTGTTCCAGAAGGAATTGATTACATATTTTCTAATATCGTGACGAATTTTACATCGTTCGTTGCTCTTGGTCCTGTACTAGTAGCCATGATAGGTGTTGGTGTTGCTGAGAAAAGCGGTTATATTGGTGCGTTAATGACAAATACCGTTACGAAAGCACCAAAAAAGTTAGTAACACCTTTAGTTGTACTTATGGGAGTGCTCTCCAATGTCGCTGCCTCTGTCGGATATGTTGTTCTCGTACCACTTGGAGCAATTATATTTTTAGGCTTTAAACGGCATCCTTTAGCTGGATTATCTGCTGCATTCGCTGGAGTTTCAGGCGGTTATTCTGCAAATTTAGTTTTAGGGACAAATGATCCATTACTTGGGGGAATTTCAACAGAAGCAGCCCGGATTTTAGATGTGAATTATGTTGTCAATCCAACAGATAATTGGTTTTTTATGTTTGTATCCACGTTTTTAGTTGTTATCATTGGAACATTTATTACTGATAAAATCATTGAACCAAAGTTAGGTAAATACGAACAAGAAGAATCGATAGGACAGGTAGAAAAGTTATCGAGTAAAGAGAAAAAAGGGTTATTTTGGGCCAATATTTCTATACTTTTCACTGTCATTATCATTGGGTTATTAGTCGTCCCTGAAAATGGTGTCTTACGCGGAGATGAGGGAAGTATCATTCATTCGCCTTTTATGAGTGGAATTATTTTTATTATGATGCTTATTTTCTTAATTCCAGGGATTGTCTATGGATTTGTCACAAAATCAATTAAAAATGACAAAGATATTGCCAATTTGATGACATATTCCCTTGAATCCATGGCAGGATTTATTGTATTAATCTTCTTTGCTGCGCAGTTTGTTGCATTTTTCAATTATACAAATTTAGGTACAATCCTCGCAGTTAAAGGGGCGGAACTTCTGCAGTCTTTCCAAGTGACAGGACTTCCATTGTTAATTGCACTTATATTCATAACTACTATTATTAATATCTTTATCGCTGCAGACTCAGCTAAATGGGCAATTATGGCACCTGTTTTTATTCCTATGTTTATGCAAATGGGGATTTCACCAGAATTAACTCAGGTTGCCTATCGTATTGGGGATTCTGCAACCAATATTATCTCACCATTAATGCCATTCTTTCCATTGATCGTTGCTTTTGCACAAAAATATGGTAAGCAAAATGGGGTCGGAACAGTCGTTTCACTTATGCTACCATACTCGATTGTTATTTTAATCTGTTGGACAATATTTTTTGCTATTTGGTATTTACTTGGTATACCTGTTGGACCAGGAACAAGTCTTACGTATTAACTAGATTGTATCAGTAAATAATTGATGTTTAGCATTCATCGTTAAGATCAGATATACATGATTTTGCCTATTTTTACTTCCTAATCAAGATAACTAAAGAAGGTGGGACATAAGTGTTTTTATCAAAGAATTCCCGAACTATGGTGGCTTTCTATTAACCGCTGCGGAAATATACTTCGCTAAATCAGTTAAATGTTCGTCTTTGGCGATGTTCGTTTTAGTTGTGTCCCACCCTCTTTAAATCATTGATATTTTTTCATTATATGTGATTTTATTTATTTCCCGTTACATCCATTGCCCATGTTCCGCTTCGGAAAACGGGTTCTGTTGTGCCATCTTTTTTCACACCGTCAATATCCAACTTATCTGATCCAATCATGAAATCAACATGTGTCAAGCTGTCATTTACGCCATGTTTATCTAGTTCTTCTTCATTCATATCTGAACCGCCTTCTAAGTTGGTTGGATAGGCTTTTCCAAGCGCAATATGGCAAGATGCATTCTCATCAAAAAGCGTATTATAGAAGATTAAGCCTGACCGAGATACCGGTGATTCATCTGGTACTAAAGCAACCTCACCAAGTCTTACTGAACCTTCATCCGTTTCAAGCAAATGTTTTAACGTATCTTCTCCTTGCTTCGCTTTATAGTCAACTACTTTCCCGTCTTTAAATGTTAACGTAAATTCATCAATTAAACTTCCGCCATAGTTCAATGGTTTTGTACTTGCAACCGTTCCGTTTACCCCGTACTTATGTGGGAGCGTGAATACTTCTTCTGTTGGCATATTCGGGTTAAATGTAATCCCCTGTTCAGATACCGCTGAACCGCCTTTCCAAATATGTCCCTCAGGAAGTTCAATCTCGAGATCCGTTCCAGGCCCTTTAAAAATAAGCTTTTTATAACTTTTTTCATTCAAAATTTCCCGTGCCGTCTTTAATGTTTTGTTATGCTCCTCCCATGCTTTAACAGGATCATCTTTATCCACTCGAACAATTTTAACAATTGCATTCCATAGATTCTCTATTGCTTCTTCGCGGGATTGATCTGGAAAAATCTTTTGTGCCCAATCTCCTGTTGGAATCGAAATAATCGACCATGTAATTTTATCATTCATCGTGTATTTCCTAAAATTAGCCATTGCTTTAGCAGATGCTCGATTAGCTTTTGCAACGAGGGAAGGATCAATATCTTTTAACAGGTCCGGATTGGTTGAACGAATCGATAAAACAGCTGCCCCATCTTCTGCATAAAAATCATGCAATTTTACCTTCCATTCAGGATAATTTGCAATCACTTCTTCAGGTGCATTTTCATATTTCAATAATGTAATCTCGTCATCCACCCAATTTATATGAACATCCTTTGCCCCCATCTTATAGGCTTTTCGAACGACCTTCTTTGTAAAATCCGCACCTTCGATAGGAGCATTAATCATTAAAGCTTGACCTTCTTGTAAATTGACCCCAGTCCGCAAGGCTAATTCTGCATACTTTTCTTGCGTTTCTTGACTAACCATCTTTAAACCTCCATCCATATTTTAATTCATCTTTTGTTATTATTTCACAAATCATCGGTAACTACAATCGTTTTCCAATAATTGCGAATATCAATTCCTTAAAGTTAGAATTTGAGCAGTTAAACTTGTAATTGGTAAACTTAGGTAATAAGATTTCTGCCTCATTATAGGCTGGGACAAATGTATTTTAATCAAGTAAAGACCCGAACGATTTGATAAAGAAAGCGAGTAAATCATCGCTTCAACAATGATTATTTTAGTTATGTCCCAGTTTAATTCCCTAATTTTTTTACTTCTTTCGGTACGCCATCATAGCCAATTACATCCTTCATCTATTCGAGACCTTTCGTCAAACTAGAAATTGTGGTATGATAAAATATATATCAAGTTACTTATAGTAAGTACCTTAAATAACATAGCAACAATGTGAGGTGAGCAACATGACGGAATTATGCCCACGGTTTGAAAAATCAATGGACATTATCAGCAAACGCTGGGTTGGACTTATATTATCTGAGCTTTTAAAAGGAACGAAACGTTTCTCTGAAATGGAGTCAGATCTCCCTATTAGTGGCCGCTTACTTTCTGACCGTTTAAAATATCTCGAAAAAGAAGGTATTGTGATTCGGAACGTTTATTCTGAATTTCCTGTTCGGATAGAATATTCATTATCCGAAAAGGGAAAAGCACTTTCTCCTGTAATTAATGAATTGGAAAAATGGTCCCAAAATTGGATAAAAACAGAAGACTTATCAAAAGCTGCTGAAAAATAACGAAAGCCTATCTTAAAATTTTTAGATAGGCTTTCGTCCATTAAAATATATGTTTTAAATAAGTAGGTAAAGATGCTGAGGGCAGACTAAAACCACCCTTTGCGGACAACTCATGTCTTCCCTTACCGGGCAAGGAGGCTTATTAGTGGCCTTCGGATGCTCAAAATATATTTCCGCAACAGCTTTCATCGTTCGGTATCATTGCCAAGGATAATTCGTACCAAAGCTCTTCGCTAATTCCTTCGATTGCTTCCTTCTTTCTCTCCGATTCATCGCTCTTTTCGGGGCACCTTTATGAAGAAGTTTTTCCTCTTCCGTTTCTGGATAAACTGGCTGAATCGCAGTTGGTCTACCATCCTCATCTACTGCGACAAATGTTAAAAAGGCAGTCGCACATACCTTACGTTCTCCAGTCGAAAGATTTTCTGTCACGGCTTTAACAAATACTTCCATTGATGTCTCATGTGTCCATGTCACAAAAGACTCCACACAAATAGAATCCCCTTCTTTGACAGGATGTAAAAAGTCAATGGAATCAGTCGAAGCAGTTACTACCGGAATACGAGCATGCCGCTGAGCTGAAATTCCAGCAACATCATCAATATATGCCATAAGCGTTCCACCAAATAATGTTCCAAATGAATTAGTATCTGGAGGCAACACATGAGCTGTTTTAACAGCTAAAGAATTCGCGCAAGGCTTACCTTCCATCATAAGAATCTCTCCTTTTAAAAGTATAAACATCATCATTTCATTAAAATATATCTATAAAACAGGTGATAATAATCTTGAAATAGATTCTTTAAAACGAATCCCCAAAGAGCGCTTATTGTATAACTTATTGGTCATTTGAGTAGAGTGATCCACATCTTCATGAAAGGCATCAACCAACCGCTTAGCTAGACCAAAGTCGTATAAAAAAGCGTTCACTTCAAAATTTAACCTGAAACTGCGAACATCAATATTAGCTGTTCCTACTGTAGCGATTTTATCATCAATTATAAGTGTTTTAGAATGCATAAATCCTTTTTGGTAAATGTAAACCTTCGCACCAGCATTGAGCATATCACCCGTATGGGATAAGGTCGCCCAATAAACAAACGGATGATCAGGCTTGTTCGGAATCATTATATTCACTTCAACACCTGACAGCGCAGCAATCCTTAACGCATCTCGCAAGCTTTCGTCAGGAATAAAATAGGGAGTCTGAATATAAATGCGTTCCTTCGCAGACATAATCATCTTAATATAACCATTTTTGATCTGCTCCCATTCTGAATCAGGTCCACTAGAGACAATTTGTATGCCAACATCTCCTTTTGGTTCTGCCGCATAATATCGTTCATCATATAATATATCTTTTCGAGATGCCTGATTCCAGTCTAAAATAAAACGTGTTTGCATATTTTTCACCGCATCCCCACATATTTTTAAGTGGGTATCACGCCAATAGCCAAATTTTTTATGCTTTCCTAAATATTCATCCCCAATATTAAATCCTCCAATATACCCCACTTTCCCATCAATAATCGCTAATTTTCTGTGATTACGATAGTTAATTTTCAAGTTTAACTTAAAGAATTTAGGTGGAAAAAAAGATTCAACCTGAGCACCAGCATCTCTAATTCTTTTAATGTATTTATTCTTTAATCTTCTGGAGCCCAAATCATCAAAGAGAAGGCGAACCTCTACACCTTCATTTGCTTTTTTTATTAGGATGTTGGCTATTTTTTGTCCAAGCTCATCATGACGAATAATGTAATATAATAAATGAATATGGTCTTTTGCTTTTTCCAAATCCTTGATTAACGCATCAAACTTATCATGCCCATCAGTGAAAATTTCCACTTGATTATCTGTCGTAAGAATTGCATCGTTATTTCGTAAATGTAAATAATATAAGTCCTTATAT
>Ga0079226_10001685_pt1 | contig 16998 bp, 13 predicted proteins | sample Poulit2014_FD_76345 | JGI IMG/M metagenome (GOLD analysis project Ga0079226, IMG submission 76345) | Agricultural soil microbial communities from Georgia to study Nitrogen management - Poultry litter 2014 | ecosystem: Environmental > Terrestrial > Soil > Agricultural land | place: USA: Georgia...
GCGCCACCCGCGTCAACTCCCCTGCAATCCCGCGCCCACCCACCGCAGGCGGCACCTCCGTATGCAGGATACTCATCACCTCGCCATCCAGCCGATAGTCAATCAGACTGACCACACCCTCCTCAACCGTCTCAAAACGCCGTTCAGAAACCTTGTGCTCAACCGTACGAGTCATTCTTCACACTCCTTGTCAGTAATCATCAATAAACCATCAAGCCATTGTTGTGACCTGTCTTTTACGAGACCTTGACGCTTGCGTCGGCGAGTAAAAGACAGGTCACCAATGGCGTTTTTCATGCAATGAAATATCTTTCCTGTGCCCTGGCGCCCGCGCCATCACCCCTGCACCATCGTCAGATCAACAAACGCATTCACCGGCATCGCCTCCAGCGCATCCTGATCCATGGCCACCTCCAGCAAACGTCCTTGCTGACGCGCAGGCAGCACCCGCGCAATATTGGTACGAAACTTGTCTTCCAGCAACGGAATGCCCTCGGCGCGCCGTTGCCGGTGTCCCAGCGGGAACTCGAAAACCACCTCATCCAGCCGCCTGCCATCCTTCAGTGTCAGCGTCAGGCCATTGGTAATGGCTCGCTTGTCCGGATCATGATAATCCCGGGTCAGGACAGGGTCTTCCGTGCAGGTGATGCGCTCGCGGAGTGCATCAATACGCGGGTCCCTTGCGACATCATCCTCATAGTCTGCCGCCGTGAGCCGGCCAAACAGCAAGGCCACGCTGACCATGTACTGAATGCAGTGGTCGCGATCTGCCGGGTTGTTCAGCGGACCGGTCTTGTTGATGATGCGCATGCACGCCTCGTGGGTACGGATATCAACATGATCGATATCGCTGGCATCCAGCCCTTGCTGTTGCAGCATCTGGTGCAGCAGCAGGGCGGCTTCGACGGCCGTCTGGCCGTGGAATTCGGCCGGGAAGGCAATCTTGAACAGAATGTTTTCCATCACGTAGCTGCCATAAGGTCGCTGAAACTGGAAAGCCCGCCCTTCGAAAGAGACATCGTAAAACCCCCATTGAGGCGCGGTCAGTACCGATGAGATCCCCATTTCGCCGGCCTGCGCAATCAATGCCAGACGCACCGCGCGGCTGGTGGCATCGCCGGCGGCCCAGCTTTTCCGGCTGCCGGTGTTGGGCGCGTGGCGGTAAGTACGCAACGCCTGGCCATCGACCCAGGCGTGTGACAGGGCACTGAGCAGCGCAGCCCGATCCATGCCCAGCAATGGGCCCAATGCCGCCACCGAGGCCACCTTGACCAGGATGACGTGATCCAGACCCACCCGGTTGAACGCATTTTCCAGCGCCAGGCAGCCCTGAACCTCGTGCGCGTGAATCATGGCAGTGAGCACCTCGTGCATGGTCAGGGGCGGTCGGCCCTCGGCAATGGCCCGGCGCGATTGCCAGTCTGCCACGGCCAGAATGGCGCCCAGGTTATCCGACGGGTGACCCCATTCGGCCGCCAGCCAGGTATCGTTGAAGTCCAGCCAGCGCACCAGGGTGCCAATGTCAAAAGCCGCCTTGACGGGATCAAGGACAAAGGGCGTGCCCGGTACCCGGGCACCTTGTGGCACCACGGTACCGGGAACCAGCGGCCCCAGCAGTTTGGTGCATGCGGGATACGAAAGCGCTTCAAAGGCACAGCCCAGGCTGTCGATCAGGCAGTGTCGGGCCGTTTCATAAGCCAGCATGCTGCCAGGTGGTGCCGCAAGAACGTAGTCGGCAATGTCTTGCAGGACCGTGTCGTATTCGGCGGGCAGGGGGTTGGCAGGATCAGACATGACGAACTCCTGAAAAGGTGGTTGACCAGACGCTGAAGACAAAAACGGCCATCACCCGGGTGAAGGAGATGGCCGTTGAATGAGGCAGTGAGTGCCTGCCTGATCAGCGTTCGTCGAGCGGGACAAACTCCAGGTTGTCGGGCCCGATGTAGTTGGCTGTCGGACGAATGATCTTGTTGTCCGTGCGCTGTTCAATGATGTGTGCGGCCCAGCCTGCGGTCCGTGCAATGACAAACAGGGGCGTAAACATGGCAGTGGGCACACCCATGATGTGGTAGGACACGGCAGAGAACCAATCCAGGTTGGGGAACATTTTCTTGGCGTCCCACATCACGCTCTCGATTCTCTCGGCAATGTCATACATCTTTGTATTGCCAGCCTGTTCCGACAGCGTGCGTGCCACATCCTTGATCACTTCGTTGCGCGGGTCGGAAACGGTGTAGACGGGATGACCGAAACCAATGATGACCTCACGGTTGTCCACGCGCTCCCGGATATCGGCCTCGGCTTCGTCGGGCGTTTCGTAGCGCTTCTGGATATCGAAGGCCACTTCGTTGGCGCCACCATGCTTGGGACCGCGCAGCGCGCCAATGCCGCCTGCGATGGACGAGTACATGTCGGAACCGGTTCCGGCAATCACACGGCAGGTGAACGTGGATGCATTGAATTCGTGTTCGGCATACAGGTTCAGGGACGTGTTCATGGCCCGCTCCCAGTCGCCGCTGGGGCGTTCGCCGTGCAGCAGATGCAGGAAGTGGCCGGCAATGGTGTCGTCGTCGGTACGGACATCAATGATTTCACCATTGTGGCTGTAGTGATACCAGTACAGCAGTGCCGAACCCAGGTTGGCCATCAGCCGGTCAGCAATATCGCGTGCTTCGGGAAGGTTGTGGTCTTCGCGCTCGGGCAGCGCACAGCCCAGCACGGACACCGCGGTACGCATGACATCCATGGGATGAGAGGCAGCGGGCAACTCTTCAAGAACACGTTGCAGCTGCACGGGCAGGCCCCGCAGGCGCTTGAGCTTTTCCTTGTAGGCTGTCAGTTCGGCACGGTTCGGCAGCTTGCCGTGAATCAGCAGATGAGCGACTTCTTCAAAGTCGCAGGCGTCGGCCAGATCCAGGATGTCGTAGCCGCGGTAGTGGAGGTCGTTGCCGCTGAGGCCAACAGTGCACAGGGCAGTATTGCCCGCCACCACGCCCGACAGGGCAACTGACTTCTTGGGTTTGCGGCCCGTTTGTGGGGTGTCAGACATGAAAGACTCCTTGTGATGATCAGGGTTGAGCGTCAGGCCCCTTTGTTTTGCTGGAACAGGGCATCGAGGTGCGCTTCGAATTCGTGATAACCAATGCGGTCGTACAGTTCTTCACGCGTCTGCATGGTGTCCAGCACATTCTTCTGGTGGCCGTCACGCCGGATGGCTGTGTAGACCGCTTCGGCTGCCTTGTTCATGGCCCGGAAAGCGGACAGGGGATAAAGCACGATGCCGACATCCACGCCGGCCAGCTCATCTTTGGTAAACAAGGGGGTCTGGCCAAACTCGGTGATGTTGGCCAATACGGGGACGTCCAGCGCCTGCGTGAAGCGCCGGTACGTATCCAGGTCGTACGATGCTTCTGCAAAAATGGCATCGGCCCCGGCTTCCACGCAGGCCTGTGCGCGTTCCAGGGCAGCGTCCACCCCGTCCACCGCGATGGCGTCCGTGCGGGCAATGATGAAGAAATCTGAATCCGTGCGGGCATCCACAGCCGCCTTGACGCGGTCTGCCATTTCTCGGGTGGTGACGATTTCCTTGCCCGGCCGGTGGCCGCACCGCTTGGCACCGACCTGATCCTCGATGTGGCAGGCTGCCGCACCAAACTTGATCAGGCTCTTGATGGTGCGGGCGATGTTGAATGCCGACGGGCCAAAGCCGGTATCAATATCAACCAGCAGGGGCAGGTCGCAGACATCGGTAATCCGGCGGACATCAACCAGGACGTCGTCAAGGGTGTTGATGCCAAGATCTGGCATGCCCAGTGAACCCGCAGCCACGCCACCACCTGAAAGATAGATGGCGCGGTAGCCGGCGCGCTTGGCCAGCAAGGCATGATTGGCATTGATGGCGCCGATAACCTGAAGCGGTTGTTCGTGGGCAAGCGCTTCACGGAACCGGGCGCCGGCAGAGGGTAAACGGGACATGAGGTTCTCCGGTAAGGGGATGATTAACCGAGCAGATGCTGGATGCCGTCGCGTTCTTCAAGCAACTCTTGCAGGGTGAAATCCATGCGTTCACGCGAGAAAGCGTCAATGTCGAGATCCTGGATGCGTGTGTAGCGGCCATTCTCGGTGGTGACTGGGACGCCGTAGATAATGCCTTCAGGTATGCCGTAAGAGCCATCTGAGGGTACGCCCATGGTGACCCATTCGCCCTGTGAACCCAGCACCCAGTCGCGGATATGGTCGATGGCGGCATTGGCGGCCGAGGCAGCCGAAGACAGACCGCGCGCTTCAATGATGGCAGCGCCGCGCTTGCCTACCGTCGGGATGAAGGTATCGCGATTCCAGGCATCGTCATTGATGAGTTCAGCCAGGCCTTGTCCGTTGGCCGTTGCAAAGCGGATATCGGGATACATGGTGGGCGAATGGTTGCCCCAGACAATCAGTTTCTTGATGTCGGCCACGGCCTTGCCCGATTTGGCCGCCAGCTGTGACAGCGCCCGGTTGTGGTCCAGCCGTAGCATGGCCGTGAAGTTTTCTGCGGGCAGATCGGGGGCGGACTTCATGGCAATGTAGGCATTGGTATTGGCCGGGTTGCCGACAACCAGCACTTTCACATCACGACTGGCCACGGCGTTCAGTGCCTTGCCCTGTTCGGTGAAGATCTGCGCATTGACTTCAAGCAGATCCTTGCGCTCCATGCCGGGGCCACGCGGCCTGGCGCCAACCAGCAGGGCGACATCAGCGTCCTTGAAGGCTTCGTTGGGGTCACTGTGAGCGGACATGCCTTGCAGCAGGGGAAAGGCGCAGTCATCGAGCTCCATCATGACCCCTTGCAGGGCTTGTTGAGCCTTCTCGTTGGGGATTTCCAGCAGCTGCAAAATGACGGGCTGATCCGGGCCCAGCATTTCGCCAGAGGCAATACGAAACAGTAATGCATAGCCTATCTGGCCGGCTGCACCGGTGACGGCAACACGCATGGCGGGTTTAGTCATGAACAATCTCCTGGTCGGGAGGGTTGGAAAAAATATCGACGCCAAGGCACAGAACAAAGCGGGTGCCTCGAACCCTACAGTGTAATTCCTTTGCAGGTTTTGGTTCGGACCAGCGCCTGGTGATGCCAATGTCTTGGACAGAGGAACCGGTGTAACTTATATCATATATAAGACAAAAGACGTTAGACACCAAACTGGCTACGTGCCAAAATATGCATTATGTCGAATCAATTGTTATCCGAACTGGGTGCGACCTCGGCAACGGGGTCGGGCAGTGCTGCTTACAGCCCCTTGTACAAGCAAATCAAGCGTTTGCTGCTCAAGAGCCTGGACAAGGGTGAGTGGAAGCCCGGCGACGCCATCCCCAGCGAGATGGAGCTTGCCAGCCGCTTCCAGGTCAGTCAGGGCACGGTGCGCAAGGCCATAGACGAGCTCGCCGCCGATAATCTCCTGATCCGTCGCCAGGGCAAGGGTACCTACGTGGCCACCCACCAGGAGGCACGCGTCCGGTTCCGCTTTCTGCGCCTGACGCCGGATTCGGACGAACCCGCCGCGCCCAGCAGTCGTATACTGGAATGCACCCGGCTGCGTTCCCCGGCAGACATCGCCGGTTTGCTGCGTGTTCGCACGGGCGATCATGTCATCAACCTCAAGCGGCTGCTGTCTTTTGGGGGCGTACCCATCATCCTTGACGACATCTGGTTGCCTGGCAATGTGTTCAAGGGCATGACAAAAGACAGCATCCAGAGCAATACCAGCCCGCTGTATGCGCATTTTGAATCTGTCTACGGGGTAAGCATGGTCAGCGCCGACGAGAAAATCAAGGCGGTCGCTGCAACCGGCCAGCAAGCCGACGCCCTGCAGGTGGCTGTGGGCACCCCCTTGCTGTTTGTCGAACGGGTCTCGTCTACCTACGGCGGTAGGCCCATGGAGGTCCGTCGGGGCCTTTATGTAACGGAAGTTTTCCATTACAGAACGTCGCTTAATTGATCAATGTCGTGTGTCGCCATTTGATCAGCACGGTGCAAATGAGCGAAAATGCTGTCGTGTTCAGTAATAATTGTTTGTCATTTTTGAGGCTACCATGTCCGAACCAGCTTCCAGACCGCGGCCGCAGTTCCGCAATCTCAGTCTTTCCCAGATACTGTCTTACCGGCTTCCCCCGGCAGCCAAGACGTCCATCCTGCACCGAATCAGTGGTGTCTTGTTGTTTCTGGCCCTGCCGCTGGTCGTGGTACCGCTCTTCGCGCACAGCATTACCTCGCCTCAAAGCTTTGCCAGCATGGCTCAGTGGGCAGGTCATCCCCTGAGCAAGCTGATCTTCCTCGTCCTGATCTGGGCGTACATGCATCATTTCTGTGCGGGCATCCGGTATCTTACGCTTGATATGCACATCGGCAACGATCGCGAGCCGTCACAGCGTTCCGGCGTCATGGTGCTGGGCATCAGCCTTGCGCTTACCTTCATCTTTGCTCTCAAGCTTTTCGAGGTCTGGTAATGACTGCACAAAAAAATATCGGTACCCGACGTCTGGTTGTCGGCGCGCACTACGGTACATTCGATTTCATCGTCCAGCGCATGACAGCCGTCATCATGATTGTCTACACGCTGGTCCTGTTCCTGGGGTACCTGTTCACTCCTGACATGAACTTCCATTCCTGGCAGCGGCTGTTCACCTTCACTGTGGGGCCCTTGCCAGTGGGCCAGCTGCTTGCCACGCTGGCATTCCTGTCCGTGTGCTGGCACGCGTGGATCGGCATGCGCGATGTCTGGATGGACTACATCCGCGGTGCTGGCCTGCGTCTTGTCCTGCAGACACTGACTGTGCTCTGGCTGTTTGGCACTGTTATCTATTTTGTTAAATCTCTCTGGAGCGTATAAGCCGTGGCTGCTGTGAAAAAATCCATACCCCGCCGACAATTCGATGTGGTCGTCGTAGGCGCCGGCGGAGCCGGCATGCGTTGCTCATTACAGCTCGCGCAGGCAGGCTTGTCTGTTGCGGTGTTGTCCAAGGTGTTCCCGACCCGCTCGCATACCGTTGCGGCCCAGGGCGGCATTGGCGCGGCCCTGGGCAACATGAGCGAAGATCATTGGAACTGGCACATGTACGACACCGTCAAAGGGTCCGATTGGCTGGGCGATCAGGATGCCATCGAGTTCATGTGCCGGGAAGCCACGCATGCCGTTTACGAGCTCGAACACTTCGGCATGCCGTTTGACCGCAACGCCGATGGCACCATTTACCAGCGCCCCTTCGGCGGGCATACGGCAAACTTTGGTGAAAAGGCCGTACAGCGCGCCTGTGCAGCCGCCGACCGTACGGGTCACGCATTACTGCACACCCTGTATCAGCGTAACGTTGCTGCCCGTACCCAGTTTTTTGTCGAGTGGATGGCACTGGATCTCCTTCGCAACCAGAATGGTGACGTTCTTGGCGTCACCGCCCTGGAGATGGAAACCGGCGAAATTTACGTCCTTGAAGGCAAGGCCACCGTATTGGCCACAGGGGGTGCCGGTCGCATCTGGGCCGCCTCTACCAACGCCTTCATCAATACGGGTGATGGCCTGGGCATGGCTGCACGCGCCGGCCTGCCCCTGCAAGATCTGGAATTCTGGCAGTTTCACCCAACCGGCGTCTCGGGTGCCGGCGTGCTGATTACCGAAGGGGTTCGCGGGGAGGGCGGCATGCTGCTCAACAAAGACGGCGAACGCTTCATGGAGCGCTACGCGCCCACCCTCAAAGATCTCGCCCCCCGCGACTTTGTTTCCCGTTCGATGGATCAGGAAATCAAGGAGGGTCGCGGTTGCGGACCTCACGGGGATCACGTGGTGCTCAAGCTGGATCACCTCGGGGCAGACACCATCAAGAAGCGTCTGCCGTCCATCCGGGAAATCGCCATCAAGTTTGCCAACGTGGATCCCATCAAGGATCCCATTCCGGTAGTACCGACCATTCACTACCAGATGGGTGGCCTGCCTACCAATATCCACGGCCAGGTCATGGATCGCGTCAATGGCGAAGACCGCATCGTCAATGGTCTGTATGCGGTCGGCGAATGTGCGGCAACCTCCGTGCACGGTGCCAACCGCCTGGGAACCAATTCCCTGCTGGATCTGGTCGTGTTCGGCCGCTCCGCCGGCAACTTCCTGGTTGAACAGCACCTCGAAGATCAGCACGCGCACCAGGATATCCCCGAGTCGGCCATTGATTATTCCCTTGATCGCATCGACCGCCTCGAATCCCGCACATCCGGAGAATCCGTGGCAGAAACCGGCGACGCCATCCGCATGAGCATGCAGGCACACTGCGGCGTCTTTCGTACGCTTGAACTCCTCAACGAAGGCGTTGAGCAAATCGAGGCCCTGGCTCCCCAGGTGGAAAACGTCTATTTCAAGGACAAGTCAAGGGTATTCAATACGGCCCGGGTTGAAGCACTCGAGCTCACCAACATGATTGAAGTCGCCCGTGCCACCGTCAAGTCGGCGGCAAACCGTACCGAAAGCCGGGGTGCGCATGCCCTGGATGATCACCCCGAGCGCGATGACGACAACTGGCTGCGCCATACCTTGTGGTATTCCGAAGGCGGACGACTGGATTACCGTCCGGTACAAATGAAACCCCTTACGGTCGACTCCATCCCCCCGCAGCCCCGGACTTTCTAAGCAGGACAAGGTCATGACTGAAAAACGCGTTGTTAAATTCGAAATCTATCGCTACGACCCCGATCGTGACGAACGTCCCTACATGCAAAAACTCGAGGTCGAGCTCCAGCCTACCGACAAGATGCTGCTGGATGCACTGGTACGCATCAAGAATGATGTTGATGACAGCCTGGCTGTCAGGCGTTCGTGTCGCGAAGGGGTATGCGGCTCGGACGCCATGAACGTCAATGGCATGAACATGCTGGCCTGCACGACCAATCTGCTTGACCTCAAGCAGCCTGTCGTGCTGCGGCCCTTGCCGGGTCTGCCGGTTGTGCGGGATCTCATCGTGGACATGACTCACTTCTTCGATCAGTACCACTCGATCAGTCCCTACCTGATCAATCACACGCCGCCACCCGAGAAAGAGCGTCTGCAGTCCCCAGAAGAGCGCGAAGAGCTCAACGGTCTGTACGAGTGCATTCTCTGTGCATGCTGTTCAACCGCTTGCCCGTCGTTCTGGTGGAACCCGGACAAGTTCGTCGGCCCGGCGGGTCTGCTGCAAGCCTATCGCTTCATTGCCGATTCCCGTGATGAATCCACTGCCGAACGCCTGGACAACCTCGAAGACCCTTATCGGCTGTTCCGGTGCCATACCATCATGAACTGCACCGATGTCTGCCCCAAGGGGCTGAACCCTTCGCATGCCATTGGCAAGATAAAAGAAATGCTGGTGCGCCGCACCATATAAGATAAAAGGCTGGCATCGGCCCATGAATTTACTGTCTAATCTCGAACGTGCCCGACTTCGCTGGCGGGCACGACGTGGTCTGCTCGAAAACGATCTCATCCTCACGCGGTTTCTTGATACCTACGAGACAACCCTGACTGATGTGGATGTGTCAGCACTGACGCTGCTGCTTCAAATGGACGATAACGCGCTGCTTGATGTATTGTTGGCGCGCACTCAACTCGAGGGTGACTACGACACGCCGGATATCCGTCGTCTGGTTACCCAAATGCAGAAACTTTGATACACACCGAGGAAAACCTTATGCACTTGTCAGACAAAAAGGTGACGCTTTCGCTGGCCGAAGGCGGCGAATCCATCGAACTACCCGTTTATTCCGGCAGTGTCGGACCTGATGTCATCGACATCCGCAAACTCTATGGTGCCACCGGGATGTTCACCTACGATCCCGGCTTTCTGGCAACCGCTTCAACGGAATCGGCCATTACCTACATTGATGGCGACAAGGGCGAACTGCTTTACCGTGGTTATCCCATCGAACAGCTGGCGCAACAGTGCAACTTCCTGGAAGTCTGTTATTTGCTGCTCAATGGCGAACTGCCCAACGATACCGAGCGTGCAGATTTTGAAGCCCTGATCACCAATCACACCATGGTGCATGAGCAAATGCATGCCTTCATGCAGGGTTTCCGACGCGATGCCCATCCCATGGCCGTGCTGACCGGCATGGTGGGCGGCCTGTCTGCCTTCTATCATGATTCCACCGACATCACCAACCCCGAGCACCGACGCACATCGGCGATTCGCATCATTGCAAAAATGCCCACGCTGGTCGCCATGGCGTACAAGTATTCGCTGGGCCAGCCGCATGTCTATCCCCTGAACAATCTGTCGTATGCCGGTAACTTCATGCGCATGATGTTCGGCATGCCGTCCGAAGACTACGCGGTCAACGAAGTGGTCGAACGGGCACTGGATCGCATCTTCATCCTTCATGCGGATCACGAACAGAATGCCTCCACTTCCACGGTCAGGTTGTGCGGGTCTTCGGGTACCAGCCCATTCGCAGCCATTGCGGCAGGGGTTGCCTGTCTGTGGGGTCCCGCGCATGGCGGCGCCAACGAAGCTGCGCTGCAAATGCTTGAACAGCTGCAGGCCGAGGGCGGTATCGAGCGCGTGGGTGCCTTCATGCAAGAGGTCAAGGACAAGACCTCCGGCACACGCCTCATGGGCTTTGGCCACCGCGTCTACAAGAACTACGATCCGCGTGCCCGCCTGATGCAGGAAACCTGCAAGGAGGTCCTGGAAGCCCTGGGTCTTGAAAACGATCCGTTGTTCAAGCTGGCCATGGAGCTTGAGCGCATCGCGCTGGAAGACGAGTACTTCGTCGAGCGCAAGCTCTATCCCAATGTAGACTTTTATTCGGGTATCGTGCAGCGCGCCATCGGGATTCCGACGTCATTGTTCACGGCTATCTTTGCCCTGGCACGGACGGTGGGCTGGATTGCCCAATGGGACGAAATGCTGGCCGACCCCGACTACAAGATTGGTCGCCCACGTCAGCTGTATATTGGGGCACCTTATCGCGACGTCCCCACCAAATAATCGGGCAATGACCGGACACGGGCGGCGTTGTGCCGCCCTTGCCGGTCGCGCCTGCTGTGTTGCCTGGTAACGCTCGTGCGCCTCAGGCCTCTTCGACTCCCAGTTCTTGCTGGGCATCGACCACCGCCAGAGCGGTCATGTTGACAATACGCCGCACCGTGGCGCTGTTGGTCAGGATGTGTACGGGCCGCGCTGCGCCCAGCAATACCGGCCCCATGGCCACGCCATTGCTTCCGGTCATCTTGAGCACGTTGTAGGTGATGTTGCCGGCATCCAGGTTGGGCGTGATCAGCAGGTTGGCCGGTCCTTTCAAGGTGGAGTCCGGAAACGCCGTGGTGCGTATCACTTCGGACAGCGCCGAGTCGGCGTGCATCTCACCGTCCACTTCGAGTTCGGGCGCCCGTTCCAGAAGAATGTCGCGTGCCTGCGCCATTTTTCGGGATGACGCCGTCTGTCGACTTCCGAAGTTGGAGTGGGACAGCAGCGCCACTTTTGGAACAACGCCAAAACGGCGAACCTCGGCGGCGGCCTGGATGGTCATGTCGGCGATTTCTTCGGCGCTGGGGTCTTCGTTGACGTGGGTGTCACACACGAACAGGGTCTGGGTGGGCAGCATGAGGGCATTCATGGCTGCATAAGTGCTGGCATTGGGCTTGAGGCCGATGATGTCGCGCACGTGGCGCAGTTGCTCCTCGAATTCGGTTGCCACGCCACACAGCATGGCGTCCGCATCGCCACGCTGTACAAGCATGACGCCAATGAGGGTGTTGTGCTTGCGTATCATGGCCTTGGCCCTCTCAGGGGTTACCCCGTAACGGGCGCGCTTTTCGTGATAGGCAGACCAGGTTTCATTGAAGCGTTCGTCCTGTTCGGGATCGACCACGTCGAAGTCCTGCCCGGGCTGCAACCTCAGGCCAAAACGTTGTATACGCATGTCAATGACAGCCGGCCGGCCAATCAGGATGGGATGGGCTATCTTTTCGTCGACGACGGTCTGCACAGCCTGGAGCACGCGTTCGTCTTCGCCATCAGCATAGATGACTCGCATGGGAGCATTTTGTGCCTGCTGGAACAGCGGGCGCATCAATTGCCCGGAGTGATAGACCATGCTGACCAGATTTTGCCGGTAGCCCTCCATGTCAGTGATGGGGCGTCGTGCTACGCCTGATTCCATGGCGGCCCGGGCCACGGCCGGAGCAATCTTGACCATGAGGCGTGGATCAAACGGCGTCGGGATGATGTAGTCGGGACCGAAGCTGAGTTCTTCCCCGGCATAGGCGTCAATGACTTCGTCGTGCTGCTCGGCCTGGGCGAGTTCGGCAATGGCATGCACGCAAGCGACCTTCATTTCTTCATTGATGGTGGTGGCGCCGACATCCAGCGCTCCCCGGAAAATGAAGGGGAAGCACAGAACGTTATTGACCTGGTTGGGGTAGTCGGATCGGCCGGTTGCAATGATGCAGTCGGGGCGGACCTCGCGGGCTACTTCGGGGCGAATTTCAGGCTCGGGGTTGGCCAGCGCAAGAATCAGTGGGCTGTCGGCCATGCTACGGACCATGTCTGCTGTCAGTACCCCCGCCTGCGACACACCGAGGAAAATATCCGCGTCGCGACAGGCTTCTTCCAGTGTGCGCAAGGAGGTTTCGCGCGCAAACCGCGCCTTGTTGGGTTCCAGGTTGTCTTCACGACCCTGCCAGATAACCCCGCGTGAATCCAGGATGGTAATGTGCTCTCGGGGCATGCCCAGAGCAACCAGCAAGTCCAGGCATGCGATGGCGGCTGCACCCGCACCGGAACAGACCAGACGAACATCGGGAAGGGACTTTTTCACGATCTTCAGACCATTGATGATGGCGGCCGCCGAGATGATGGCCGTCCCATGCTGATCGTCGTGAAAGACCGGAATATTGAGTCGTTTCTTGAGTTCAGTTTCAATATGAAAGCATTCGGGCGCCTTGATGTCTTCCAGATTGATGCCGCCCAGCGTGGGCTCAAGCGCGGCGATGATATCGATCAGGCGATCCGGATCGGTTTCGTTCAGCTCGATGTCAAAGACATCGATGTCGGCAAACTTCTTGAACAGACAGCCCTTGCCCTCCATGACGGGCTTGGCCGCCAGCGGCCCGATGTTTCCCAGTCCGAGCACGGCTGATCCATTGGTAACCACGCCCACCAGGTTTGCGCGTGAGGTATACATGGCTGCCGCATCATCTCCGCCTTCGTGGATGGCCATGCTGGCGACTGCCACGCCCGGCGAATACGCCAGGGACAGGTCATCGCGATGCGCCAGCGGCTTGGTAGGAAGTACGGCAATTTTCCCTGGTCGGGGATGAGCGTGATAATCCAGCGCCAGCTTGGCCTGATCGGTTTTTGTGTCCATTTTTAACTCCATTTGGTAACCGCGTGGTCCGTGGATGCTGATTGATCCTCCAGATCACCTCATTTCACTCATTGTGCCGGTTTTTTGGGTGATGTGGGTGGGCAGCGCACGCAGGCTGTCTGGTAAAGCCAACGTTTTGGCTGACTGACTCCTCATTACCAATGAAACCACCAGTTTGCTCTGGTCGACCATAAACAGCCGGCTATAATGGGTAAAGCACGGGTTTAGAGGCTGTTTTTGCCGTGTTCAATGCCTTCTGCTCCTTCGCTATCCGCTATCCGGTCTGGCCGTGTCGCGGAAGGTCTTCCTGCATCCAAAACGGATGAAACATCCGCCCAGGTGAAGCGTATCTATGTCATCAAATTTTCAAGAACTGTTTTCCCACTCCTATCTGTTCGGCAACAACGCGCCCTACGTTGAAGAGCTCTACGAAACCTATCTGAACAATCCAGGTGGGGTTCCCGACGAATGGCGCAGCTATTTTGACGCCCTGCAGCACACGCCGGCGGTAGACGGCTCTGAAGCCACCCGTGACCAGGCTCATGGGCCCATCATCCAGTCGTTTGCCGAAAGGGCCCGGGCCAACGGCTTTGCGCGGCCTGCCGGCGGCGCAGATCTGGCGGTTGCCAGCAAGCAGGTACATGTTCAGTCGTTGGTTGCCGCGCACCGCTCACTGGGCACACGCATCGCAAACCTGGATCCCCTCCAGCGCCATACCCGTCCCGACATCCCCGAGCTTGATCCGGCCTTCTATGGCCTGACCGAAGCCGATCTGGATCAATCCTACTCCGCCACCAATACGTATTTCTCCAAGGCCGATACCATGTCGCTGCGCGACATGCTCGCGGCCCTGAAAGACACCTATTATCGCAATCTGGGTGCCGAGTTCATGTACATGTCGGACCCGGTGGCCAAGCGCTGGATCCAGAAGCGTCTGGAATCCACCCTGGGTGTGCCGGCCTTCCCTCGCGAAGAGCAAATCCGCATTCTGGAACAGCTCACCCAGGCCGAGGGGCTGGAGCGTTTCCTGCACACCAAGTATGTCGGTCAGAAGCGCTTCTCGCTGGAAGGCGGGGAGAGCTTCATTGCCGCCATGGATGCACTGATCAGTCATGCCGGTGCCAACGGCGTTCAGGAAATTGTGGTTGGCATGGCTCACCGCGGGCGGCTCAACGTCCTGGTCAACATCATGGGCAAGACGCCTGCCGAGCTCTTCGCCGAGTTCGAAGGCCATCAGCCCGATGACCTCACCGACGGTGACGTCAAATACCACAACGGGTTTTCCAGCGACCTTTCCACGCCTGGCGGTCCGGTTCACCTGTCTCTGGCCTTCAACCCCTCCCACCTTGAGATCGTCAACCCGGTGGTCGAAGGCAGTGTCCGTGCCCGCCAGGAGCGCCGGGGCGATGCCACGGGCGAACAGGTTCTCCCGGTACTGGTGCATGGTGATGCCGCCTTTGCCGGGCAGGGCGTGGTCATGGAAACCCTCAATCTGTCGCAGACGCGCGGCTATGGCACTGGCGGTACGGTACACATCGTCATCAACAACCAGATCGGCTTCACCACGTCCGACCCACGCGATACGCGTTCCACGCTGTATTGCACCGATGTCGTCAAGATGATTGAAGCCCCGGTCTTTCACGTCAATGGCGATGACCCCGAAGCCGTGGTCCACGCCATCAAGCTGGCGTTTGATTTCCGCAGCACCTTCCGCCATGATGTCGTGGTCGATATCGTCTGCTTTCGCAAGCTGGGACACAACGAGCAAGACACGCCGTCTCTCACCCAGCCCCTCATGTACAAGAGCATTGGCAAGCACCCCGGAACGCGCAAGCGCTATGCTGACCGTCTGATCGCACAAAACGTGCTCACCGAAGACGATGTCCAGACCATGGTCAAGGACTACCGCAAGCTCCTTGAAGACGGCCGTCAAACGGTCGAACCCGTGCTCACCGACTACAAGAACAAGTACGCCACTGACTGGACACCCTTCCTTTCAGCCAAATGGACAGACGAAGCCGACACCGCGGTGGCCAAGTCCGAGCTCACCCGCATCGGCGAACTGCTCACCACCGTTCCGGAAGGCTTTACCGTCCACTCGCTGGTCAAGCGTCTGCTGGACGAGCGCCGTAAAATGGCCCGCGACGAGCAAAACGTCGACTGGGGCATGGCGGAACACCTCGCCTTTGCCACGCTGGTGGCCAATGGTTATGCCGTGCGCATTTCCGGTCAGGACTCCGGTCGAGGCACGTTTACGCACCGCCACTCGGTCCTGCACGATCAGAATCGCGAGCGTTGGGACGACGGCACCCATATTCCACTGCAAAACGTCAGTGCCGGGCAGGCGCCGTTTACGGTCATTGATTCGCTCCTGTCAGAAGAAGCCGTTCTGGGTTTCGAGTATGGCTACGCCACCACCGAACCCAACACCCTCACCATCTGGGAGGCCCAGTTTGGTGATTTCGTCAACGGTGCGCAGGTCCTGATCGACCAGTTCATCACCTCCGGCGAAGCCAAGTGGGGTCGTCACTGCGGTCTGACCCTCATGCTGCCGCACGGCTACGAAGGCCAGGGCCCCGAGCACTCGTCGGCACGCCTGGAACGCTTCCTGCAGCTGTGCGCTGACCACAACATTCAGGTCGTTCAGCCCTCCAATGGCGCGCAAATATTCCATGTCCTGCGCCGCCAGATGATTCGTCCGTTCCGCAAGCCGCTGGTGCTCATGACGCCCAAATCCCTGCTGCGCCACAAGGGTGCGGGCTCGCCCCTCTCTGACCTGGCTACCGGCCAGTTCCACCCCGTGCTGGGCGAGGCCGATGACACCATCAAGCCGGCAGACGTCACCCGCGTGCTGGTCTGTTCCGGACGGGTCTACTATGATCTGGTACAGGCACGTGCAGAGGCCGAGCGCACCGATGTCGCCATTGTGCGTATCGAGCAGCTTTACCCGTTCGCCCACAAGACCTTCCAGACTGAATTGGCCCGCTATGAAAACGCCACCGAAATGATCTGGGTGCAAGACGAGCCCAAGAACCAGGGCCCGTGGTTCTACATTCAGCATCACCTGTTTGAAAACATGGCCTCGGGCCAGAAGCTGGGTTATGCCGGTCGCGCACCGTCAGCATCACCGGCCGTAGGCTATCTGGCCAAGCACAACGAGCAGCAGCGTGCCCTGATCGAGCAAGCGTTTTCGCCCAAAATCAAGACCTTCACGAAATAACAACACCCATCACCACGGAATTTTCAACTATGGCTATTATTGACGTCCTCGTTCCTCAACTGTCCGAGTCCGTGTCCGAAGCGACACTGCTCGAATGGAACAAGCAGCCCGGCCAGGCAGTAGAGGCCGACGAAATCCTGATTGAAGTCGAGACTGACAAGGTTGTCCTTGAAGTCCCGGCACCCTCTGCCGGGGTCATCACTGAAATCGTGAAGGGTGACGGCAGTACGGTTGCTGCCGGCGAGGTGCTGGCGCGCATAGACACTGAAGCCAAGGCTGCGGAAGCAGCTGAGGCGCCTGCCGCCGAACCCGAGACCACCCAGCCCGCTGAAGCAGCGCCGGCCGCTCAGCCCGCCGCTGCCAGTGGCAGCGTGGTGGCTTCTCCGGCAGCATCCAAGATCTTGTCAGAAAA
>Ga0079226_10001686_pt1 | contig 16992 bp, 12 predicted proteins | sample Poulit2014_FD_76345 | JGI IMG/M metagenome (GOLD analysis project Ga0079226, IMG submission 76345) | Agricultural soil microbial communities from Georgia to study Nitrogen management - Poultry litter 2014 | ecosystem: Environmental > Terrestrial > Soil > Agricultural land | place: USA: Georgia...
TACCTTTTGTCAGAAAACATGAAATAAGCAATAAAAGTACTGAATATAATCTAGATTTTTCGGATATTAAAGGTCAAGAAAGTTTAAAAAGGGCCTTAGAAATAGCAGCTGCCGGCTCTCACAATATGTTAATAATCGGTCCACCAGGTTCAGGGAAGACCATGGCAGCTAGAAGATTACCTACTATATTGCCTAAACTTTCCTTCGAAGAATCGATAGAAGTCACTAAGATATATAGTGTGTCGGGTTTATTAAATACTGAGGATCTAATAGAAGATAGACCTTTTAGGTCTCCTCATCACACATCTTCAAATGTGTCCCTAGTGGGAGGAGGCAGAATTCCTAAACCAGGAGAAGTATCTCTTGCTCATAATGGAATTTTGTTTTTGGACGAACTTCCAGAATTTAATAAAAATACTCTAGAATCCTTAAGACAACCTATTGAGGATGGAGTAGTCAATATTGCCAGGGTCAATGCCAATCTATCATATCCTGCTAAATTTATGTTTATTGCTAGTATGAATCCTTGTCCATGTGGTTACTTTGGTGATCCCTTACATGAATGTACTTGTACACCAGGCAATATAGATAGATATTTAGGGAAAATAAGTTATCCCCTATTAGATAGAATAGATATCCATTTGGAAGTATTGCCAGTAAAATATGATGAATTGAAAAATGAAGAGAGTTCAGATTCTTCTTCGGCCATAAGGGGTAGAGTGGATAAGGCTAGAAAAATTCAATATGACAGATATAAGGAGTATAATACATACACTAACTCCCAAATATTAAATAAAGATATAAAGAAATATTGTAAATTATCAAAGACTTCTGAAAAAATAATGGAGGATGCCTTTAAAAGATATAAATTCAGTGCTAGAACCTATAATAAAATATTAAAGGTTTCTAGAACTATTGCAGATTTGGAAGGAGAAGAAAACATTAAAGATATACATCTTTTAGAATCTATAAGATATAGGGCCTTGAACAATAAATATTGGGGGTAAATCCATGTATGATTGTAGTAAGAGGGATATTTTAATTTGGCTAAACTCAATAGGAATAAATAATAGGGTATGTGGTATTCTATATAATTATTTTTCAGATTTAAGGGAATTGTTTACAATTGATAAAGATATAATTTATAAAATTAAGGGAATTAAAGAGAAAGATCTAAATAAAATAACAAATAATAGAAATGCAGAAAATCTTAAAAAACTATTAGAATATTTAGATCAAAATAATATAAGGGTAATAACAATTTTTGACCAAGACTATCCCAAAAATCTACAATATATATATGATAAGCCCTATGTATTATATCAAAAAGGAGAATTAGCTGATGATGATGCCATATCAATAGGTATAGTTGGTGCAAGGAAAGCAACTACCTATGGAAAATGGGCTTGTGAAAAGTTTGCAAAAGAATTAGCTAATTTAGGAATAACTATAATTAGTGGATTAGCAGTGGGCATAGATTCCATTGCCCATAAAACCGCTATGGAACAAGGGGGGCGGACTATAGGAGTTCTAGGTTGTGGCATAGATCAAATTTATCCTAAACAAAATAGAGAGCTATACAGACAAATGGAAAATAAGGGTTCTATATTAACAGAGTTCCCTTTACAAACTCCTCCAATGGCTTATAATTTTCCACAGAGAAATAGAATTATTGCAGGTTTATCTTTAGGAATTATAGTAATTGAAGCTAAAGAAAAATCTGGCTCTCTAATAACAGCTCACCAGGCTCTAGAACAAGGTAAGGATATATTTGCTTTACCTGGTAATATTAATAGTATATATAGTGGGGGTACTAATAAACTAATAAAAGATGGTGCAAACCCACTTCTAAGTATAGATGATTTATTAGAAGAGATATATGAATTAAAAGAAAGAAAGTTAAGATATAGGAAAAATGAAATAAATTTTTCGGAATTAGGAGAAACTGAAACAAAAATTGTAGAAGCGATGAAAGATGGTCCTATTCACTGTGATTTAATTTCATATAAAACAGGAATAAATATTTCAACTGTTATAAGTACCTTGACGATTTTAGAATTGAAGGGTATTATTAAAGAACTTAATAACCAAATCTTTACGCTTAAATAGAATTATATGGAGGTGCTTGAATGGCAAAAAACCTAGTAATTGTAGAATCTCCTGCTAAAGCTAAGACTATTGGTAAGATACTTGGAAGGGGCTATAAGGTTATTGCCTCTGTTGGACATATTAGAGATTTACCTAAGAGTAGACTAGGTATTGATATAGAAAATTATTATGAACCAAAATATATAACAATCAGAGGTAAGGGTCCAGTAGTTCAAGAATTAAAAAAAGAGGCAAAAAAGGCTGATAAGATATATTTAGCTACTGACCCCGATAGGGAAGGAGAAGCTATATCCTGGCATATAGCCCATGTCCTTGACATAGATGAAGATGAAAAGGTAAGGATTAGTTTCAATGAGGTAACTAAGGACGCTGTGAAAAATTCTATTCAAAACCCGAGGGCCCTTGACTCAGATTTGATAGATGCTCAGCAGGCTAGAAGAGTATTAGATAGATTAGTAGGATACAAAATAAGTCCTCTACTATGGAAGAAAATCAGAAGGGGGCTTAGTGCAGGGAGGGTTCAATCTGTTGCAACTAAATTAATATGTGATAGAGAGGAAGAAATAGAAGAATTTATTCCTAAAGAGTATTGGAGTATCAATGCTCTATTTGATAAAAAAGGCAATGAATTTGAAGGAAAATTTACAGGAAAATATATAGATAAAAAAGAAGAAAAAATAGAATTAAACTCAGAAGATGAAGTGAATGAGGTATTAAATAGTTTAGATAAGGAAAATTTCACAGTAGATGATATAAAACAAGGGGTGCAAAGAAGAAGGCCTTACCCACCCTATATCACTAGTACCTTGCAACAAGATGCATCTAGAAGACTTAGATTTACTACTAGAAAGACTATGGCAATTGCCCAACAGTTGTATGAGGGTATAGATATAGGTAAAGAGGGGTCTGTAGGTTTAATTACCTATATGAGAACTGACTCTACTAGGGTATCAAGAAGTTCTACAACTGAAGCAAAGGACTATATAATTTCATCCTATGGAAAAGAATTTTCTAATGGAGGAATTACCTATGGAAAGAAATCAGATAAAGATACTCAGGATGCCCATGAAGCAATAAGACCAACGATTCCCTTACGGGATCCTAAAATGATTAGGTCCTATCTGACAAAAGATCAGAAGAAATTATATGAATTAATTTGGAATAGATTTATCGCTTCCCAAATGGAGCGAGCAAAATATGATACATTAAATGTAAAAATCCTAAACAATGATTATTTATTTAGGGCTACTGGTTCAAGACTGGTGTTTCCAGGTTTCTTAAAAGTGTATTCTTTTTCAGATCAAAACAATAAGGATACCAATATACCAGAGTTAAAACCTAGGGAAAAATTAGCAGCTAAAGATATAATTCCTAATCAACATTTTACTAAACCACCAGCAAGATATACAGAAGCTTCATTAATTAAAACTCTTGAAGAATTAGGAATCGGAAGGCCTAGCACCTATTCTCCTACAATAGGTACTATATTGGCTAGGGATTATGTGAGTTTAGAGAATAGATCCCTATATCCGACTGAATTAGGGATTTTGGTAAATGATCTGTTGACTGAGCATTTTAAAGAAGTTGTAAATGAAGAATTTACAGCAGAATTAGAAAACAATTTAGACTTGGTAGCCGAAGAAAGTTATCCATGGAAAAAGGTAATCGATGATTTCTATCAAAATTTTCACAAAATTTTAGAAAAAGCAGAAGAAGAAATTGAAGAGGTTGAAATAAAAGATGAGGTTACTGATGAAATCTGTGAGAAATGTGGAAGGAATATGGTTATTAAAAGAGGAAGATATGGAAAATTTTTAGCATGCCCAGGTTATCCAGAGTGTAAAAACACAAAACCTATTTTGGATAAAATTAATGTGAAATGTCCAAAATGTGAAGGAGAAGTAATTAGAAGAAGATCTAAAAAAGGTAGACAGTTTTATGGATGTAGTAATTATCCCGATTGTAATTTCATATCTTGGGATGAACCACTTGAAGAAAAATGTCCAGAGTGTAATTCATATATGATTATAAAAAGAAGAAAAAAAGGCAATAAAATTCAATGTAGTAATAAAGAATGTAATTATGTAAAAAAAGAATAAGCAACTGTGCTATCAATATGCGATATTTAAAATACTCTAACGAATCTAGATGTAATTATGAGAAATATGAGGAGGCAGAATTTGGAAAGTTTATTGAATAAGACTAGAAAATTAAACAAGACATTACAGGCATATGGTTCTAAACCAGTTTCTTTTCTAGAATTAAGCAAAATACTCAGTAATATACTTGAAGCAAATGTGTATATTGCTAGCAAAAAAGGAAAGATATTAGGACATGAAAGAAGTTCAAAATTTGACTGCAATCTTGTTGAGACTGATAGAGAAGGGATTTTAAGATTTCCAGAGAAATATAATGATGATTTATTATTCACTATGGAAACAAAATCTAATGTGAAAGAATTGCCTGAGGACTTAATTGATAATTCTTCAGACTATAAATGTGATGATATAATTATAACCATAATCCCTATTAATAGTGGTGGAGAAAGGTTAGGTACATTAGTATTAGCTAGGGTTGGTGAAAACTTTACTGTAGAAGATTTAATATTAGCTGAATATAGTGCGACTATAGTAGGAATGGAAATACTGCGATCTAAAAGTGAAAAGATAGAGGCAGAAGCTAGAAAGAAATCCATCGTACAAATGGCTATAGATACTTTGTCTTATTCAGAATTAGAAGCTATGGAGTATATATTGGCCGAATTAGATGGCAGTGAAGGTTTATTAGTTGCAAGTAAAATAGCTGATAGGGTAGGCATCACTAGATCTGTTATAGTAAATGCCTTGAGAAAATTTGAAAGCGCTGGAGTTATAGAATCAAGATCACTAGGCATGAAGGGTACACATATAAAAATATTAAATGATAAGCTTATGGAAGAATTAAATAAACGATAGTTTAAAATTATTATATTAGTAAAATCTTGAGTATTTATGTAGAGTTTGCTATAATACTTTTAAATTAATAAAATACGAAGAAGAGGAGTAGTAGATCTATAATTATTTTAAGAGAGCTGCTGGTAGGTGTGAAGCAGTATTAATTTAGATTGAACTTACCTTGGAGTTGCTAGAACAAATATTAGCCGGCTAATACCGTTATATTAAAGAGTGGATACAAATATCAATTGGAGTGGTACCGCGGAAGTTACCTTTCGTCTCTATTTAGGGATGAAGGGTATTTTTATTTAAAAGGAGCTGAGAAAATGAAAGAATATAAAGAAAAGATTAATGGATATAGTCATAATGAGATTGAAAGAAAATGGCAAGATATCTGGGAAGAAAATCAACCATTTAAGGCATATAATGAGTCGGGTAAACCAAAATTCTATGCATTAGTTGAGTTTCCATATCCTTCAGGCGAGGGATTGCATGTGGGACATCCAAGACCTTATACTGCATTAGATATAGTATCTAGAAAGAGAAGGCTTGAAGGCTACAATGTATTATTTCCTATGGGATGGGATGCTTTTGGTTTACCAACTGAAAACTATGCAATTAAGCATCAGATTCATCCTGCCAAAGTAACAGAAAAAAATGTAGCTAGATTTAAGGCCCAATTACAATCTATAGGGTTTTCTTTTGACTGGTCTAGAGAAATTAATACTACTGATCCTCACTATTATAAATGGACTCAATGGATATTTTTAAAACTATTTGAAAAAGGATTAGCTTATAAAAAGGAAATGCCTATTAACTGGTGTACATCTTGTAAAATAGGCTTAGCAAATGAAGAGGTAGTCCATGGAAAATGTGAACGATGTGGCGGAGAAATTATAGAGAAGATTAAAAATCAATGGATGTTAAAAATAACTGAATATGGGGAAAGATTAGTAGAAGATTTAGATAAGGTAGATTATATAGATAGGGTAAAGATTCAACAAGCAAATTGGATAGGTAGATCTGAAGGGGCAGAGGTAGATTTTAAGATAGCACATAAAGATGACAAATTAAGGGTTTATACTACAAGACCAGACACCTTATTTGGTGCCACATATATGGTAGTCGCTGCCGAACATCCCTTAATTGAAAAATATAAGGATGAAATAGATAATCTAGCTGAAATAAGGAAGTACCAAGAAAGAGTAAGCAAAATATCTGAATTTGAGAGAACAGATTTATCTAGGGAGAAAACTGGAGTAGAAATACAAGGTTTAAAAGCAATCAATCCAGCTACAAAAAAAGAAATACCTATTTGGATCTCTGATTATGTTTTAATGTCCTATGGAACTGGAGCTATAATGGCAGTACCTGGACATGATAGCCGTGATTGGGAGTTCGCAAAAGAATTTGACTTGCCTATAGTGGAAGTAATACAAGGTGGCAATATAGAAGAGAAAGCCTATGAAGATACAGAGGAAGGAATTGTAATAAACTCAGATTTTTTGAGTGGAAAAGATGTAGAAGAAGCTAAAGAGTATATGATTAATTGGTTAGAAGAAAAAGATTTAGGAACTAGGAAAACCAATTTTAGACTTAGGGATTGGGTATTCTCAAGACAAAGATACTGGGGAGAGCCTATACCTTTAGTACATTGTAATAAATGTGGCTGGGTAGCAGTCCCAGAAGAAGATTTGCCAGTAATACTTCCAGATGTGGAAAACTATGAACCTACAGATACTGGGGAATCACCTTTAGCAACTATTACTGACTGGGTCCAGACTACTTGTCCGAAGTGTCAGGGGAAAGCAAAAAGGGAAACAGATACTATGCCTAATTGGGCTGGTTCATCTTGGTATTTTTTAAGATATATTGATCCACATAATGACGAAGCATTAGCTTCAAAAGAGAGTTTAGATTATTGGATGCCTGTAGATTGGTATAATGGCGGTATGGAACATACTACATTACATTTACTTTATTCCAGATTTTGGCATAAATTTTTATATGATTTAGATATAGTTCCTGGACCAGAACCTTATGCAAAAAGAACTTCCCATGGAATGATTTTAGGAAGTAACAGTGAAAAGATGTCTAAGTCTAGAGGTAATGTTGTAAATCCCGATGATATAGTAAACAATTATGGAGCAGATACCTTAAGGACTTATGAGATGTTTGTAGGGGATTTTGAAAAAAGTGCTCCTTGGTTGGAGAATGGGGTTAAGGGATGCAGAAGATTTTTGGAACGAGTATGGAAGCTTCAAGAAATTATAATAGATAAAGATGGTTATACAGAGGAACTAGAATCAAGTATTCACAAAGCCATTAAAAAAGTATCCAAGGATTTTGAAACCCTTAAATTCAATACAGGAATAGCTACCTTAATGTCTTTATCAAACGAATTTAATGATTATGGGAATATAACAAAAGATGATTTAAAAACATTTTTAACATTGTTAAATCCAGTGGCTCCACATATAACAGAGGAAATTTGGCAGAATATAGGATTAGAAGGATATCTATATGAGACTAATTGGCCAGAATACGATGAAGATAAGACTAGGGATGAAGTAATTCAGATACCTGTTCAAATAAATGGAAGGGTAAGAGCGACTATTGAAATAAATCCTGAGGATACTGAAGAAGTAGTCAAAGAAAAAGCCTTGGAAGATAAAAATATTCAAAAATATATTGAAGATAAAAAGATTATAAAAGAGATATTTATAAAAGGTAAAATATATAATTTGGTTGTGAAATAATATTGATACTAATGCTCAAGCCTAATACAAAACATAGTAGAAATCTAACCTTGTATCAGGCTTAAGAGCATTCCTATGAATCTTGACAAAATCACTATGGTATAATAAAATTTAATTATAAAACCGGGTAAAATAGTTGGAATTAAGTGGGGTGAAGTAATGAGATTAACAACCAAAGGAAGATATGGTTTGATGGCAATGTTTGAACTTGCACTGGAGTATGGCAATGGTCCCATATCACTGCGTAAAATTGCTCAGAAACAAGAATTATCTGACAATTATTTAGAGCAATTATTTGCTACCTTGAGAAAAGATAAATTAATAAATAGCGTTCGTGGTGCACAAGGTGGGTATATACTTTCTAAGAATCCAGAAGAAATAACTGTAGGAGATATTTTAAGATCATTAGAAGGAGATATGGCCCCAGCTGACTGTGTAGTTGAAAATGCATCTGAGTGTTTAAAAGAAGATAATTGCATTACAAAACTAGTACTTGTAAAGATCAAGGATAGTATTGACCAAGTTATAGATTCAATCACTTTAAAAGATATGATGAATGAAAGAAAAAATATGATTGCATAGTCAAATTAATAGGAGGAAGATCATGCCGGAACTAATTTATATGGATAATGCGGCAACTACTCAAGTAAGACAAGAAGTTTTGGATGAGATGATTCCATATTTTATGGATAAATACGGAAATGCTTCTAGTATATTTTCATTGGGCTCCTTATCTAAAGTAGCTATAGAAAAATCTAGAGAACAAATAGCCAAAATTTTAAATGCAAATAAAGAAGAAATATATTTTACATCCGGGGGGTCCGAATCAGACAATTGGGCAATTAAAGGTATTGCTTATAATAATAGGGAAAAAGGTAATCATATAATAACAAGTAAAATAGAACATCCCGCAGTATTAAACACTTGTCATGAACTAGAAAAACAAGGATTTAAAATAACTTATTTAGATGTAGATAAAGATGGTATTATAAACTTAAATGAATTAAAATCTGCCATTCGGGAAAAAACTATTTTAATCAGCATCATTTTTGCTAATAATGAAATAGGAACTATTATGCCTATAGAAGAAATAGGAAAATTAGCACAGGAAAATAATATATACTTCCACACAGATGGGGTGCAAGCTATTGGATCTATCAATATTGATGTGGAGGAGTTAAATATAGATTTATTATCTATGTCTTCTCATAAATTTTATGGACCGAAAGGAATAGGGGCTCTATACATTAGGAAAGGCACTCACATAGATTCATTGATGTCAGGTGGAGGTCAGGAAAGATACAAAAGAGCTGGTACTGAAAATGTACCTGCAATAGTAGGTATGGGCAAGGCTATAGAATTAGCTTATGAAGATTTTGATACAAGTAATGCTAGATTAATTGCTTTACGAAATAGACTAATAAATAAGATTGAAGATAGTATTACAGGGGTAAGATTAAATGGACATAGGACTAATAGATTGCCAGGGAATGTAAATTTTGTTTTTGAGTCAATCAGGGGGGAATCCTTGTTATTAAACTTAGATTTAGCCAATATTGCTGCTTCAAGTGGTTCAGCATGTAATGCAGGCGCTTTGGAACCTTCCCATGTATTAAAGGCTATAGGTTTAGGATCAGATAAAATTCTGAGTTCATTAAGATTATCTTTAGGGTATTTCAATACTATAGATGAAGTTGACTATGTAGTAGAAAAGCTAATAGAAATAGTAGATAAACTAAGATATAGATAAGCATAAAATTGGAAGAATTAAATTGTTATCCCATGGGGTGAATAATATGCCAATAACGGGAGCACCTGATTTTTTTACAAAAGCTATATGGGTCTTATTAACTATTCTAATTTTGTTAATAATATACTATCTTGTGAATATAGGAAATAGATTTGTTTCTGATCAAAAAGAATTGAAAATCAATAATAAAAGAATATTATTAGTATTAGGATCTTTAGTATTAATATATGGGCTATATAGGTTTTTTAATAAGTATGAATTTATATCTAGTATATTTATTACCGTACTGGTAGCAATTATTATTGCCTATGCTCTAAATCCTGTAATTAATTTCTTAGAAGATGAAGGCATCAATAGATTGCAGGGTGTATTAATAGTTTACCTATCTATATTAGGAATAATTTTCATATTGGCTTTTTTGGTTATACCTAAATCGGGCAAGGAAATAAAAAGACTGATCACAGATCTTCCTCATTATTTTGAGGAACTTTCTAAACTAGTAGACTCTATGTATACAAAATATTATTCCGCTATGGGGGGCCTTCCACCTATGTTTCAGGGAGTAGAAACAGTTATAATGGATAATATTATAAAGCTTGAAAATTTTATAACTGAAGGCTTAGAAGGATTTGTAAATGGTCTAATAAATATGGCCTCAAGAGTAGTAAGTATAATTTTAGTACCTATATTAAGTCTATACTTATTGGTTGATAAGGATTATTTTAAGAAAAAAATAATTAATGCTATCCCTAAAAGGCATAGACATGATATACTATATTTAGCTAATTCTATCGATGGTGCCTTGTCTAAATTTATTAAAGGTAGATTAATAATGTCTTTATATGTAGGGGTTGCTACAACAATCTTGTTATTGATTTTAAATGTAGAGTTTGCAATTGTTATAGGTTTTATTACTGGTTTATTTGATATAGTACCGTATGTGGGTCCCTTTATAGGTTTTTTACCAGCAGTATTCTTTGCATTTTTATCAAATCCTATAAAAGCACTGTGGGTAGCTATTATTTTTGTATTAATACAGTGGACAGAAAATAATATAGTTGCACCAAAAATTATAGGAGAAAACATGGGTATGCACCCAATGGTAATATTGCTATCAATCATAATAGGTGGAGGTATATTTGGAGTTTTTGGAATGATAATCTCAGTACCCCTTGTGGCTATAGCAAGAATAATATTTATATATATATTAGAGAAAAGAAATATACCAAGATGATATTAATTGTAAAGCAAAATGTTCAATTCTACAAAATGGAAATATGAAATATAAATAATTGACAAAGAGCGGCAATTAAACTATAATCCAAATGTATAGAATTTTAAATCTTCTCTGCAAAAGAGAAGGTTTTTTAATAAATCGACAAATACGAGAGGTGTACTTATGAAACCAATAGGTTTGCATGAAATTAGAAAAGAGTTTTTAGATTTTTTTAAAGAAAAAGAACACTTAATAATGCCTAGTTTTTCCCTAGTACCTAAAGATGATAAATCATTATTACTCATAGGGGCTGGTATGGCACCTATGAAAAAATACTTTACTGGCGAACTCACACCGCCGGCCAAACGGATTGCCACTAGCCAAAAGTGTATTCGAACTGGTGATATTGAAAATGTAGGTCGAACGGCTAGACACGCTACATTTTTTGAAATGTTAGGTAATTTTTCTTTTGGAGATTATTTTAAAAAGGAAGCCATAGAATGGGCTTGGGAATTTTTAACAGAAAAAATGGAAATTCCCCAAGAAGATTTATGGGTTTCCATATATTATGATGATGATGAAGCTTATGAAATTTGGAATAAAGATATTCATGTTCCTGGAGAAAGGATAGTTAGATTAGGAAAAGAAGACAATTTCTGGGAGTTAGAAGTTGGACCATCAGGTCCCTGTTCTGAGATACATGTAGACAGGGGTATTAAATATGGCTGTGGTTCTGCAGATTGTAAGCCAGGTTGCGACTGTGATAGATTCCTTGAAGTATGGAATTTAGTATTCACTCAATTTGACAAAGATTCTGAAGGAAATTATCATCCTTTAGATCATCCAAATATTGATACAGGGATGGGATTAGAAAGAATTGCTGCAGTCCTAGAAGGTGCTGATACAATATTCGAAGTAAAAGAAATCCAAAGAATAGTAAATAAAGTAGAAAAGATAAGCAAATACAAATATAATACTAAAAATAATAAGGATGTATCTATTAGAGTAATTACAGACCATGTAAGAGCTATGACATTTTTAGTATCTGATGGGGTATTACCAAGTAATGAAGGTAGAGGATATATACTACGGAGATTGATCAGAAGAGCTGCTAGACATGGAAAATTATTAGGAATTGATGGAGCTTTTTTGACTAAAATTGTTGATGAAGTTATAAATTCTTGGAAAGTGGAGTATGAAGACTTAACAGATAAAGAAGAATATATAAAAAGAATAATAAAAATTGAAGAAGAAAAATTTCAAAGCACTATAGATCAAGGGATAGAAATTCTTGATTCTTATATTCAAGACATGATTAGCAATAATAAAACAATATTAAGTGGTAGTCAAGCATTTAAATTATATGATACTTATGGCTTTCCAATAGATTTAACTAAGGAAATACTGGAAGAAAAAGATCTAAAAACAGATGAAGTAGAGTTCAATTCAAAAATGGAAGAACAGAGGGAAAGAGCTAGGAAAGCCAGAGAAGGGAAAGATAGTGGCTGGAAAGCGGAAGAACAAATTGATGGATTTTCTGAATTAGAAACTAAATTTGAAGGTTACACTACAAATGAGTTAGATAGTAATATTATAGCTTTAGTTAAAGATAGCCAAAGAGTAGATCATCTTAATTTAGGAGATGAGGGCATAATTGTTTTATCCGAGACACCCTTTTATGGAGAATCTGGTGGACAGGTAGGAGACACTGGAATAATTGAAACTAAAGATGCTAAGGCAGAAATTACAGATACACAGTATACAAGTGATGGATTAATTATTCATATAGCAAAAGTGGTTAGTGGTGAACTTAGGCTTGGAGATCAAGTTAGGGCCCAGGTTAATGATAGTAGGAGAAATGCTCTTAGAAGGTATCATACTGCTACTCATTTGTTGCACAAAGCTTTAAAAGAAGTTCTTGGTGCACATGTTAATCAAGCAGGGTCTATAGTATTGTCTAATAGATTAAGATTTGATTTTACTCATTTCCAAGTTCCTACTAGAAAAGAGCTGAAAAAGATAGAGAAAAAAGTTAATGAGAAAATATTAGAAGCTATAGAAGTGAAAACTATTGAAACCTCTTTAGTAAATGCTAAAGATATGGGTGCTGTAGGTTTGTTTGAAGACAAGTATATGGATCAAGTCAGGATTATAAGCATAGGGGATTTTTCTATGGAATTTTGTGGGGGCACCCATGTTAACAATACTGCAAATATAGGATTATTTAAAATTATAAGTGAAAGTGGAATAGCTTCTGGAATCAGAAGAATTGAGGCTATTACAGGAATGGATGTATATAACTATATGTTAAATATAGACAAGGATATTGATAAACTAAGCAATCTTTTAAAAACTAATAAGTCTCATCTATATGAAAAAGCTAAGTCATTAATAGGAGATATTAGGGAAAAGGATAAGGAAATTGAAAGTTTAGAAGATAAATTAGCTGTAGATCAGACTAAGGATATACTTCAGTCTAAAACAGCTATTAAAGGAGTATCTATAATTACTCATAAATTAGAAAATATGGATATGAATGCTCTTAGGGGATTAGGAGATGAAATTAGGAATCAATTAGGTTCAGGAGTGATTGTATTAGCCTCAGTTTCAGATAATAAATTAATATTTTTATCCATGGTAACTAAAGATCTAGTAAAAGAAGGTATTTCCGCAGGTAATATAGTAAAAGAAATAGCTAAGTTAACAGGTGGTAATGGTGGTGGAAGGCCAGACATGGCACAAGCAGGTGGAAAAGATATTTCAAAACTAGACGATGCCTTATCTATTGTACCTAATCTAATAGATGATTTAATTGGATAGCTTGAAAAAGATATTAGCTTGCTAATATCTTTTCCTGTGGAAAAATGTATTTTATGGTATAATTAAGTTAATGGAGGTGCTAAAGTGGATAATAATATTAATGAAACAATGAAGTTTAAGTTGTCCAGAGATAATACAATGGAAACAAAAGAAATCATATCTCATGTTTTTAATGCCTTAAAAGAAAAAGACTATGATCCAATAAATCAGATTATTGGATATATACTTTCTGGAGATCTCACTTATATCACAAGCCATAAGGATGCTCGATCTATAATTAGACAATTAGAAAGAGATGAGTTGCTAGAAGAAATTCTAGAAAAATACCTAGAAAGTATGGATGGATCTAATCTAAACAGATAGACAGTACTGTCTATCTGTTTAGATGGTGATTCTACTATGTAAAGTAGGCTTATGGAAAGAATAATTTCGGAAATACTAATACCAATATTTCTAAATTATGGTCGGTTTCTTAATAATAACAATTTAAACAAGGACTTTTATTAAATAAATTACACCTCAAAAAGGGCTTAGCTTTATAGATAGGGCTTTAAATTTTAATAATCATTTGTACGAAAAATAATTATTAAAGAATTTATTATAATAAATTTTAGAGTTACTATTAAATTTTATGCATATACTGAAAGAAAGGGTAAAGATATCTTAGATCATATTTTAAAATATGATAGTTTTAATTAAATATCTTTTGATTTAGTGCTCATATTGTAAATTTACATTCAAAGTTAAAATAAAAGTAGTATAGATGGAGTGAAGTATGGAGAGAATTTTAGGATTGGATCTGGGAGACAAAACTATAGGAGTAGCTGTAAGCGATTTATTACAGTTAACAGCCCAAGGAATTACAACCATAAGGAGAGAAAGTAAAAAGAAAGACTTTCAAACCCTAGGGGATATTATTAATGACTATACTATAAAAAAAATAGTAATCGGCTTACCAAAAAATATGAATAACACTATAGGGCCACAAGGTGAGAAGACAATAGATTTTGGTGAAAAATTAAAAAAAAGATTTAATTTAGAGATTATATATATGGATGAAAGACTGACTACAGTTGCAGCGGAACGTATATTAATAGAAGGGGATATTAGAAGGGAAAAAAGAAAAAAACTTATTGATAAGGTTGCTGCCACATATATATTACAATCATATTTAGATGGTATAAGGAGGTAAGAATATATGAGCGAAAGATTTTTGTTTTATGATGAATTAGGTAATAAAATAGAATTTATTGTAAAAGCCAAATTTACTTTAGATGATACTGATTATGCTGCTATGTTACCTGTAGACGATATCAAATCTGAAGTTTATATCTTGAGAGTAGAGTTAGATGAAAAAGGCAATGCAGTATTTGCAGGTATAGAAGGGGAAGAATTAGAAGAGGCCATTGATGCTTATGAAGAATTATTGAAGGAAAATCTTCAGTAATACTATCATTGCTTTGCATATTGAACAATAGTTTGTGAACGGGTGAATTTTAGTATGGATATTAATATAAATGAATATAAGGAAACTTTAAAGAACGAAGGATATAAATTAACCAAACAAAGAAAGGTAATATTAAATACTATAATTGAAAATCATGAAGCACATTTAAGTTGTGATGAATTATTTAAACTTGTTACAAAAAGTCATCCTGAAATAGGCATTGCCACAATATATAGAACACTACAATTATTTGAGGAATTAAAGATTGTATATAGGGTAAATTTTGATGATGGTTTTAGTAGATATGAGTTAAATAGTCCAATGGAGGGCCATCATCACCATCATTTAATATGTTTAGAATGTGGTAAAGTATTAGAAGTGCAAGCAGATTTACTAGAATCCTTAGAAGAGAAGATTGAAAAGGAAGGTGCTTTTACCATAGTAGATCATAATGTTCAATTTTATGGCTATTGTAGTGATTGTAGAAAACGCGAGAAGTAGTAAAATAAGAAAATTATAGGAGTGACAAAGTGAGTAGATCGAACAAATCGAAAAAATCAAATAAATCAAATAAATCGAATAAATTAAAAATTATACCTCTAGGTGGATTAGGGGAAGTAGGTAAAAATATAACGGTATTAGAATACAAAAATGATATAATAATAGTGGATTGTGGGATGACTTTTCCTGAGGACGAAATGTTGGGAGTTGATATAGTTATTCCAGATATTAGTTATTTAATACAAAATAAGCATAAAATTAGGGCAATGGTTTTGACCCATGGACATGAAGATCATGTTGGCGCTATACCATATACATTGAAAAAAATTAATATGCCTATATACGGATCTAAATTAACATTAGGTCTTTTAAAAAACAAACTAAAAGAGCATAAACTAAACAATGTGAAATTAAACACTATCAAAGATGGTGATACATTAAAATTAGGATGCTTTAGAGTAGAGCCTATAACAACTGGTCATAGTATTCCTGATAGTTTTGCTTTTGCTATTCATACACCAGTTGGGACTATAGTCCATACAGGGGACTTTAAAGTAGACTTTACACCAATTGCTGGTGATGTAATAGATCTGCATAAATTTGCAGACCTAGGAAGCAAGGGGGTATTAGCATTATTATCAGATAGTACAAATGCTGAAAGACCAGGATATAGTATGAGTGAAAGAACAGTTGGAAATACTTTTAATGAGCTATTTAATAATGCTAGTGGTAGAATCCTAATCGCTACTTTTGCTTCTAATGTATATAGGATTCAACAAATAATAACAGCCGCAGAAAAGCATAATAGAAAAATAGTAATATCAGGTAGATCTATGATAAATATGACTACTGTTGCTGGTGATCTAGGATATTTAGATTTCAAAAAAGATACTATGATAGATATCAAGAACATGGATAAATATAGAAAAGATGAAATAGTAATAATTACTACCGGCTCTCAAGGAGAACCTATGTCTGCCCTTACTAGAATTGCATTTTCTGAGCATAGACAGATTTCTTTATTAGATGATGATTTAGTTATTTTATCTGCCTCACCAATTCCAGGAAATGAAAAAACTATATCTAGAGTAATAAATAAATTAGTTGAAAATGGCACTGAAGTAATTTATGAATCTTTAGCTGACGTTCATGTTTCAGGTCATGCTTTCCAAGAAGAGTTAAAGCTGATTCATACTCTGGTAAAGCCAAAATACTTTATTCCAGTTCATGGAGAATACAAACATCTAAAGAGTCACAAGGACTTGGCAGAGTCCCTGGGTATGGCCAGACAGAATATTCTTATCGGGGAAAATGGACGAATTTTTGAATTTACTAGAGATAAAGGTAGGATATCTGGCTCTGTACCGGCAGGTAATATACTGGTAGATGGACTTGGTGTAGGGGATGTTGGTAATATAGTACTCAGGGATAGGAAACATTTATCTGAGCATGGGCTA
>Ga0079226_10001688_pt1 | contig 16983 bp, 14 predicted proteins | sample Poulit2014_FD_76345 | JGI IMG/M metagenome (GOLD analysis project Ga0079226, IMG submission 76345) | Agricultural soil microbial communities from Georgia to study Nitrogen management - Poultry litter 2014 | ecosystem: Environmental > Terrestrial > Soil > Agricultural land | place: USA: Georgia...
CCTCGAAATTGAACGCGAAGATAAATCGAAACTATACCTTGAAGTAGCTCAGCATTTAGGCGAAAACCGTGTCCGCACTATTGCAATGGATTCTACCGACGGACTGGTTCGGGAGGCCGAAGTTATTGATACGGGAGCCCCCATTTCTATGCCGGGTGGAGAAGATATTAAAGGAAGAGTGTTTAATGTGGTTGGCGAGCCTATTGACGGTATTGAGGCTCCGGAAGGTGAACGGCAGTATCCAATCCACCGACCAGCACCTGATTTCGAAGAGTTGGCCACTTCCACGGAGATGCTTGAAACAGGTATCAAGGTCATTGACTTGCTTTGTCCCTACGCGAAAGGGGGTAAGACGGGACTTTTCGGTGGTGCGGGAGTTGGTAAAACGGTTCTTATCCAGGAATTGATTAACAATATTGCCACAGGGCATGGCGGTTTGTCAGTTTTTGCCGGCGTTGGAGAGCGAACGCGTGAGGGAAATGACCTGCTGCGTGAGATGCTCGAAGCCGGTATTATTGATTATGGCGAAGACTTTATGGAGGCTTTTGAAAATGGCGATTGGAAGCTTGAAAAGGTAGATCAGGAGGCGCTCAAGGAGTCAAAAGCAACGTTTGTATTTGGACAGATGAACGAGCCGCCCGGTGCGCGTGCACGGGTTGCACTTTCCGGATTGACGCTGGCGGAATATTTCCGTGAAGAAGTTTCGCGAGACATACTACTTTTTATTGATAATATTTTCCGGTTTACCCAGGCCGGTTCAGAAGTTTCTGCACTGCTGGGACGGATGCCTTCTGCGGTTGGATATCAGCCTACCTTGGCTACTGAGATGGGAGACCTGCAGGAGCGTATTACCTCCACAAAGGAGGGGTCTATTACTTCGGTGCAGGCCGTTTATGTGCCGGCAGATGACCTTACTGATCCTGCACCGGCAACGACCTTTGCACACCTGGATGCCACCACGGTACTGAGCCGTGCTTTAACACAGATTGGTATCTATCCCGCTGTTGATCCGTTGGATTCTTCATCTCGTATTTTGGACCCTCATGTCGTGGGCGAAGAGCATTATGAAACGGCTCAGCGAGTGATTCGAATTTTGCAAAAATATAAGGATTTACAGGATATTATCGCTATCCTGGGGATGGATGAACTTTCTGATGAGGATAAAACTACGGTTGCTCGGGCACGACGCATCCAGCGTTATCTTAGTCAGCCATTCTTTGTAGCTGAGCAATTTACAGGCCAGCCCGGTAAATATATTAATGTAGAGGATACCGTAGAAGGATTTAAGAAGATTCTGGACGGAAAACTCGACCATCTGCCTGAAAATGCCTTTTATATGGTGGGCACCATTGATGAAGCAGAACAGAAGGGTAAAGAGCTGTTAGCTAAAGAAAAAGAAGCCGAAGCTGCTGAATAAATAGAAATTATGAACAGTTTTAAGGCACAAATTCTGAGTCCGGAAGGCTCACTATTCAACGGTGAAGTAACGGGTGTTAAGCTTCCTGGTACGATGGGAAGCTTTGAAGTTAAAACGATGCATGCTAATATTATATCGACCCTCGAGATTGGGATGGTATTAGTGCGGAAGGCCAAAGGAGAGGAGCTGCACTATGCGGTAACCGGTGGTTTGGCTGAGGTAGTAGATAATAAGCTTAATCTATTAGTTGAAGCCGCTGAGCTGGTTCCTGAGATTGATATTGACCGGGCCGAGGCTGCTAAAGAGCGTGCTGAGGAGCGATTGAGTTCTGATAACGACCAAATAGATGAAGAACGCGCCAAGAAAGCATTAAAGCGTGCTAATAATCGAATTAAGCTTTATGCTAATTTATCTGTTACCTCTTCATAGAAAAATACCTTCCCAAATTATTTGCTGAGGTAGTCACAAAACGGGGGGCAACCTTTTTTATTTGGACAGGGGAAGATTGATCTATATACGAAGGGCTGAAGTTAAATAAAGATATCTCGAGGTTTGCCTCAGGGACAAATGAGGAAAGTTTAATAAACTCAGGTTTCCATTCAATTTAAAAAAAGAATGTATGCCTATTGAAGACTTTAGGGCTTGGCCCATGGATTGTTTGTTATAGAAACGGGCATTGTTATTTGGAATAGCTAAAGACCCAAAGATGAAAATAAGGGGTTAGAGAGGAGAAAATATTCGGCCGGTTATTGATGGACACTACCTTATTATATTGTTTACACTTGTATTGTCAGAAGCTATTGAAGTGAATCCTTGAGCTATATAAATGATAGATGATAACGATAATAGTATGGCTATATTAATATTATAGGAATATTAATTTGAAATAATAACTGCTATATTCTTTAATACGGGGCAATAGCAGCTGAACGTTTACCGAATAACCGGTACGCATAATCTTTTGGATTCTTTTGGAATATAGAAGGCCGTTTTGATATACTTATGAGAGTCCCCTGCAAAGGCCATTATGAGTTTACCGCTCCTCAGCTGCACTATTATTTCGAGGAGCAGACAAACAACTTTATCAATCGGTTGCCTGGTGGGCTGTTACTTTATCATAGTTCTGTGTAAGTGATAAATTATAGGTCTAACCGGTACAAACGTTATATTATAACAAATATCAGACATTCCATTGAACGGGCCGGTGAGCATACCTCTGTATACTTGAATAACCCCAGTTTTTAGATGTTATCTTTATGAGGCCCAGAACAGGCATGGTGATATTATAAGTGCTCCTATAGCTATCAGCTCAATGATTACCATTGTATTGCTCCTTACCAGTCAATACGACCTGTACCGGTATTAATACGGTTAGTTTCCCTATCTTTAGGCATCACAAACCCAGGGGGAGGATCGAAGGGTTCTACGCTCCAATTCGCTTCTGGATCAGCCTTTGCTAATTGAATGAATTTTCCAATAATAGGCATAGCTGCGTGTGCCCCCTGACCGGTATAGCTGTTTTTTGGAAAGCGGATGCGGCGGTCTGAACCTCCGACCCAGGCGCCCATAACAACCTGGGGCGTCATGCCTACAAACCAGTTATCAGCAGAATTATCGGTTGTTCCCGTTTTACCGGCTATATCTTGCGTAACATTATAAGTTGTTCGTAAACGGATCCCCGTTCCATAATAACCGGGGCCGCCACGAATAGCATTGCGAAGCATATCCACCATCATATAGGCTGTCTCAGGACTAATGACTTCCTGTCGCTCAGTAGATTGAAACTCTTTAATAATATTTCCCGATTTATCCTCGATGCGCGTAATTGCATGTGGCTCAATATGAACACCTTCGTTGGCGAAGGTTGTGTAGGCACTGACCAGCTCAAGTAAAGACACGTCAGCCGTACCCAGCGCAATTGACGGATAAGGTTTAACTCCTTCAAGGTCGATACCCATATTCTGGGCCATTTTCTTGATCTTCTTTGCTGCTGGGATGAGATCTGAAAGTTTATTGGTTCCAGGGCTGCCAGCCAGTTCGGGCAGGAGGTTAACAGTGGCATTATTTAGGCTTCGGGCAAGTGCCTGCCGTAAAGAAACCATACCACCTTGTCCGCCGCCATAATTGGTAATACTCCAAGCTTTTCCACCTTTTTGATAGAAAAGAGGAGGAGCATTTGAGATTTTGTAATAGGGTTTATATCCGTTATCAATTGCTACTGTATAAACAAAAGGTTTAAATGTGGAGCCAGTCTGCCGTTTTGATTGATAAACGTGATCGAATTGCGTGTTGCTGTAGTCAGAGCCCCCGATCCAGAATCGAACGGCTCCGGTCTGTGGATCTATCCCTACAAAGCCGGCCTGTAGTTGCGTGCGTGCATGCTTTACAGAATCTACAAATGCTTCATCGGCCATCAGTTTTTCCATAACAACGGATCGCTGATCGGTGTCATACTTTGAAAAACCATTTTTATAGCGATCCGTTTCTTCAATAAAGCTCGAAAGGAATCCTGGATAGCGCTTCCAGTAGGTATCCATAAATTCACCGTTGGCACTGGTCCATTCATTCTCGAAGATCGGCTGGAGGGAATCGAGCTTAGCTTCGACCGCCTTTTGAGCATTCAATTGCAGCTCTGAATTAATGGTAGTATATATTGTAAGTCCATCTGTATTAAGGTTGTACTCGTTTTCACTCGCCCAGTCTTTAACTTGTTTGCGGACATATTGCGCAAAATATTTGCTGTCGTGACCCGCTTCAGAAGGAGGATGATAGTCCAGTGCAATCTTTTGGCTAAGCAGATTGTTATAGGTACTGTCAGCTATAAACCCTCTTTTTTGGAGCTGCATAAGTACTACATTTTGTCTTCTCTTTGCATTTTCGGGATTAATGCGGGGATTATAAAAGTAGACTGCTCGTAAAGACCCAATCAATGTTGCGGCTTCGGATACGTTTAGTTTGCTGGCATCTTTACCATAATGCGTTTGGGCAGCCGTTTGAATACCATAAGAGCTGTTGGGGAACTCAACGGTATTCAGATACATCTCAATAATTTCGCGTTTGGTATAATTTTTTTCAATCTGTATGGCCGTTAGCATCTCACGAAGTTTCCGAATAAATGAAAATTCGCGGCCTATCTTTTTATATAGGTTTCTGGCCAGCTGCTGAGAAATAGTGGAAGCCCCCCGTATATTGCCGGATGTAGCAATATCTGCTATGGCTGCAAAAATAGCTTTGACGTCGACGCCCCAATGGCTATAAAAGCGATGATCTTCGGTAGCAATAAGAGCATTCACGACATTTTTAGATATATCCTCGTAGGGTACATAGGTACGGTTCTGAGTATAAAACCGTCCTATGACAACCCCATCCCGGCTCTTTATTTTAGAAGCTACTGCCGTTTTAGGGTTCTCAAGGGCCTCGATAGAAGGCATACCGGAATAGAGGTAAAGCACAAAACCACCAAGCAAGATGACGCATATGCCACCAATAATACCAATCCATCGATAAAGGTTGCTCCGTTTATTCATATTTGTTAGTGAATAATTATTGGGTTCCTTCGACGCTTGCTGGCTTTTTTTCTCTTTATTAGCCTTCTGGCGGCGGTATTCTGGATCATTAAAATACCGATCCATTTCATTGTCATATTCTGAATTACTCATTTAATGGTGGTTGGTCATAGGGTTGAAGCTTCTGTATTACCGGCTTCCAAGAAACGATTTTGAAAGATGAATTATTATAGTAAGCCATCGTTCGGTGTCTAAAGTACGTACCTAAGTTTATATAGCAACCGGAGGCAAAATGTTTCCGCCTCGGATGGTGATCATGACCCGAGATAATAAGATCAATATCAGAGTTTTTTAGCTGTTGTTCAGCCCAATCGTTGAGCTTTTCTTGATCGTCTCCGCGATCTATCCATCGATTGATTCTCGAAAAATACTTCATCACTTTAATACCCAGGCGCGGTGGAAGTATTCGTTGATACCAGCGGATAAAAAACCGTTTGCGTAGCCACTGATGCATCCATGGTCGTTTCAGGTTATATTGGGAATCCCGGAGCCCGTCGCCATGAAGCAGCAACAGGTTTTGTCCACTTAGTGTTATGTTAAAAGATTCATTAATAACACAAAATCCACGTTCGGTAAAATGACCTCGTGTCCAGTTATCATGATTGCCGGTGATGTAAAGTGTGGGCCCGAAATTCTGATGATATTGTTCAAAACGGTTAAGCAGCTGATAGCCAAGTGAGGGAACGTGGTGCGGGTATTCCATCCAATAATCAAAGAGGTCGCCAAGTACCACCAACTGGATGCCCTTCTGCTGACAATAGTTGATCAGCTGCATTAATTCGGATTCTATGCGTTTATTTTTGGTTGGTGAAAACCTCCCAGATGTGCATCTGATATAAAAAGAAGCGGTGGAGTAAAACGGGGTTGTTGCATTATTGGGAGGGAGCTACTTCTTGCGGCTGATGATAAAGTTTATCATATCCTCAAAAGCATCGCGATCGGCCGATTCCGGTAACATAGCGAGCTTATTTTTGGCCTGGGAGGCATAGTCAAGCATAATAGATTTTGCGTACTCCATGCCTCCTTTGTCATGCACAAAGGAAACAATTTTCTTGATATCTGACTTCTTTTTATTCCTTTTCCTCATCAGATATCTTATGCGAATGGTTTCCATAGCAGAGGCATTTTCTACGGCTTTTATAAATGGTAGCGTAATTTTCCGCTCACGGATGTCATTGCGTTTAGGTTTCCCTATATCGCCCATTTCATAATCGAAGAGATCGTCCCGAATTTGAAAAGAAATGCCGGTTTTCATTCCAATTTCGTGCATGATCTGCTGCTGTTCCTCATTAGCGGAGGTAGAGATAGCTCCGCACTCGCAGCATGCAGCAATAAGGCTGGCTGTTTTCTGGGAAATGACCTTGAAATAATACTCTTCATCCATATTAAAGAGGCCGGTTGCCTTGAACTGGCGGAGTTCTCCCTCGCTCATACTTTTCACCGCTTTTGAGAGAACTTTCAAGAGTTTAAACTCATCATAATCCAGAGCGGTGAGCAACCCTTTAGAAAGGAGAAAATCGCCGAGCAATACACTTGCTTTGCTTTTCCACACCTTGTTGATGCTTAGAAAGCCGCGCCGAAGGTTGGCATCATCAACTACATCATCGTGGATAAGGGTAGCTGTATGCAGTAGTTCAATCATAGTAGCAGCCACATAGCTGCGCTCATTAATATTTCCGAATAGCCGAGCGGACATAAAAACAAGTGTAGGCCTTATTTCTTTTCCCTTCTGGCGAAGGAGATACTGCACAATCTTATCAAGCAAAAAGACATCAGTTCGCAACGCCTCCTTATAAAAGGTACGGAAGTCTTTTAGATTACTGGAGACTGGCTCAGTAATTTGTTTGAGTGTCCTTTGCTTCTTCCTCTTGAAGGAGGTGACTCTTTTTAACTGCGTATCAATCATGGCATGGTCTGATGCGGCTTGCTGTTATGGCTGAAATTCTAGGTATAGAAATTAATAAATATTCAGGTTTTAAACTCTCATCATTTCTGATAACTTTGGGTAGTGAAATATAGAATTTGAATGAATGATTACTAAATATTTTCAAAAATTATGATAGATGTAGAAATTGGCCGGGCTCAATCCTTTTTGACAGAACAGGAGTACGGTGAGAGCTTGCAAAAGGCAAAACAAGCCTTTGAAACGGTGCAAGATGAAAAGGGGCCCGGAGCTGAGTGGCTGGGATGGAGATCGTTATTAGCCGAGCCAAATGATGCAATGATTGAGCAGATAGATCAATTAGCTACGGGCATCCGAAAAGATGCGGATATCTTTATTGTGTGCGGAATAGGGGGATCATATTTGGGCAGCCGAGCCGTAATTGATGCTCTTTCCCCATTCTATGGTAACAAAAAACCAGAGGTGCTTTATGCCGGCCAGCATATGAGTGGGAAATACCTGCATGAGCTTATCGATTATCTTGATCAGCCGAATGAGGAAGGACAACCTAAAAATGTTTATCTTAACGTAATATCAAAATCAGGAACTACCCTGGAAACCGCGCTTTCATTCCGTGTACTTCGTCAGTGGATGGAGCGGCGTTACGAAGACTCGAATAGTCATATTATATGTACAACCAGCGGAGAAGGAGGGGCGCTCAACAAACTGATTACTGAATATGATTTTAAAAAATTTATCATTCCGGATGATGTAGGAGGGCGTTATTCAGTTTTAACGCCAGTGGGGTTACTACCAATAGCCGTAGCAGGTATTGATATTCGAAGTTTGTATTATGCAGCAGTAACTGCCTATCAAAACTATGAATCCGAACCACAAAAAATAATAGAATATGCTGCAGTAAAAAATGCATTACATAATAAAGGAAAGGCAATTGATCTACTGGCTACTTTCGAGCCGCAGTTGGAGGGCATTAGCAGGTGGCTGCAGCAGTTATTGGGAGAAAGTGAAGGGAAGAATGGCAAAGGAATGTTCCCAGCTAAAAGCATTTATTCAACAGATTTGCATAGTTTAGGGCAATTTGTACAGCAGGGAGCGCGAACAATGATGGAAACATTCCTGCAGGTGAAAAATATAGAAGAATTTCTAACAGTTACAGAACAGCCAGAAAATTATGATGAGCTAAATTACCTGTCCGGACGTTCATTCCATGATATTAATAAACGGGCATTAGAAGGCGTGCGGCAGGCTCACCATGAAGGCGGTGTGCCAAGTATTACGGTAACACTCGAGCAGCTTAATGAGCAGAATATAGGTGAATTTATTTATTTCTATGAGCTGCTAACCGCCGTATACTGCTACAGCCTGGACCTTAATCCATTTAATCAGCCGGGCGTAGAATTATATAAAAAAGAAATGTATCAACTGTTGGGAAAGTAATAATATGACGAAACAGGAACAATTACAGAATGGCGACTTAGCAACGGACGATATGAAGTTTATTTCTGTTGCAGGAAATATTGGGGCAGGTAAATCATCTCTTACTGGCTTATTGGCAAAGCATTTTGGCTGGAAACCATTTTATGAATCAGTGGATGGGAATCCATACCTCTCCGATTTCTATGAAGATATGCGGCGATGGAGCTTTAATTTGCAAATATACTTTCTTTCCAGCCGTTTTCGTCATCAAAAGAAAATGATAGAGCAGGAGGGACAGTTTGTACAGGATCGAACGATCTATGAAGATGTGGAAATATTTGCCAAAAACCTGCACGAAATGGGGCTGATGAGTGATCGTGACTTCGCGAATTATGAGGCACTATTTAAGGAGATGACTCGTTACCTTAAAACACCTACGTTATTAATTTATATTCGTGCACAAGTACCTACGTTAGTCCAGCAAATTCAACAACGGGGCCGCGACTATGAAACGACCATCCGAATTGAGTATTTAGAACGTCTGAACCGTTTGTATGAGGATTGGATAGAGCGTTATCCGCATGAAAAGCTCATTATCGATACCGATGATATTGATTTCGTAAATAACGACGAAGATCTCGGTCACATTATAGAGTTGATAGAACAGCGATTATTTGGTTTGTTTAATTGATTGCAGATCAACGTAAATATTCATAAATTTGCAGGCTGTTTGCATTATGTCAAAGCTTAAGTTTAAAATAGTAGAAATACCCGAAGGCGAAAGCCAAAGGACCGTAGAGTTGACGGATGAGGATTTTGACCTTTCTCCTCACGGGTTTGAGGGCGGGTTTGTTAATATACAGTTCGACCGCGCGCTCCGTTTTATACGGGTTAACTTTCAGGTGGATACAGGTGTAGAGCTCGTGTGCGACCGCTCACTAGAGAAGTTTATATTACCTATAGTGGCGGATTATGAGGTGCTATTTAAAGTTGATGTACAAGAAGAAACGGAAACCGAAGATGGTGCTGTCCGACGATTTGATTTTTCGTCGAATTCTCTGAGTATAGAGAATGAGGTACGGGACACCATTATGCTCAATATTCCTATTAAAAAGCTGCATCCTAAATTCTTAGATGAGGATGGGAACACAACAGAGTTTGAAACGAAGGAATTTGGCGATGTTCGACATGAAGACAACACTGAAAGGATTGATCCTCGCTGGGAAAAATTGAAAGATATTAAAAATTAACAGTAACACGACTTACAGTTAAATAATGGCACAACCAAAAAGAAGACATTCGCATTCACGGAAAAATAAGCGGCGGTCACACAATCAGATTGCAAAGCCTACGCTTGCAGAATGCCAAAATTGTGGAGCTTATCACAAGTATCATCATATTTGTACAGAATGTGGCTATTACCGCGGACGGCAGGTATTAGACGTCAATAAATAATTTTACCTTAATTACTCACCTATGGTTATTACTGTTGATGCAGTAGGAGGGGATCATTTTCCCCAAAGTCCTGTCCGGGGTGCTGTAGATGCCGTTAATGATACGTTGGATCTAACAGTTGTACTGGCCGGACCTGAAAAAATGATAAATGAGGAGCTTGAAGGGCTGGACTATGATACATCACGCATTGTAGTTCAAAATGCTCCCGAGATAATTAAGATGAAAGAATCTCCTGCTCATGCAGTAAAGACCAAGAAGAATTCATCTATTGTTAAAGGCATTGCAATGCATAAGGAAGGTAAGTGTGATGCTTTTGTCAGTGCGGGAAATACCGGTGCATTGCTGGCTGCTTCAACCTTTCTGTTAGGGAAGCTAGAAGGGGTAACGCGTCCAACGATAGCCGCCGTGTTTCCAACAAAAAAAGGACAGCGGCTAATGATTGATGCTGGTGCAAATTTGGAAGTGCGGACCGATATGTATTATCAGTTTGCCCAAATGGGTACGATTTATGAAGAAGAAGTTATGGGAGTCGAAAACCCAACGGTGGGCCTCCTTAATATAGGCGAAGAAGAAGAAAAAGGAACAGAAGATCTTAGGGAAGCCTATCAGGAGTTGAGTGAATTGTCTAATTTTGTTGGCAACATTGAAGGGAATGATATCTTTGATGCCAAATCAGATGTGTTTTTAGCAGATGGTCTGGTCGGAAATTTACTTCTTAAATTTGGCGAATCAGTCCCTGATGCGTTACGGGCATTTATAAGCAAGGGAATTCAGAAGCTTCATTTAGATGAAGATGAGTCTGAGTTGGTTAGGAAGATAATACGAGCTTCTTTGGCTGAGTTTAATCCCGATAATGTTGATGGAGTACCTTTTTTAGGAGTGAACGGGGTAAGTGTGGTAGGGCACGGAAGCAGCTCCGCGCTGGCCATAAAAAATATGATACTTAGCGCCAGAAAGTGCGTGCGCCAAGGTATTAACGAAAAGATTGTTGCATCTCTTAAATAAATAACCCATTTGCATGACGGAAGCGAGACGAGCAAAAATTACTGCGGTGGGCCACTATCTTCCCGAAGATCGACTGACAAATAGTGATCTTGAAGAGATGGTAGATACCAGTGATGAGTGGATACGCACCCGTACCGGTATTAAGGAGCGCAGAATTCTAAAAGATGAAGATAAAGCCACTGCTTTTATGGGAGCGAGGGCTGCAGAGGAAGTAATACACCAACGTGGCATAAATCCGGCAGAGCTTGATGCTATCATCGTAGCTACAGTAACCCCTGATTATTTATTTCCGGCCACTGCCTGCTTAGTTCAAAAGGAGATAGGAGCGGAAAATGCCTTTGGATTTGATCTCTCTGCCGCATGTTCAGGCTTTTTGTTTGCACTGAGCAATGGAGCCAATCAGATTGAGTCTGGAAGGGCTGAGAAGGTACTGGTAATTGGCACTGACAAGATGAGTTCCATTATCGATTATACCGATCGTTCAACCTGTATTTTGTTTGGAGACGGGGCTGGTGCCGTTTTACTGGAGGCCTCCGATGATAAGACCGGAATTATTGATTATATCCATCATTCTGAAGGCGATACTGGGAAAACCCTTTATCAGCCTGCCGGTGGTAGTTTAAATCCTTCTGATGAAGAGACCGTTGCTCAGCGACTTCATTATGTAAAACAGGACGGACGAACGGTCTTGAGAAAAGCAATCGTTGGGATGGCGGATGTCATTGAAAGAGTGATTAAACGGAACAGCCTTTCCATCGATGATATTGACTGGCTGGCCCCCCACCAGGCGAATTTACGCATTATTGAAGCCACAGCGAGACGAACGGGGTTGAGTCGAGAGAATATTATGGTAAATATTCAGAAATATGGAAATACTACCGCTGCAACCATTCCTCTTTGTTTGTATGATTGGAAGGATAAACTAATGCATAATGATAATGTGATTCTTGCGGCCTTTGGCGGTGGCTATACGTGGGGATCGTTACTTCTTAAATGGGGGATTAAATAATTTATGGCAACTGCATATTTGTTTCCAGGCCAGGGATCCCAATCCGTTGGTATGGGGAAAGAGCATTTTACAAATAATGATGTATTTGCTGAATATGTTACCAAAGCAAATAATATTTTGGGTTTTGATATCCAGCAGATTATGTTTGAAGGGCCGGTTGAAAAGCTAAAACAAACGGAATTTACTCAGCCTGCGATTTACCTGCATTCTGTAGCTTTGTTCAAAATGTTAGAAGCAGAGCCTGATATGGTTGCCGGGCACAGCTTGGGTGAATTTTCAGCCTTGGTAGCATGTAATGCCGTAGAATTTGAAGAGGCCTTAAAGATTGTTCGCCGACGTGGTCAGTTGATGCAGAAGGCCGGTGAGGAAAATCCGGGAACTATGGCTGCTATAATCGGTATGAGTGATGAAGCCGTGGAAGAGGCATGTGCTGTAGCTACCAAAGAGGTTGGGACCGAAGTGATTGCCGCTAATTATAACTGTCCGGGACAATTAGTCATTTCCGGAGATAAAGTAGCGGTAAAAAAAGCTGTTGACCTTTTAAAGGAGGAAGGCTGCCGTTTGGCTAAGATGTTGCCAGTCAGCGGAGCATTTCATTCTTCACTTATGCAGCCGGCCTATGATGGGTTGAAAGAAGGCTTGGAGCAGCTTAATATAAGCAAACCTGAATGCCCGATATACAGCAATTACACTGGCAAGGCTACAACCGAACCTGAAGAAATTCGATCTAATATATTAAATCAGTTGTTGAATCCGGTATTGTGGACACAGACATTGGAAAATATGCATAAGAATAGTGCTGATACCTTTATTGAGGTTGGGCCCGGCAAAGTTCTTCAGGGTTTGGTGAAACGCACTCTTGATGATGTAACAATAGACGGAAATGAATAAATATTAAAATTAGGTGCTTTGGTTTTCAGTAAGAGCACCCTTAGAAATAATAAATGGATATGCAATTATCACTCGAAGGAAAAACAGCGTTAGTTACCGGCGGCAGTCGGGGTATAGGTCGCTCAATAGCTCTCACTTTAGCTGAGTTAGGAGCAGATGTGGCCCTTACTTATGCCAGCTCAGTAGACGCGGCGAATGAAGTTAAAAAAGAGATCGAATCTAAAGGAAACCGCTCGAAGGCAATCCAGGCTGATGCAGTGAATACGGCGAAGGCTGAAGGGCTTATAGCCGATATAACGGAAGAGTGGGAAAAACTGGATATCCTGATAAATAATGCCGGCATAACGCGTGACAACCTGATTCTTCGCATGTCTGAGGAAGAATGGGATCAGGTAATTGATACTAACTTAAAGAGTGTTTTTAACTATAGCAAAGCTGTAGCTAAGCCGATGATGCGAAATCGCGGGGGATCTATCGTTAATATTAGCTCGGTCGTTGGTATCAGTGGGAATGCAGGGCAGAGCAACTATGCGGCTTCTAAAGCGGGCGTTGTTGGCTTTACGAAGGCATACGCTAAAGAGCTGGCTTCTCGTAATATTCGGGCGAATGTCGTTGCTCCCGGCTACATAACGACCCAAATGACGGACGAACTTGATGAACAAATTTTGGCAGAGATTGCGGAAGAAACCCCGCTTGGTCGAGCTGGAGATGCTGAAGATGTGGCATCAACAGTGGCATTCTTAGCCTCTGACCTTAGTTCCTACATCACTGGAAGTGTAATTCGGGTGGACGGCGGGATGGCCATGTAGTAAATTGTTTTGAAAGTATTCTTATGTAGATGTGTGTTTTTAATAATTTAAATTGTATCTTCAGCCCATTGCTTTATACAAGCAGATGGACTGGTTTTTTCACTAACTTAAATATAAGCTAAACTGAACAGTTATGTCACAAGACGTTGATTCTAAAGTAAAAAGCATTATTATTGACAAATTAGGCGTTGATGAAGAAGAAGTTACAGATGATGCCAATTTTACCAATGACCTTGGTGCTGATTCATTGGACACGGTAGAACTTATTATGGAGTTTGAAAAAGAATTTGATATTAGTATTCCCGATGAAGATGCTGAAGAAATTGCTACTGTAGGAAACGCAGTTGACTATCTCAACGAAAACGTATAGTTACTTAGCTACACGTAAATCTTACCGTTAAAGAACCCGCATGTCTGATCGTAGAGTTGTCATTACCGGAATCGGTGCCCTTACTCCAGTAGGAAAAACGGCCCCTGATTTCTGGAATGGATTAATCTCTGGTACTAGTGGTGCTCAAGATATTGAGCACTTTGATACCGAGGATTTTACCACAAAATTTGCTGCACAGATTGATGATTATGACGAGCAGGATTACTTTGATCGTAAAAAGGCTCGTCGGCTGGATAAGGTCTGTCAATATGCGCTTATTGCCGCTGAAGAAGCGGTTGACGATACAGGTCTCGACCTCGAAAAGGTTGATAAAGATCGCGTAGCCGTTATTGTGGGAACCGGAATAGGAGGTATGATTACCTTCTACGATCAGTCTATATCATTTCATGAACATGGTCCACGGGGGGTTTCTCCCTTTTTTATACCAAAACTAATACCGGATATGGTTGCCGGACAAATATCCATCAAATATGGATTTAAGGGTCCGAACTTTTGTGCAGTATCTGCATGTGCTACGGGCTCTCATAATATTGGACTCGCTTACGATGCTATCAAAAACGGACAGGCGGATATGGCCGTTTCCGGCGGCTCGGAGGCCCCGGTTTCTAAGATTGGATTAGCGGGTTTTACCTCAATGCGCGCAATGTCCAGCCGTAATGATGATCCTAAAACGGCCTCGCGACCCTTCGATAAAAACCGTGATGGCTTTGTCTTGGGAGAAGGCAGCGGCATTATGTTCTTAGAAGAATATGAACACGCAAAAGAGCGTAATGCGCGTATCTATGGGGAAATTGTAGGCTATGGCTTTTCAGCTGATGCCCACCACATTACCGCACCTGATCCGGATGGAGAGGGGGTGATATTAGCTATTAACAGAGCACTGGATGCGGCAGAAATAAATACAGAAGATGTTGACCACATCAATATGCACGGTACATCTACACCATTGGGCGATATTGCCGAAACTAATTCTATTAAAAAAGTTTTTGGAGATCATGCTTACGATATAAAGCATAACTCCACAAAATCCATGACGGGACACAGCTTGGGTGCGGCAGGTGCAATAGAATCTTTGGCAACAATGCTGGCCACCTATCATGACATGATTCCTCCGACTATTAATTACGAAACGCCGGATCCTGAGTGTGATTTAAACTATACTGTAAACGAAGCCGCTGCTTGCAATGTTCGCTATGCACTGAATAATGCTTTCGGATTTGGGGGACATAATACCACGCTGGTATTCAAAAAATTTGACGAATAGATTATGTACGAAAAGCTGAAGGCTCTTTTTATTTCGGAAGAAGAGCTTTCTCCTGAGCATAAAAAAAGGATTCGACAGCTTCAGGAAATTATTGATGTCCCAATCGATAATTCAACCATTTATATACAAGCCTTACGTCATCGGTCTACGCTCACTCAAGATCAATTTGGTCCGGCTGACTCCTATGAGCGACTGGAATTCCTGGGAGATGCAGTATTAGATCTTATTGTTACTGAAATCATTTTTGACCGATATCCAAAAGAAGAAGAGGGCTTTCTCACAAAACTACGTGCCCAAATTGTAAAAGGAGATACGCTCGCTATGTTTGCAAAAGAGATGGGGCTGAGTTCCTTGCTTTTGCTGGCCGATCCAGCGCGGGGACAAGGTATAAAAAACTCTAAAAGTATTCTTGCAGATCTATTTGAGGCCGTAACGGCCGCTATCTATTTGGATGCTGGGTATGGAGAGGTTTCAAGGTTTATACAAATGGTTCTTAACCGGTATATTAACTATAGGGATATTATTACCACACTTGACAATTATAAAAGCCTTTTACTTGAGTATGCGCAGGCAAGACATTTAGAGATTCCTACCTATTCTGTTGTCTCTGAGTCAGGCCCGGGACATAATAAAACCTTTGAGACAGAAGTATATGTCGATGGGGAAGCTATGGCTCGAGGAGTAGGGAAAAGTAAAAAAGAAGCTGAGCAAAAAGCAGCGAACAAAGCTTTGAATATGCTCAAAAAAAATGAATAACTATTCATAAAGAGCCATATTTTGAGGATCCAGCAGGATTGTCCGAGTAAAATATCCTTAGAAATATTTTCACAAAGTACAAGAACGCTTTGAAATACCTATGATCTGATCTCCCACTTACTACACTTACGTTTTGTAGAGCAGTCAAATTGTTATGTCGCTAAATTGATAAAGGTCAATTGCGTCAACATCGTTTCGGATACGTAAACTGTATGTTGAGACGCTCATTATTATTTAAAAGATCTTTATGAGGAAATATTTCAAAGCGTCTAAAATACTTAAGAGATAACATATAGCTTTTCATGCTTTGTTTGAGTGTATAGCATTGCTGAGTATTTTGTTCCAAAGATCACAATATTGCTCCTTAGGTTATATTATTAATTTTTGTTAAATAAATGTTGTAATTCTTTGAAAATGTTGTAATTTTGAAGGAAATACTTTAGGGGGAAAATGCAAATATAAATAATCAATCAAGATTGGGAACAAAATGATGAATAAAAATAATGGTATTACAAAACAAAGGGGAAGCAAGAACAAAAAACCTGTATTTATTACCCAAAATCGGGAAATGAAAGATTTACTTGGCAAGGTCAAATTAGCTGCAAAAACAAAAGCATCACTACTTATAACCGGGGAAAATGGGACTGGGAAGGAAGTCTTTGCTCAGTTAGTGCATTATTTTAGCTCCAGGAGCCAGAAAAGAATGGTAGAAGTAAACTGTGGTGCTATTCCTTCCGAATTGGTAGAGAGTGAGCTTTTTGGCCATGAAAAGGGGGCTTTTACTGGTGCTAATGAAAAAAAAGAAGGATGCTTTGAGTTGGCCGATAAAAGTAGCTTATTTCTTGATGAAATTGGTGAAATGCCTAAAAGTACTCAGGTGAAACTATTGCGGGCTTTGGAATTGCAAAAATTTAGAAGAGTAGGGGGGAGGAAAGAAATAAACGTTGACGTTCGTATAATATCAGCCACTAATAAAAAGTTAGCTGATCAGATTAAGGCTGATAATTTTAGAGAAGACCTGTATTATCGGCTGAATGTGATCAAACTGTCTATACCGCCTTTAAGGAAAAGGCGTGGGGATATTCCACTACTTATAGATTA
>Ga0079226_10001689_pt1 | contig 16977 bp, 7 predicted proteins | sample Poulit2014_FD_76345 | JGI IMG/M metagenome (GOLD analysis project Ga0079226, IMG submission 76345) | Agricultural soil microbial communities from Georgia to study Nitrogen management - Poultry litter 2014 | ecosystem: Environmental > Terrestrial > Soil > Agricultural land | place: USA: Georgia...
CGGAACGCTATGGGTATATCCTATAGAAATCAAGTTTCCGCTACTGAAAGCATCGATATGAAGGCTTTGGAAACCATGCCGTTTGCTTCTATTGAAAGCGGCCTTCAGGGACGCTTAGCCAACGTAGATATTATTTCAAGTGCCGATCCTGGTGCTAGGAGCTCTATCAGGATTCGTGGTACATCTTCTTTAAACGGTAGCTCTGACCCACTTATTGTTGTAGATGGTGTCCCTTATCCAACGGAGATTGCCGATGACTTTAACTTCTCTACTGCTAATGATGAAGACTTCGGTGCGCTGGTTAATATTTCTCCAATGGACATAGAATCTATTGAAGTTTTAAAAGACGCAGCAGCTACAGCGATTTGGGGATCAAAAGGAGCCAATGGAGTTCTTTTATTTACCACAAAAAAAGGAAGGAAAGGAAAAACACAATTTGCCTTTTCCAGTAAAATCGATGTGAAGCGTGAAGCGGAAACGATTCCTATGCTCGATGGAGGGCAATATGTGGCGATGATTCAAGATGCTATATGGAATTCAGTAAATGACCTAGGCTATGAAAATGCTTTGCCTTACATGTCCTTATTGTATAACACGCAGGAAATTAATTACGACCCTTCATGGGTGTATTTTAAGGAGTATAACCAAAATACCAATTGGTTAGATCAGGTAACTAGGGTGGGACACTTTGTGGACAACTCGCTCTCGATTAGTGGTGGTGGTGATAAAGCAACTTATAGAGTTTCTGTAGGGTACTTGAATGATGTAGGAACTACTAAAGGGACAAAGCTCGACAGGTACAATACATTAGTTAGTGTAAACTATAAGTTTTCGAATAAGTTTAATATCAACGCCGATATGTCCTACTCACTAAGTAGTAGAGATAACTTCTGGACAGGTAGCATTGCGACACCTAGAGGTATGGCCATGCAGAAGATGCCCAACATGAGCCCTTATTACCTGGATGCGGAAGGGAATTATACGGATGAATATTTCACTCCTAGATTGAACTTTCAGGGAAGCTTTACAGGGAATAGCGGGGGAAGTATGTACAACCCGGTGGCTATGGTGAATGAATCGGTTAATAAAACAGCCGGAGAACAAGCCAGGGTAGTATTTAGAGCGCAATACCAGATACTCCCCGAATTGCAGTATACTGGAACGGTTGGATTTGATACTAGATCCACTAAAAACAGGAAATATCTTCCACAGTCTGTAACGGGCGTGATTTGGACCGATCCATACTTTAATAGGAGCACTGATGCATTGACGGATAATCTGCATATTTCTACAGAAAATAAATTCATTTATCATAAAACTTTCCAACAGGACCATAGCGTCATTGGTACCGCTTTATTGCAAACCACAGAATCTCGAGGGTTCAGTTACTCGAGTGAAACTTCTGGTAATGCTTCTTCTTCTTTGAGCGATCCCACTTCGGGAGGGGCAATTGCTAATATGGGATCGGGTAGCTCTATGGGACGTGATATTGGAGCTATTTCAAGCCTTCATTACGGATATAAAAACAAGTACTTAATTAACGGTACATACAGGTGGGAGGCAAGCACCGCTGTTTCCGCGCAACACCGCTGGAAGGGATTCCCAGCACTAGGTGTTGCCTACCATTTGGGGGATGAGGAGTTTATCAAGAAGCTGGGTTATATAGATATGATTAAACTGCGCTATAGCTGGGGTAAAACAGGAAACTCACCTAGGGGCAATTATACTTATCTAGGTACTTTCCAGCCCATCACTCCAGGATACATGGATATGGTTGCTATTCAACCCAATACTTTGCAGCTTGATAACTTGAAGTGGGAAACCGTTACCCAGAGAGATTTTGGTGTGGACCTTTCGTTTTTCGATAACCGGCTTATGATCACAGGAGAGATTTATAACCGTTTAACGACCGATTTATTGCAAAAGAAGGTAAAGCTACCTTCCTCGACAGGATTTTCAGAAATAAGCTTTTACAACTCGGGGAAGATGGAGAATAAAGGTTGGGAGCTGATTTTTAATGTGGAGGCCGTACGTACAGAGGATTTCGGATTGAGCTTTAGCCACCTGAATATCTCTAGAAATAGAAATACCGTACTGGAATTGCCAGATAATATGGAGTTTGAACGTTATGATTTTGATAACCAGAACTATGCGCATAAAATTGTAGAAGGTAACCCACTAGGATCTTTCTATGGATATCGTTACCAGGGTGTTTACCAAAATACCGAAGAAACTTATGCTAGAGATATAGAAGGGGAAGTGATTCGTGACTTAGATGGAGAAACCGTCTTTATGCGTAATGGAGATCGCCGGGTATTCCCAGGTGATGCTAAGTACGAAGATATTGATGGCAATGGAGTAATCAATCAATACGACATTGTTTATTTAGGAAATGCCATGCCTTTATTCACGGCTGGTGGAGGAATTGACGTGCGGTACAAAGGCTTTCGCTTGAGTACCTTTTTCCACGGACGCTTTGGGCAAAAAGTAGTGAACAAGGTGCGTATGTCTTCAGAGAATATGTACGGTAAAGGCAACCAAAGCACTGCTGTGTTGGGAAGATGGCGTAATGAAGGTGACGATAGCGTTATACCTCGTGCGCTTTATAGCGAAGGGTATAACTACTTAGGTTCGGATCGCTTTGTAGAGGACGCATCGTTTGTTAGATTGAAAATGGTCTCCCTTCGGTACTCACTACCAAAGAATTTAACCGAGCGCTTTGGGCTGACACGCTTTGATGTATTTGCTACAGTGCAAGATGTGTATACATGGACAAAATATTCAGGGCAAGACCCAGAGGTTTCTTTATCGGGTGATATTTATGCCTTAAGTCAGGACAATGCCAACACCCCCAGACCTCGTCGGTTTGCTTTGGGGATAAATGTGAACTTTTAAAATATAGGTCTTATGAAGATTTGGTATAAGCTCATAATAATTTCAATATTATTTACAAGTGTTTCTTGCCAGAAGTGGCTCGAATTAAAACCCGAAAATCAACAGGTTACAGATGATTATTGGGCGAATAAAGAGGAAGTGGAAGCAGTATTAGGTGCTGCTTACGTAGGCCTACAAAAGGGCATTCAGGATATGCTAATATTTGGTGATGCCCGGGGCAATACATTGAGTTTAGGAGGTTTAGTTAGTACCGACCTAATTCGTTTGAAGGGGTTCTCCATTTTACCATCTAATAGTTTGGTTAAATGGAGCAACTTCTATCAAATTATAAATAATGCCAATATGGTGATAAAGTATGCGCCAGAGGTTGTAGAGAAAGACCCCTCGTTTAACCAGGCTGTTATGCAGTCTTATTTAGCGGAGGCTTATTTCTTGCGTGCCTTAAGTTACTTTTACATCGTACGCACCTTTGGTGAAGCACCGTTGATTTTAGAACCCTATATGGACGATCAGGTGGCTTATGAAATTGAAAAGTCTTCCAAGGAGCAGATTTTTCTGCAGATCGAGCAGGATTTAAATCAAGCCCTACCCAATAGTAAGGAAACTTGGCCACTGGTTTGGGAAACTAAGGGGCGTGCCACAAAATGGGCAGTACATGCCACCCTTGCGGATGTTTACCTGTGGATGGGCGAATACGATAAAGCCATTATCTCTTGTAATGCGATCTTGGAGTCTGGCCAGGTGGGCCTGCTGCAAGGTATGGTCAACACTACTAATAATTGGTTTACCATATTTAGTGAAGGGAATACCAATGAAGGTATTTTTGAAATTCAATTCGATAATACTAAAGATCAGACCAATAGTTTGATGGATATGTTTGGTACAAACTTCAATTGGATAATATCCAATCATGTGCTTTCCTTATTTACAGAAGATAGTGAAGACATCCGTGCGCAAGGAGCATCTTATGGGGATGATCTGAAGATATGGAAGTATTTAGGTGCAGAGGCAGGTACCAATGTGCCAAGATCTTTCAGCGATCAAAATTGGGTGGTCTACCGTATGGCTGAAGTGTATCTGATGAAGGCTGAAGCTTTGATCATGAAGGGAGAGAGCTTCTACCCAGAGGCAATCGAGCTCATCACAGACATTCGCTCCAGAGCATCTATCTCCAGACCTTTAGATCCCGGTTCATCTGAACTAGATTTATTGGATGCATTATTAAAGGAAAGAGCAAAAGAGTTTCTAGCAGAGGGGAAGAGTTGGTTTGACCTTCTTCGTATTGCTCAGCGGGACAATTACAAATACAAGGAATATTTTATTAATCAAATTTTGGCGGGTAGCTCCGGGGCTTCAGCCCCTGTGATTCGTGCACAGCTAATGAATGAAAACTCCCATTATTTGCCCATCCATATTGATGAGTTGCGGTACAATAAACTGTTAGTACAGAACCCTTATTATGAACATTTAAATTAAGCGAAGATGATTGTGAAAAAATATTTCCCTAAGGTGTTCTCACTTGCCCTTTTAGGCTTTGCGTTGAGCTGGTTTAGCTCCTGTAAAGATGCCTTTGAACATAATACCTATACGGCATACGATGAATTGCCGATTGCGAATTATCTTAAGAATAATAGCGACGACCATGGCCTTTGGGTGCAAGTGCTAGAAAAGGCGAAGCTTTACAATACCTTGAATCTGGATGAAGTTTATACCCATTTCGCACCTGTTGATGCTGGGGTGGATAGGTATTTAAAAGCTTTGGACCTCCAGTCAGTAGCAGATCTGTCTCAGGAAGATGCCGATTATTTAGTTAGGTACCACTTGATTCCCGATGCGGAGATTGAGTTTGCACAATTCCAAAGTGGAGCAATCAATGAGCTGAATGCTACCGATGACAACCTCTTTGTGGAATTTCGTGATGGCGGGTTAGAGGAGGTTTATTTAAATGGTATCTCACGCTTTAATAGTTACGACATTAAAGCAACTAATGGTATTATTCACAGCATCGATGACGTTCTCATTCCTTTAGTGGAGACTGTTTATCAAAGGTTAAAAGAGAATGGTAAATACAGCCTGTTTCAGGAACTTGTCGAGCTTACCGGCTATAAAGAGAAGCTGGAGACTATCTATACGGAAACTACTGATCCTCTAGGAAACCCCATTCAGCAGCGGTTTAAATACACTGCTTTTGCAGTAAGTGATGAAACCTATGCCAGTGAAGGTATACATAGTTTGCAGGATATTTTAGATAAGCTGTCCGGCACCGCAAGTGATTATACAAACACCAGTCACCCTTTAAATCAATATGTTGCCTACCACATTTTAGAGCAGCAAAGAACCTATGCCGATCTTGGGAGCTTTCCAGAGGGAGTCTTCAAAATGAATTTGCAGACTATGGCCGCTAATGAGCTGATAAAAGTTTCAGAAAGTGGTTCAGGCTTGTTTCTCAATGAAAATGAGGGAACTAAGGAGGCTATATCTTTTGTAGAAATTAATATTGCTTGTAAAAATGGGGTAATCCATGAGGTGGATAACTGGATGCCCCTGTTTTTGCCTGAGCAGACGCAAGTTATTTGGGAGTTTACCGATTACCCGGATATCGAGGCCAACGTCAGCCAGTATAGAAACTCAAATTTAGGGTCTCAGTACAATAAGGTATTTACAGCCAGTGAGCTCACCAACATAACCTGGTCATCACGCCCCGAGTATAAACAGAACGTACTAACCTATAGAAATAACAGGCCTGCAGAAGGGAATTGGTATAATTTATTGAACCACGATCACCTTCGTGCCGAGCTAGGAGAATCGGGCTGGATTGAGTTTAAGAGTCCAACGATTGTCAAGGGGAAATATAGGCTGTCATTTGTATGGCCAAGTCCTAAACATGCAAATCATACCGGTGTATGTGCATTTATTTTGGATAATGAAATGATCTACTCGCGCCTAGTTATTTCCAACTCTCGGGAAGAGCGAAATCTGACTCAAGCTTTGGGGACGGTTGAGTTCACCGAGACTACAGATCATACCTTAAGGATATTATCCTTGGATGGTCATTTAATCACAATGGACTATTTGCAATTCGATCCAGTAGAGTAATTAAAACCTATAGTTATGAAGCAATTTATTTATACGGCATTATGTCTAATAATGATTCTGAGCGGTTGCCAAAAGAAATGGGACGATCATTATAACGAGAAAGAGGTCGCCGTATCCTCCTTAAATCTTTTAGACTATTTAAAGTCTAAACCAGAATACTCCAAATTTGTAGAGAAGCTCGAAGAATACGGATTGGATGAAGAACTCGCTAGGGATCAGGATCTAACGGTCTGGGCTGTCTCCAACGACAATATGGACGCTTTTGATTTTACGTCTGGTGATGGAAAATTTATTCTCAGCTACCATTTAAACAATTTGAGCTACGATGAAACTAAGATAAAGAAAAGCCTTCGGGTGATGACCTTTAATGGGAAGTACCTTACGGTAGTTCCTGAAGGAGGAAAGATACACGTGGGGGATGCTGTTGTTCTGCAGGGCAATCAGCTTTGTAAAAACGGAGTGGTACATGAAATAGATCAGGTGCTAACACCCGATTTGAGCATATACGAGTACTTGGAACAGCTTGGAGCTGATTATTCGGTCATTAGGGATACTATCCTTGCCATGAACGACACTATATTTGATCCTGAGAACAGTATTCCAGTAGGGGTGGATCCAACGGGTAATACGGTGTACGATTCAGTTTTTGTTATTTCAAACCCAATTTTTGATAAGGTAAATATCCGTTCGGAGTTTGCTAATGTGACCATGTTTCTGCCAAGCAATCAGGTTATTGACGAGTGTTTTAATGACCTAGGTGTATTGTACGAGCAGTTTGGGAAAGACTTCTTGCAGGAAGACTCACTAGTTGCTTATAACTGGATCAAGGAGGCCATCTTTTACGACCGTTTAGTTGAGGAGGTCAATGGAGAGGATTTCACTTCTGCCTTTGGAAGGTTATGGAGACCTCAGGTGCAGCAGGTAAATCATGAATTCACGCGTATGAGTAACGGCCGGGTGTACGATATCACAAAGCTAAAAATTCCTAATAACGTTCATATAGATATGATAAAGCAGTTATTTCATAATTGGGAGTTTGTTCCTGATGCGGAAAAAGATGCACTTTTCACACTGAATAATGTAACGAATATAGAACCTCGAGATGGAGATAAAGTATCCTTTCCAACTATTGGAGTGGAACTAACCTACCGATTGCTCCGGGTCGAAGGAGAGTTGATTGAAGGGCAACCGGCTTCGATAGAATATACACCAATTATGCTGGAACGAAATGCCGATGGTTCAACAGGGTATAAGGTAGTGGAGGTTCCTCCTGGTGAGTATAACTTGTATATGGGCTTTTTAGCGAAAAACCATCCTTTTGTGAATATTTATGTAAACGATATTCCAGTTGCTCAAGGGCTGAATGTTGAGCCTGCGACGCCGTGGAATTACGACCGTGCTACCAATACTGTCCCAGGTACGAAGTACAACGGATGGGGAGGCCTAGTAGGTCCAGTGAATATCGAAGGAGAGGATGTCACGACCTTTAAGATAAAAGTGGAATTTGCCGGCCTAGGTAAAGGTAACGTGGAGCGATTAGAGCTCTACCATTGGGCATTAATTCCAACTGAAAACAATTATTAATGAACCGAATATTAGCTGAGTATATGACAAATATAACCAAGAGGAAGATGTGGCGTGCTGTCTTATTAATAGCATGGATATCGGGTGCAACCCCCGTGCTGGCTCAAACCACAATTAAGGGGAAGGTGCTGAGCAATTATGATAAATCCCCAGTGTCGAATGCCGTGGTAACCGTTCTGAATACAACCACCAATGTCCGTACAGGCAATGACGGAACTTTTAACCTAGAGGAGGTGGATGAAGGGGCGACAACTATCCGCGTGTGGAGCCCTGGGTATTACGAGACGTATGTCGAAATATTGGGACGTACGGACTTTGAGATCACCCTTATTGGTGAGGGGCGAACCAACTATACAGATGTTGTCAAAGGAGCCTTCTCGGATAATAGCAGTAGCGTACTATCGGATGTAGATTTCCGTTCTGGAGCTATGGATATCGAGCAGGTGCTCACCGGTGAGATGTCGGGATTACGAGTCGTAAATAAAAGCGGCATGGTTAGCGAGGGGGGAATGTTGAACTTTCGAGGGGTACGCTCTTTTGATGCTGAGAATTCGCCTCTTGTTGTTGTTGATGGAATTCCTTACTTACCTGATTTAGGAAACTCACCAATTATCGGCGGGTATTCTAGAGGTATGTTTGCACCATTTGCTTTAAAAGACATCAAAGAAGTGCGCCTATTGAAAGGTGCAGAAACAGCCAGATATGGCTCTTTGGGTTCAAACGGGGTATTGGTATTGGAAACCTCCGCCTCGGATGACTACGAAACGGTGGTTGAGTTTAATGGTAGCTACGGGGTTGCCCACAATTATAGCACCATCCCGGTGCTTGGGGGAAGTCATTATAAAAGTCTTTTAGGGACTATTGGAATGACGCAGTTTGAAGATATGGGCGAGCTACTGGTGAAGTTTCCATTTCTTCGTGATGACCCAGAGTATTACTACAATTACCGGTTTAATAACGCTACCAACTGGCAGGATGTCATATATAGGAATGCATTTGTAACAGATAATCACTTGCGGATTAAAGGAGGAGATGCAGTGGCTAAGTATGACTTATCTTTGGGTGTACTCAGTCAGCAGGGAGCGCTAGATCAAACTGCAAATACACGCTACAGTACACGCCTAAACTCTTTGATCAATCTTGGAGGGAAGTTTGATTTAAAAGCGATTACCGCATTAACTTACAATACATCCAAGCTTCAAGAGCAAGGGATTATGCCATCAACCAACCCGCTGATGTCTGCTTTGTTTCGTGCGCCGATTTTAAGTCCATATCAAAAGGATGTAGACAATAACATTCTTCCGGATTTGGATGGTGTTGGGCAATTTGGAGTGTCCAATCCACTAGCACTACTCAATACGGCGGATTTCAAGTCGGATATTTACGATGTTTTTGTCCAAGCGAATTTGGGCTACCAGGCGACAGAGCGTTTTAGGGTGCAAGCCTTATTAGGCCTGTTTTCTAATTACACCAGGCAGTCGACCTTTATCCCTGGCCTATCCAGTGGTACGATTCTTCCGTTGGAAGATGGCATCGCTTTAAATTCAGCTAGAGCAGGAGCTGGGCAAACTTCTAACATCTCCTGGAACTTGCAAGGAACCTACCAGAAAAATTGGGATAGGGATGAAGCCTTATTTGGCGGAGGAGTGCAGGGGCTGTTGAGTTCGCAGGAATACGATGCTGGTAGTGGTCGAAATACAAGCTCAGATTTTTACCGCACACTAAATTATGTGAATAACGACGGACGTTTGTTCTGGGGGTATAACGAACAGTGGAACTGGATGAACATATATGGTTACACGCAGTATTCATGGAGGAGCCTTGCCAAACTAGATGTCAACTTGAGTATAGATGGAACTTCTGTTTCTGGTGCGAAGGCAAACCGCTTTGGCTTTTTCCCCGCCGCCGATTTATCCATTCTGCTCTCTAATACACCAGCTTTTAAAGACATCAGTAGTATCGATAATCTAGTGTTTAAGGTAGGTTACTCGAAAACAGGTAATAGCCGGTTTTCCTCAAAAATAGGGCAGTCTTATTTTGGTAGTCAGCTTTATAGGCAGCTAGCAGGGATCGTTGTTGGTAACATTCCCAATGAGGGCATACGCTGGGAAGACAATGAAAACTGGCAGGCGAATTTAATTTTCTCAGGACTGAATCAGCGCCTAAATATTAATCTGGGTTATTACTTTAATAGAGCCAGTAACCTATTAAATGCAGTGCCGATCTCTCCAATTGGAGGAATTGATAAGATATATATGAATGGTGGAGTGATCAACAATCAAGGGCTGGAGCTTGATCTAAACCTTACTTTATTGGATAATAGAGACTGGTCGGTGAATTGGAGGGGGAATTTATCCACCTTAAATAGTCAGGTCAAGAGCCTAGCTCACGGGCAGGATATCTTTCATAAGCAAGAGGATGATGTTGTGCGCATCAACCGTGCGGGCGATGCACCGTTTTCTTTTTATGGTGCCAATTATTTAGGTGTTATTGCAAGCGAGCAGCAGGCAGCTAGCTTAGGACTACAGGACTATAAAAACCGAAGTTTTAATGCTGGAGATGCGCACTTCCAAGATGTTAATAACGACGGGATGATTGATAGCGAAGACCAGGTGCTGTTAGGAAGTAGCCTCCCCAATCTTTTTGGTGGTACCTCCCTTAGCGTACGTTATAAAAACATTTATTTACAGGGGCTCTTGAGCTTTAGTAAAGGGAATAAGATGTACAATGGGCTGCGCCGGAGTTTAGAGAGCATGGATACGTATGCCAATCAGTCTGAAGCGGTTCTTCGCCGCTCGCAAGCTGAAGGGCAAGAGACAAACATTCCTCAGGCCGTATTTGGTGATCCTATGGAAAATGCTCGTTTTTCTAGCCGCTGGATAGAAGATGCATCGTATTTGAGAATAGAAAACATCACCCTGTCCTATAAGTTTGCTCAGCATAGATTCAATGTGCTCTCGAACTCAGAGTGGTACATAACAGGGGAGAACTTGTTTACATGGACCAATTACTTGGGCCTAGATCCTGTTTCTGCTTATAGCAATGCTATAGGTCACCTAGGAGCTGATTACGGTAAGATTCCACTTCCACGTACATTTAAATTTGGGGTAAACTTTAAGCTATAATGATATGAGCATAATGAAGAATTTCTTAGTAGGAGGGTTAGCTACGATTACATTTGTTATGGTAGGATGCTCCCGTTATTTTGAAGTAGATACAAACGATATATTACTGGACCAGGATTATGTGAAAGAGTCCAACGAGCTGTACTCAGGATACATGGGGATAGCTTCTAAGATGCAAGCGATTGCAGATCAAACGGTGTTTATAAGTGATTTGAGGACCGACCTGTTGGAGCCCACAGAAAATGCTCCTCAGGACCTTTGGGACCTTTATAACTTTAAAGAAAAACCTGATAACAGCTTCGCAAGCCCTAGGCCTTATTACGACCTGATAGTCAATGCTAATGCTTATTTGGAAAAAGTGGTAGCCTATAGGAAGGATCATCCTACGGCCATTGAAGATGCCCATTACCAGGCCCTAATAGCTGGAGCTATTCGTTTTAAGGTATGGACCTACCTTACCTTAGGGAAGCTTTATGGGCATGCGGCATATTTCGATGATCCTGACTTGAGTTTGGATAAGATTGAGGAAATGCCCGTAATGAGCTTCAAGGAGTTAGTTCCTAAGCTAATCAACCTTATGGAAACTGGCGTAGATGGTGTGAACGGACTCTTTGAAACCAATTGGGGAAATATTTTGTACCCCGGAGTACCAGCTAATGAGCAAGACTTGGTGTGGAATATGATTTGCCCTGCACCATCGCCGCTGCGTATGGAGCTGTATCTGTGGAATAAAGAATATCAGAAGGTGGTTAATATTGGAATACCTTTTATTTCTGACGGCGGTGGAAAGCGTTATAAAGTTAGTAACGACGACTGGAATGGTAGTTGGTCTCAAATGTTTACAAGAGATCCAATCACTAGGACGCGGGTATTGATAAATATTGTTCCCTACGATTACGAAAGGAATCAGACCAACCGCTTGATACGTTATTTCTCGAACGAGGACCCCTCGGTTTATTACTTAAGGCCTACAGATGTTGCTATGGAGCGCTATGAAGCACAACTGAGGTACGATGGTCACAATAGAGGAGACCTATACCGTGGAGAAAACTATACCTATTATTTCCAAAATGGAGAGTGGGTAATACGGAAGTTTTCACGAGACCGGGAGAGTGCATCAGAGATCCATAAAAACAACGTGCATATTGTCATTTATAGAGACGCGGACGTCCATTTCTTTTTAATTGAGGCGCTGAATAACTTGGAGCGTTTTGGCCCTGCCAATGCTCTTTTTAACGATGGTGTGGAGCTTTACCTGTCTAGAAATGGCGATCAGGTTGAGGCACCATTTAACGATCCTACTATCAACTCTTACTTTGCAATAAACATGGGGATTCGCCGCAGAGTGAGCCTTGCGCCAATTTATCCCAGTGGGCCGTCCTACACGGAGCTCTCGAGTGAAGAAGAAAAAGAGACCTATAAAATGGAATTCGATAAACTAATCGCTCAGGAAACCCTCATGGAAAGTGCTGGCGAGGCAAAAGCTTATTTTGCATTGATGCGAATTGCGGAACGGTGGAACGATGCGTCTATATTAGCTGATATTGTGTCTGCAAAATACCCTGATGGTCAGAGAGAGCAGGTCAAACAGCACCTCATGGACCCTGAAAATTGGTACGTGAAGTCTCCATTATAATGGTTGCTTAGGCTTAAAATATAAATTTAAAATGGGAAGAAATGATTTATCAGAAAAAAACAATAATCAAAAGGCTGTGTTTATTTCTAATTTTAGTAGCTGGGTGCAATAAAGACAGTTTAGAGGAAGTAGTATTGCAAAAGCCCGATGGACCGTTTCCCGATTATGGGGAAGTCATAGCGTTTCCCGGTGCGGAAGGTTTCGGTCGATACGCCACTGGTGGTAGAGGCGGTGAAATATACCGCGTTACCAATCTAGAGGATGCTGGAGAAGGATCTTTAAGAGATGCAGTTAGCAAGCCAGGGAGAATTGTTGTTTTTGATGTTTCTGGAATCATTGAACTGAAATCAGTGCTCACCTTTGCTGATAATTTAACCATCGCTGGGCAGACCGCCCCAGGAGATGGAATTGTTCTATACGGAGATAGGATTTCTTTTTCAGGTAGAAAGAACATCATATGCAGGCACCTTCGTGTACGCATGGGGATTGGTGGGCCGGATGGTAAAGATGCTGTAGGCGTGGCGGACGATGGTATGAATATGATATTTGACCATTTGTCTGTGTCCTGGGGTAGAGATGAAAACTTTTCCATCAATAGTACACGAGCAAAAGATATTACAATCCAAAACTCCATTATCGGCCAAGGTCTACAAAATCATTCCTGCGGAGGGCTGATGCAAACCGATGTAGATAATGGGATTACCCTATTTCGTAACCTATATATTGACAATAAAACTCGGAATCCAAAAGTTAAGGGGCTCAATCAATTTGTAAACAACGTGGTTTATAATTGGGGGAGTGGAGCTGCCTACAATATGGGTGGTGATTCCGAAGGGGAGTCCAATACAACTATTGAAGACAATTACTTTATTGTTGGACCGGTAGTGAACTGGCAAAACGTGCGGAAAGACGATGGGAGCATTCAACTGGAGCTCGTACCTATGAATCCCACTAAGCCATTTATTGGTGGTAATGAGCGCTTCAGCGCTTATAGCGTGGGAAACATCTACGATTATAATAAAGACGGTACACTCGATGGTGTGGAAATTACAGAAGGAAACTGGGAGGAATATTGTTCAGGCAGTCCGAAATTCCTATCCAGCACGCCTTCTGTTTTTCCAGAAATTCAGCAGCAAACTGGCGCTAGGGAAGCTTACCATTGGATAGTGAAAAATGCTGGTGCCAGCCTCCCAGTTCGTGACCAGGTGGATGATTACCTGATCGATGAATTGACGTCACTCGGAAAGAAGGGCACTATTATTCAGTCGGAGAGAGATGCCAAGCAGTTTCCTCTAGCGGGTCCTGGTGTTATTAATTCAGGTGAGAAATTACTAGATAGCGATAACGACGGAATCCCAGATGAGTTTGAAGATAAGTATGGATTAGATAAGCACGATCCCAGTGATGCAACAAAAATTGCGAACAACGGATATACGAATATTGAAAACTATATTTTTTCTATAGATCAGAAGCTGCAGTCTGAGGAGGAGTAAGGAGTGCACAAACCTCTATTTTATAAACAGCCAAAACACCGAATAAATGAAAGTTACCGACATAGCATTTAGCATATTTACACTATTCTTACTTGTAGGATGTAGTGAAAAGATAGATCTAATAATTGAAGAGCAGCCGAGCATGTTTATCCTCGCTGAAGGTGGGAACTCTGCATTTGATATCGCATTACACCCGGGAGATAAGATAGGAATCAATGGAGAGGAGTACGCCATATTATCCGGCAGAACCATCGGTATGTATGAGGTACCCGTATCGGAGCAGTATTATATTTACTACCCATCGAGTATTGAAGTTATTAACAACTCTTGGCGATATACACTGCCCAGAAGGCAGAAGTACTCCAAAGAATCGGTCGATAAAAAGGCAAACCCCTTGTTTGGAAAGGCGAATAATGAAGAACTGAAAAATGAAGAGCTTACACTAAAGCCAATTGTTGGAGGCCTAAAAGTAGTTATCCCGAAAGATGAAGATTTTGTATCTGTATCTTCAATTAGCTTGCGTGCACGTTCGGAATCGGATGTATTGGCCGGAGAGTTAATCGTTGATGTTGAATCTGGCGAGTGGAGTTGGGGTGAAGAGCAAATCGATACCTTAGAAATGGATGGCGATATCAATATTAGTGAAGGCGGCGAGGTGATCTTTGCGGTTCCAGAAATGCAGTTTTCGGGCGATATCGATGTGAAAATGACTTCCTTAAAAGGTGAAGCTACGGCAAGCTTAGAGCTGAAGGAGAAAACTATTAAGCCAGGCGAAGTCTTGTCTATTGAACTAGATGAGGTGAAGTGGGTGTCCATAAGTGAATACTACGGGAAAGCAAATACTGTTTTAGTAAACCCGGGTAATCCGTCTATTACTGTGGATTGCGCTCCATATTACACTACGAGTTTGGTTTATGCTTATGAGAATATCCCTCATAGCGATCCCAGTAAAATTGCGAAGTCCGCTAAAATGTTATGGAATGATGTAGGACCGGATTTTATGAACGGCGTAAGCCTTTCAGCAGATGGAAAATCTTTTACCGCTAGTCTATCCGGGCAGTCTGGAAATGCTGTTGTGGCGATTTATGATAGTGAAGATCCTGAGGCAAGCGAGGCATCTATTTTATGGTCGTTTCATATTTGGGTGACAGATATTAATGAGCATCAATTGGATGTTAATGTGAATGGAAACCGGTACACCTTGCTGGATCGAAATATCGGAGCAGTATCGGTGAGCCCTGGCGACTGGAGATCCATAGGATTCTTGTATCAGTGGGGAAGGAAAGATCCATTTGTCAGTACTGAGGAATATGCAGCAAATAAAGATGTTACGATATACAATGAATCGGGCACTTTTTCTAGGCCGTCCTCTTCTGCTGGAAACGATGAAACAGGAACTATTGAGTGGTCTATAAAGAACCCTATGCGCTTTCTTCGACACTCGAGAACGAAGAGTAATGTATCGAACCCGCCTATTTATTTTGCTTACGATTGGTTACGCTATTCCGATAACGCTCTTTGGGGGAATCCTAAAGGTTATGAATCACCCGATCAATCTACTTTAGAGAAATCTATATACGACCCGTGCCCTGAAGGGTATATGATAGCGCCATACGATACTTGGCGTGGTCCTAGCTCTGGAAATGATAAGTCAGCTAGCGTTCTAGTTAATGCTGATTGGCATACTAGCAAGGGGTTTGTAATGAATGAAGGAGATGGTGACCCCTGGTGGTATCCAATAGGAGGCTGGAGAGGACGTAGCAATGGTAACCTTGGGAATGCAGATGCTTGGGGTTACTACTGGTATAGCACTGTGGAAAACGGTAACTCCTCCAATGGAGCTTTCATGAGCATCAATAACGATAATGTGGTACTTAATGGCAAAAATAGCCGTGCAAATACATGTTCTGTGCGGTGCGTGAAAATTCAAAAGTGAGCGTAACAAATATATCATTAGTTTGAATAGTTGTAGCATTTTCACCGCTAGCAGTAGTTTGGACACTCATAAATGTTCTACAGTAATATATAGGATAGGGAGCTTTAAGTGGTTGAGCACCCTTTAAAGTTATCTATTGCTTGAGGCTAACAAAGTCTAAATATTCCGGAGTATATGCACCCAGTATTTCAAAATTGATTGGATCGGAAAATAAAAATCTGAAATTTGTTAGGTGTTTTTGATGGAAACTACCGCTAGTTTTTGCTATTAATTCTTAAATATGCCCTTGCTTTGTTACAAGATCTCATGAAAAATGCCCTTGTTTTGTTACAAAGTCTGATGAATATGGCATCTTCAGCTGTAAGTGGAAGGATGTGGAACCAGTTTGTTTCCCGTGTTTTAGATACTAAAAACGCAATGTTTGTTTTCCTGTCATTACCCTGTGATTGTTTTACAATTACGGATGTATAATGCCTTTCAAAATCAATCCGCAGTTTGTGGCCATTTTTTAATAATCATAAAGTTGCCATTGTTCTAGATCTAGGAAGCAGTTAATGCGCAACACTTAGTGGAGTGAGGATAATTCTAGTTGGCTGTAAAGCAGTCTCTTATGGATGTGGTATGCTGAATTATTTGACGCTAGCTTTTTTAAATATTTCTAGCGCTAAGTTTTCAAGATCGGCAGTGTCGGTATTGCACAAAATTATAAGGATCTGATTGAAATCTTTAGAAATAATAATCGATGAGTTAAACCCATCTATACTGCCACTTCTTCTATACGTATTATCCGTTTCAACGTAATAGAAACCTATAGTAGGTTTCCCAGATAGCCAGTCAATGTACTCGTCATTTTGCGTTGAGAGTAATAGCTGGTCTTTAGTTTTAGGAGTGAGTAACAGGTTGTTTTTTATAGCTTCTAAAAACCTGTATAAATCCTCGGTAGTTGAGTACATGGCTCCTGCGCCGTAGTAATTCGAGAGGTACCTGTTATCGTTATGTAGCGGGTCGTCTTTACTTCCTTCCCCAAAAGAGTAGTTGTGGTAGCCATAGGCTAGGTTAGGGATAATATCGCTTTCTTTTACAAACCCCGTGTTTTTTAGATCCAGTGGGTCTAAAATGAGCTTTTCAATGGCCTGCTCGAAATCTTCTTTTGTGATATTCTCTATTATTTTAGAAAGCAAGATGTAATCTACATTGTTGTAGTTAAAAGAG
>Ga0079226_10001690_pt1 | contig 16975 bp, 12 predicted proteins | sample Poulit2014_FD_76345 | JGI IMG/M metagenome (GOLD analysis project Ga0079226, IMG submission 76345) | Agricultural soil microbial communities from Georgia to study Nitrogen management - Poultry litter 2014 | ecosystem: Environmental > Terrestrial > Soil > Agricultural land | place: USA: Georgia...
ACGACGGGAATGTCACTAGAATGGGGAGCAATCATTATATGTATTTTGGTTATCTTCTTAACAGTCAGTGGGGGTCTCTTCTCAGTCGCTTATTCCGATGCCTTGAGTGCGGTATTAATTGTAATCGGGTTTATTATAGGGGTACCTTTCGCTTTAAATGCTGCTGGAGGTTTTGAAGGCTTGTCATTATCTTTACCAGAACATACTAAGACTTGGAACGGTGGCTTATCCTTTATTCAGCTATTAGGGTTCTTCTTGCCACTATTCTTGCTGGTCTTAGGTGATCAAAATATGTATCAACGTTTCTCAGCATCTAAGAGTGAAAAAGTCGCGAAAAATTCAGTGTTAGGTTTCATTGTTGGAAATATAATGGTAGTAGGTTTGACCATAATTTTAGCTACAACAGCTATCGTCATATTCCCTGATATTGCACCAGATTCAGCGATACTTACTCTCGCTGTTGAAGGCTTACCAATCTTTATAGGAATCTTAATTCTGTGTTCTGCAGTCGCATTCATTATTACGACAGCGACTTCTTACTTGTTATCAGCATCAGGTAATATTGTTTACGACTTGTACTACTTCATTAGTGGCAATAAAAAACCTTTATCTCAAAAACAAACCTTATGGTTTAGCCGTGTAACAGTCGGAGTCATTGGTATTTTAGCTTACGTACTTGGTAGGTTCTTCCCGACAGTGTTAGAAATTCAAATGTACTCTTATACAATGTATGGTGCTTCAATCACACCAGCGATTCTTGCTGCAATACTTTGGAAAAAAGCGACCACTGCAGGGGTACTTACTTCTATGATTTTAGGTGGGGTATCAACGATTACATGGGAGATGGTTTTAAATCGTCCGAACGACTGGAATAGTGTCATCGTCGCCTTACCATTGTCAGTCGCTTCACTCATTATCGTGAGTTTATTGACTCAGAAGAATGATACGACCAAAGCTACTGAAACTGGAGAAATAAAGGCATAAATTTAAAGGGGATGAGTAAATAATGAACACAGATAATAGACTTAAGGCTTTAAGAGAATTGATGAAAGAAAAAGATATAGATACGGTGCTACTGTCTAATTTCGAAAACCAATATTACTTCAGTGGTTTAAAGGCGATCACTTATTCTAGACCGATTTTACTGAAAGTATCTAAAGATGAAATGAGTTTGGTTATACCGACATTGGAGGAGAATCATGCGAAACATATGACAGAAGCTGATCAGTTATATGTTTACCACGAAGTAGAAGGTAAAGTAGGAGAGTATTCATATTTAGCTCAAGTAGATGCTTTAATGAATACAATTCCTGCAGGATCTAAAGTAGGTATTGAGTTTGGATCATTACCGACGAAGCTTGCTTTCATGTTAAAAGAAAGGCGTTTTGAAGTGGAAAATGTCGAGTCAGATATAGTGAAAATGAGAGCTGTAAAATCTGATGATGAAATTTCTATGATTAAAGAATCTGGGAAATTAGTCAGTGAAGCGGTGAAGTTATCAATAGAAAATGTACAAGCAGGCTTAAGTGAATTAGAAATGGACTACTTTGGAACAGAGTATTTGTTTAAAGAAGTATCGAATACCTATCCGAATTCGACCTTAGATTATTTTGTGATGTCACCTTCAGGTGTGGATAGAACGAATATGCCACATGTATTCTCTAACTCTAGAAAAATAGAGGAAGGGGATATCATTATTCACAGTAGACAAGTTGGATTGAATGGATATAGAGCAGAATGCGAACGAACGATATTTGTTGGAGAACCGACAGAAGAACAAAGAAAAGCGTTTGAAGTGATGGTAGAAGCACAACAAAAAGCTTTGGACTTTATCAAAGTTGGTGTGACCGCAAAAGAAGTGAATCAAGTTGCGTTGGATGTGTATAAAGAAGCGGGATTAGAAGAATATGTGGTGCATCGAACAGGACATGGTATAGGGATAGGATTACATGAAGAACCAAGTCTAAGATTCGATAACGATTTAGTGTTAGAAGCAGGTATGGTGTTCTGTGTAGAACCAGGGATTTATATACCAGGTGTAGGTGGATTCAGACACTCAGACACTGTGGTGTTAGAAGAAGACAAGACAGTGTTGATCACGGAGCTTCCGAGGGATATTGAGAGGTTGACTATAGTATAAAAGAAGATGATTTAATCATCTTCTTTTTCTTTGTGGTCTAGTTTTAATATTATACTTTCTACGTATCAAGGAATGTAGTTCATCATTGGGTTTGCTCAAAATGATTTCTTTTACTTGTGATGTGGTCAATGATTGCATTTGAAAATTATGTAAGTATTTCTTTTTATTAAACTCAGATACTACTTTAATCATACTATTATGTATAGCATATTCTTTTATAACAAAATTCTTTAAGCTTTTTACTTCATAGTCATCGATTAAGTTAATGAAATAATTAAGTGACTTTATTTCTTCTTTTGCTTTTAAATATGCGTTCAATAAGTAAGACCTCCTAGTATTTAATAATAAGTATATTATATTACTAAAAGAAATTTCAGTGAATTAGATTTCTAATATTTTACATAAATCAGTCACTTTGATATATAATCAATGTATAAAAAATTATGTCGGTGATATATATGAATTTTGTTGAACATTCACATAGGTATGGTAAAGAAATAATATCCGAAATGGATGGAGCAGCTCAAAAGTATAATGAACTCTGCTCAGTTCTTGAAAATATAACTGATTTAGATTTGATAAATACTTTTCAAAAGATCAATAGTGGAAAAAGTATTGCTAGGACTATTAATATGCTGATTAAGAATCGACTTACTGATTTAGGTTGGGAAAATGAAAGTCCAATATTTAAAGATAAGGAAGTAAATGCATCTACTAAGGATTGGCGTTTGGATTTTGTATCATCTCCATATTTTTCGGTAGAAGTGGCATTTAATCATAGCTCTGCCACTACTGTAAATTTAATGAAACCTGTTCTAGCTTCTGAATTAAATCACGTAGAAAAGAAATTTCAAACTAGGTTTGGAATAATTATTACAGTGACTAAGGATATGAAAAGATTGGGTGGATTTGATAACGCTATTGGTACCTTTGAAGGATACAGAGAGCAATGTAGACCACTAATGAATCAGTTAACAGTTCCGATGATAATTATAGGTATTGAACCACCGAAAACTTTTGATATTATACATAAAAAATCTGGTAATTCTACTAAAGGTTTCGTCAAGTTACATAGTGGGACACAACTTAAAATTTCAGAATATATTGATGATAATGGAGAGATAGTGTCAGAGATAAGTTAAACATATTCTTTGATCTCCAACCTGCTCATATGATATAATTTTATGAAATGAAAAGAGCGATTTGGAGGACTTTAAAATGTCGAAATTGAGGGTAGTTGAACTCTTCGCTGGAGTTGGTGGCTTTAGATTAGGTTTAGATAATACAAGACAAGAGATGTTTGATACTGTGTGGGGGAACCAATGGGAGCCAAGCAAAAAAGTTCAGCATGCTTTTGATTGTTACAATGAGCGTTTTAAATCAGGAGTAAAAAGTAATGAAGATATTGCAAAAGTTTCTGATAAAGAGTTACAAGATACTCAAGCGGATGTAATAGTTGGTGGATTTCCTTGCCAAGATTACTCTGTAGCTAGATCATTAAATGGTGAGTTAGGTATTGTGGGGAAAAAGGGAGTTCTATTTTGGGAAATTGTAAGAGTAATACAAAATACTATACCTAAATTTATTCTACTTGAGAATGTGGATAGATTGTTGAAATCTCCCTCCAAGCAGAGAGGTAGGGATTTTGCAGTAATGCTCTCGACCATAAATGAGCTTGGCTATGAAGCTGAATGGAGAGTAATTAATGCAGCAGATTATGGTAATGCTCAAAGAAGAAGAAGAGTTTTCATATTCGCATACCGGAAAAACATTAATTATGCTAATTCAATGTCAAATAATAATGCTGAGGATATGTTATATAATAGAGGTTTTTTTGCAAGAGCATTTCCAGTGGAATCGAGACCTTATAAAGAGAGAGTTTCTAGCACTGAACTTTCTGGTGATATTGTTCAAGTGTCAGACAAGTTCACTTTTAAATTCTTCAATTCTGGAATAATGAGGGACGGGAAGATAACGACAATTGATACTATTCCAATTTTCGAAAAACCAACTCCTTTAAAAGATATATTAGAGAGTGAAATAGATGAAAAATATATACTCGATGACCAAAAATTTGAGAAATTCAAATACTTACGTGGCGGAAAGAAAATCGAAAGAGTCTCTAAGGATGGTTATAAATATACTTATTCTGAAGGTGGGATGAGTGATGTAGACTCCCTAGATTTGCCCGGAAGAACAATGTTAACTAGTGAGGGGACTGTAAATAGAAGTACTCACATTATAGAGGAAAAAGGGTTTAGAAGGTTTATTACCCCAGTAGAAGCTGAAAGATTAAATGGATTTCCTGATAATTGGACTAACACGATGCCAGATAGAGCTAGGTATTTTTGTATGGGAAATGCATTAGTTGTTCCTTTAATAACTAGAATGGGAAATGAAATTGAAAATATAGAAAAAGTTTTCCCTGATAATCTGTCTCAGATAGAACTTTTTTAAAACTCATGTATATAATTGATGATTTGTAGGTAGAGGTGCTAAATAAATGAATGTTGAAGATAAGAAGAATGAGTATGCAATTGACCTTATTGAAGAATTTTTCGATAAACATAGAGATTGGAAAAAAATAGAGACTTTAAATGTGTTTGGGTTAGGAGAACATTTTGATACAAATTTTAAAATATTAAAAAACTCTGAAAAAATGGAAGAAACATATTCTCAGAATGAATGGTTTAAATTAGTATCAAGTGTACGAATTAGGAAAGAAAAGAATGCAGATAAAGATGAAATTATAGCACAAAGTAGTGTTAATAATGCTTCGATTTCAACTAATCCAAAATCTGCTTGGATGTTGTATAAAAGAAATTTGAAAGAGAAAGGGTGGGATAGAAATACTATAGATTCTATCCAAAGTTCATCTCTAAATATATTGAAATATTTAAGTAAGGATACAGGGAAACTTGGACCAATTAAAGGTTTGGTATTAGGTAATGTTCAATCAGGGAAGACTGCAAATATGGCTGGATTAATTAGCATGGCTGCTGATTATGGGTTTAATTGTTTTATAGTGCTTTCAGGAATGATTGAGAACTTGAGGAAGCAAACTCAAGACAGATTAGTTAATGATGTAGTTAATAATGGACAACTTGATTGGCAAATTATTGAACATCCCCATCCAGTAAGGCCACTATTAAAAACGGACGCAATGGATAATTTAGATTTGTCGTCCGACTCAAAAAAGAGGTATCTAAATGTTTCATTAAAAAACAGTAGTAGGCTTAATAATTTACTAAAATGGTTGTATTCAAGTAAAGCACAAGCAAAAAATCTAAAAGTTTTAATTATCGATGACGAAGCAGATCAGGCAAGTATTAACACTAAAAAAATGGATATAAATAGTGAAGAAGATAAAGAGAGATCAAGAATAAATGAATTAATCATAAACATGGTAAATGGGTATAATGGCAAAAATTTAGGAGCAGTTAATTATATTAGTTATACAGCTACGCCGTACGCTAATGTCTTAAACGAAGCAGGAACAGAATCTTTATACCCTAAAGATTTTATAGTGTCATTGCCAGTTTCAGATGATTACATAGGGCCGAGAAAACTGTTTGGACTAACAGAGCCAGACGAAACTGAAGACCTTCCATTAATAAGAAATATTTCTCAAGACGATGTGGACACTATAAAAGATATTAACGAAGGTGAAACAGGTTATATTCCTAAGAGTTTAAAAGACGCCATACAGTGGTATCTGTCTTCATCTATGGCTATGATGATAAATGGACATAAAAGCCCTATAAGTATGCTAGTACATGTAAATCAAAAAATTAATTCTCATTCATACATGGAAGAGGTAATTTTAGATTACTTACATTCGGTTAAAACTAGAAATCTTGAAAAATTCTTATATGAAACCAAAATGGTCTATTTAACAGAAACTAGTGAATTCAGTAAAGAGGACTTTATTGAGGGTATGCCAGGTTACAGTAGAGATTCTAACGAAATACCCGAGTATCCATCTTGGCCAGAAATAGAAGATAAGTTGAGAATTCTGTTCTTTAGAGAAGAGGAGGAGTTTGTCTCAAAAATCCCTATGGAGCAAGATGGCTCTTTGAAGTTTCACAAAGGCATACACTTGTGTATCGATAACAGTGCAGCAAAATATAGCCCTAATGAGCATGTCAGAATAGTATACCCAGAAGGTAAAAACAAACCTAAGCATGCTACCTTATTTATAGTTATTGGTGGTAATACCCTTTCTAGGGGATTAACATTGGAAGGGTTAACAACTTCATATTTTATGAGAAATACTTTTATGTCAGATACCTTAATGCAAATGGGTCGTTGGTTTGGTTATAGAAAAGGATATGAAATTTATCCGAGAATTTGGATGAATGAAACAGCACGCGATAGATTCAAATTTGTAGCTCAATTAGATCAAGAATTGAGAGAGACTATAGAAGAATATGCTGAAAAAAATGCAACACCTAGTGATTATGGTGTTATGGTGAAAAATTCAACTAATAATAAACTTATACAAGTAACTTCTAAGAACAAACAACAAGGTGCAGAATACACTGATTTGGATTTTCAGGGTATAAATAAACAAACTATATTATTTGAAGATAAACCAGAATTATTGAATGATAATATTGATATTACAAATGGATTTTTCAATAAACTTGGTAAACCGATTAAGAATGGTTCTAGGTTAGTTTGGGAGAATGTAGATTTTGAGGTATTAAAGACAAGCTTCTTAAGTAAATATTCAGCTCCCAAACAAGACATCATGTTTAGTAACTTAAAAGCTCTAGTGAAATGGTGTGATTCTCTCGAGGGTGATGCCCGTTACGATAGGTGGAATGTGGTATTGAGTTCTAAAGGAGAAATTAGAAAGAATCCAGAAAATTCTGATTGGGTGGTTCATGGTTATGGGGTAGCAAATGTGGATAGATCAGTATTAATAGATAAGAAAGGTAATCCAAGGTTGGTTAACATCGGTTCACTAAGAGCTCCACGAGATTTGCTATCAGACATCACAGAAGGGAAGGATAGTAAACATACCAGAACATTGAGTATGAAAGAAGTTCGACAAATTAGGAGAGATAACAACATTGATCATATACCCCAACTAGTAATTTATAGAATCAACAAAGATTCGAAGCCCAAGATAGTTGGTGAAAAAAATAAGAGAACAAACTTAGAATTCTCACAAGATATTATAGCTATAAGTATAATGATACCTGGAAAATCAGTAGGTCAAAATTTGGCGAAAAATTTGATGATCAATATTGATAAATCAGATGAAGATTATGTAGAGGAGTGAGGATTTGAAAGTACAGTTAACAAAACAAGAAAGAATGGGCGAATCAGGCCATAGTTTACTTAGACTATTACAAAATGAATCTCTTCCTTTAATTGATTTATTTATAAGAGAAGCAATACAAAATAGTTTAGATGCAACACTACCAAATCAAAAAGAAACAATAATAGATGTAGGTGTGAAAGAATTTAGCAATGAAAAACTATCAAAACAACTAGAGGGTATAACTGATATTTTAGTTTCTAGATATGGAAATGTTAATCCTAAGGCAATCTACTTATCAGATAAAAATACGTCAGGTCTCACAGGGGCCATAAGGGATGATGAAAATCATGATATTCAACAAAGTAAGATATATAAGTTAATATACGGTATATCAATGAACCAAACTCAATCTGGAGCAGGAGGTTCTTGGGGATTAGGTAAAACCAGTTTTTTTAGGCTAGGAAATGGTATTGTAATTTACTACACACGAGTAAAATTACAGAATGGAAAGTATGAAGAAAGATTAGCAGCATCTTTAATTGAAGATAGTAATAAAAGCGATTCCTTGTTGAAAAATAACTCTAGAGGAATTGCTTGGTGGGGTTGGAAAACAGATAATGATAATTACTCAGATACATATCCAATCACTGATCAAACTGAAATACATGAAATTTTAGATATTTTTAATATTGAACCATATAGTGAAGATGAAACTGGTACTACAGTCATTATTCCTTATATTAATGAAAAACGAATTGAATCTCACGATATGAAACATGAAGATAATAACGAAGTCAATTCTAATTGGTGGGAACAAGACCTAGAATCAAGAATAGAAATTGCAATCCAAAAGTGGTATGGAGTAAGAGTGTTCAATAAAGATTACCAAAAATATTATGGGTCATATTTAAATGTTTCGCTAAATGGAAAAGGATTATACCCAAGTACTTTTCCAACATTTTTTCAAAAACTTCGTGAACTTTATAGTTATGCATTACGTGCAAAAGACGAACCCAATCTAGGTAGCGAGACAGATAATTTTAATATAAAAAACATAGAATTGAATAGAATGGCTTTAGAAAAAGACTCTAACAAAATAGTTGGAGATTTAGCTTATTGTACACTGGATAAAGAAGAACTAAGAATAGTTCCTCCAGACAATGAGCCACATCCATTAAAATTTTTAGGTTATTCCAGAGATGAAGATATTAAAGAGCTAAACTCGAATATTATTGCTTATACAAGAAAGCCGGCAATGATAATAGATTATGATGTAAATGGAACATGGTCACACAACTTACCAAGATTAGAAAACAAAATTGTATTAGGGATTTTCGTCCCCAGGAGTGAACAAGTTTTACATGAAGATTTCCAAAATGAGATAATGTATCTTGATGATTATCTAAGGAAATCTGAAAATGCAGATCACGCTTCTTGGCAAGATGTTATTGTAAATAACAAAAAGACTACCATAGTCTCTAGAATCAGGGGAAATGTTTCAAAAGTATTAAATGAAGAGTATGGAGATCGTGTCGAAGAAAGTAAAAATAGTAAAGCATCGATGTTAGGTAGAAAACTTGGAAATCTGATTTTACCTTCTACTAAAAAAGGAAGAACAGGGAAACCTGCCGTAGAGGGTGGGGGAAGTACTGGAGCAGGTAATGCTCGTAACCGTAAAATATATTTTGAAATTTTAAGTACTCAAATTATTGAAGACAGTACTATGTTGGTGAACGCAAACCTCTCTCTAAACCAAGGAACGGCATCAGTTATAGATATAGATATTAATATGGGTACAAGAGTTTATAGTTATCATCAGTGGGTGAAAGATATGAATCTTAATTATCCTTTTGAAATCATAGATACAAAAATCCAAACAGTTAATGAAACAACTATTAATAAGAGTTTAATAGATTTAGATATGGATAATCTAGATGTTGTTCAAAGTGCTTTTTCTAATCCGAATAGAATTGAGATTGTTAATAAAGATGATGAAAAAGTCGATATAACACTATCAATTAAGGTGAAGGTAAATGATGGAACTATTAACCCGGTGTTCCAAGTTAAAGAGGTGAGCCATAATGATTAAAAACTCTTTATTTTTATACAAAACTTTAAACAATCAGTTGTTAGATAAGATTAATATTGAAATTATAGATACGACTTTCTCTTACGAAGAGAAAGGAGAAAATATAAAACTCACGATAGACAACAATGAATTTGAAAAATATTATTTGGGATCAGTACCAGAATATTGGGAGCCTGATGAGAAAGAACTTAATATTCATAGAACTTTTAAATTAAATAATGTTGAAACACTTTTTGGAGATGAAGGAATAGCACCTCATAATTCTAGTATTGGTTTAGGGGTGAAGATATATAGTAAATCAGCACAATTCTCCAAAAATATTGACTTAGGTTATGAACTTGATAATACAATGTCGGAACTTACTTTTGATTTTAATTATAGTTTTGCACCATCTACATTAAGAGGTAGTGTATTTATAGAAATATTCTTCTTCAGTAAAAATAATCAAACAACTAATTTAGGGTTTGCTAATGAACAGGGAATAAATTTAGGTGTAATAAATAATTTCGAAATAATTGTTGATGGTGATGGTGCTGCCTTCCCAATTGTAGAAGTACAGAGGAAGGGTGAACCACTTTGGAAGCTAGTGATGAATTGGACAGATTTAAATAACGAGAATTTTGATTTAGAAAACATTCGTTTAGAAATTAACGTAAAACATCAAATGTATGATTATATTTTTAAAGATGCAAAACCCTCAAGATTTTTATTATTTGAGATTATGACTAATGTAATGGCGCAAATTATATACAAAGCATTTAATGATAATTTGTATGATCCAGTTTCTGCAGAAGAAGAAAGTATTACTAGAGTAGTTAATTATTGGATTGAAGCCTATAGTATAGACACTAATTCTTTAGAAAGTATTAACTACAGTTTACAAAGTAATTTTGAAGATGAAATGGTGGGTTAATTATATGCAATGGGAATCTCTAAACTACAGTAAGAGTACCGCTGAAAAAAATTTTAATTTATTATTGAACAAAGGGCAAGATGGGTTGGCTTCTTTTGAAGCAAAAGATCAATATCAGACGTTAAGAAATGATTTTGTAAATATTCAAGATAAAGTTTTTGAAGAGTACTCACTTGATAGTTTAGAAAAGCAAGGCTATCTTTTAGACTTGAGTTTTGGAATTGAAATGTATCAATTATTAAATAGTAAATATGATTTTAGCCAAAGAGATGCTTCTAATGATGAAGTATGGCGATTCTTACAATTAGAAATAATCCCAGATTTAGTTTATATAAGATGGGGTGGATTTAACGCGGAAAGATTTTACTCTAGCAATAGAAGATTGTGGCTAAAATCTATTTGGTGGTATATACATCTATCATGGAAAAACAATGCGGACGAAACATTTGAAATTTTAAAAGGTAATTCTACAGATACTATTATGCAGTTAGTTGAAAGACCAGGGCAAGGTTATAATATGCAATTATACAGAGAAATTATGTACCAATACAAAGAAGAATCTATGAAATCCAAAGAACCAAGAGCACAATTTAGACAAGTATTAATTTTAAATAATGCTAGAATTCCTTCTATTAGTCCTGAATTATCCGAAGGTGAAATTACTGAATACGTTCACAGATTATTTAAGGATGTTAATGTTTAATGATCTATAAGTCAGACTTGATAAGTAAATTGTTAAAAGAACCTTTTGAAAATGGAAATGATGAATTAATAATAATAAGCGGTTATGGTTCTTCAAAATTTTTAGATGATATTATAACAAAGTTACCTGATATAAAGATTACTTTAGTTTTAGGAATGGCATCTCAAGGCATTCCTAAAATTGATTATGAATTATACAAAGAAATCTGTGAGAGAGATAATAACATAGTTGTTAAGTTCCAGTTAGAATCTCCACCCACACATATGAAAATATACCAATGGTTAAGAGATGGAAATCCGACAGAATGTTTTATTGGATCAGCGAACTTTTCTTATTCTGGGTTTGTAAATAATAATGAAATTATGACTTTAGTAAATCAAGATTGTATGGATTTGATAAAAGAATTCATTGACAAATCTGTTTACTGTTTAAGTGAAGACTTATTGACAGACAATTTATTATTATTCAGTTCAAAAATACCTTTACAAGAACAAACTGAGAATGAAAGTAAATTAAGTAATATTAATAGAGATTTTATTACAAATCATCAACTTAAAAGATACGAATATGATGAGGAATACACAGAGGTAGCTTTAATTTTTAGCAATGGTCTTAATAGAGGATTGAGAAATAGGAATAATTCTTATTTAGATATTGACAAGAACCTAACTTTTTTTGACAAGTGCCTTCCAATAGGAGAAGAAGGTACAATGGAAATTGATGAGTTAAGACTTAAAGTTATTAGAAGTGGTCAATTTGGTAGACAGTTACATGTATTACATGATTATTATGATTTTTATTCAATTCTTTTATCGATACTCTCACTTGACAGTGATGATGTAATTGATTATGCTGCTCTAAGAAGGATGAATTTGGAAACAATTAAATTTAAATATATAGAACGAGGTCTAATCAGTTTACAATTGTAAATTGATCTAACAGAAGGAGAATTACTATGCTAAAGGTAGTAGAGGCATTCAGTGGCATAGGAAGCCAAGTAGAGGCTCTAAAGAATATAAAGATAGATTATGAGGTGTCTGCAACAGTAGATTGGGAGATTAGTGCCATATATACATATGATATTTTACATAATGGTAAGCAGAATCTAAAAGATTATAGATTACATCATAAAGAATCTATAGTTGATAAGCTCACTACTTATAACCTAAGTAGTAATGGCAAAGATCCTATAACTAGAAGAGCTATGATGGCAATGCCTACGGTTCAATTAAAATCTCTTCTTGCAGCTATAGAAAGAACAAACAACCTTATAGATATTACTTCAGTAAATGCAGATCAATTGCCTAATGATATCGACGTACTGACGTATTCATTTCCATGTCAAGATTTATCTGTAAGTAGTTTTTGGCATAACAATTTTTCTGGTATTACTAAAGGTGTAGGTAATAAATCGGGTCTATTATGGGAAATAGAGAGATTACTAAAAGATTTTAGTAATAAGAACAAACCATTTCCAAAATTTTTATTAATGGAAAATGTTAGTGCAATACTATCGAGGCATCATATTGACAATTTTAATCTTTGGAAAAAGTTTTTAGAGGATTTAGGGTATTATAATCAAGTTTATACATTAAATTCAAATAAGTTTAATGTTGCACAAGATAGGCAAAGGACATTTATGATAAGTGTTCTTTGTGAAACTCCAATTATTGAGAGTAACGTTGATCATTATTTTAGCTTGAATAATCTAGAAAATGTGGATTTATTAAAAACGAAGAATATTAGTGATTATTTAAGATTAGATTACGATAATAATCAATATCTTCATGAAGCTATTTTAGCAACACCAAATTTTACAGAATCTCGCAAAAAAATAATGGAAAACAATAGAATACTCGCAGTGGATAGATTAGCAAATGAACATTTAAATGCAGCTACGTTAACAACTAAACAAGATAGAAATCCAAACTCAGGAATAATTAAGTTTGAAAAAGAGGTTATAAAAATAGGAAGTCAATACAGAAATTTAACTCCTAGAGAATGTTTCTTATTGATGGGGTTTAAAGAGAATGACTTTGACACAATAATTGAAAATGATTTGGAAGTTTTGTCTGGGAAAAAGTTTCTATCTAATGCAAGACTGTACAAATTGACTGGAAATAGCATAGTAGTTCCTGTTTTAGAAGAAATTTTCAAACAGATTAATCAAATTAATACAGAGATATTAAAACCGACTGTATCTATTCTTCAATGAGATAGTAATTCAGATTATAACTTCTCTCTGAGATGTAACCCCCGTTCAAAATGAATTTGAACGGGCTTTATATTTTAATCAAAAAATTCTTTTACTTGACTATACATATAATCAGAGTTTAACCACCATGCTTGTTTTGTCATGTAATTAGATGTAAGTTCTTCAGATGGTAAGTTGAGAGGTTTGGAACCCTCAACCCAATCAGTTGAAATGGGTTTGTTTATCCATTTTGAAGGTGTAGGCAATTCCATTGTTAGCCTCGGATTATTATAATAACAAGCTGTTGTAGCTGATGGTCTTACATGCAATGCCGATTTTGATTGAATGCCTGGGAGGTTATTATGAACTTCATAAAGTTTACCTGTTTTTGTTGGTTTATTACGCTTCACATACTTCAATGTCACACCTTTAGAAATAATTGACTTTACTTTTAACCAAGTATCTCTAATCATACCCTCTAAATCTTCATTATTAACTCTCCAAAATTTTACTCCTTTAAAGAATACATCTTTACCGATTTTCTCATATATTACTAGCAAAAATTGTTGTGTGGTAAGATATTCTCTTAGAGAAGAGTATTTCCAAGTTTGATTTAAAATCAGAGAAGGTTCTATAGAGCTTTCGCCAGGTATTAAAATCTTAAAGTGTTCTTTAGCTTTTTTATTCTCTGGAATAATTGTTAGAATTTTTGCTGTAATGCCAGCCTTCTTAAATTCCTCTGTACCCTCTATTTCTCCATCCAGATTTAGCATTTTCCTAGCTAGCATACTTGATGAAGCTTTGTCATTGTTTTGGGGAATTTTGATATTAAAAATGGATGCCAATTCCTTTTTTGATTTTCCGATATATGGATCAAATTTCCTTAGTATTATTTCCTCAAAAGTATAGCGTTTTAAATCATGAGATGAATTAATAAGTTTCTCATTATTATCAATTTCATTCATAAATTTTTTTGCCAGTGAGGTCATATATGCTGATTTTAAAGTGAAAGCCCTTTTATGTGCCTGGTTGTCACTGAAGGGCTGCTCAACTTGATTACTCTCAGTTTTCGCACCTTTTGTTGTTGCACCCAAATGTTTTGTAAGACTATCAGAAAGTTCTTCAGCCTTTCCTTCTTTAATTTTTTGTACAATTAAATTCCAGTCTTGTTCCATGATTAAAAGGTCTTCTTGTGGCAGATTTTTAATGTCTAGTAAATTTGCCGCTTTAATCACATAATCTGGACTATCTACTTCCTTCTTATATTCATAATAGAGCAACTCGATTAAAGGTGCTTTTTGCAAAAAAGATGCGTTTTCAAATTTTCTCGTATGCTCATCAAAAAAATTAAACAAATTGAGGGTTAAACGTTCTTTAGCGCTCCATCCATTCCTAGTATATTTTATGGGAGTTACTTTAATATCTAAATTTAAGTGGGGGATGTCTGCTTCTTTACGTGAGTTATTGGGTATATAGAACCAATCACTTTCTACAGAATTACCAACCCACCCCTTATTATTCCTAGATTTATAATATTTTTGTAGCGTCTCGTCTTTCACTAACTCTCTAATTGTTTTAGACACGGCTAGCTTTCCGTGATTATGAACTTCTTCTACTGACTTCCAAATTTCTTCGAGCATAGTCATCACCCACATACAAATTATTTCTTGTGTTAAATTTATACTTAAATCGTATTGTATCATTCCTTACTATATTTTCCATAATTCAAACAAGTACAAGATAATGTAATTTAAATAATATGAAGCAAATGATTAGCTACAATTACGGTTAAACTTTATACAACGTAAACAGTTATCAAGTTTTTATGCTACTATATCTTTGTAACGCAATTTTCAGAAAACGGAGGTTGGACATGGGAGAAGGTAAAAAGAAAAAACGATTTGGTGTACCTGATGCGTTTGTCATCATTTTCGGGATTTTAATCATCGCATCGATTGCGACTTATCTAGTACCATCTGGTCAGTTTGATCGCGAAGAGATGGACGGGCGCGAGATTGTTATTGAAGGAACTTATCAAGCAAGTGAACAGAGTCCTGTCAGCGTACTCGACATTTTCTTAGCCATACAAAATGGTTTAATCGAAAGTGCGGATTTAATTTTCATGGTCCTTATTATTGGTGGGGTTGTTGCTGTACTTGAGCATACGGGTGCCATCAATTCTGGTATTAATTCTTTAATTGAGAAAACCAATGGTCGGAAGTATCCATTAGTGATTTTATTCATCGTCATATTCGCTTTTATGGATATGGCTGGTATTAGTGGTAATGCCATAATCGCCTTTATTCCAATCGGAATTATCTTAGCTAAAGGTTTAAATCTAGATCCTCTAGTTGGTGTGGCTATGGTTTACCTCGGACAGTACACAGGGGTCGCCACGGGGACATTTGACCCTGTCATCACTGGTTTAGCTCAAAGTATTGCAGAATTACCGTTATTCTCGGGTGCTTGGCTAAGGTTCGCAGCTTTTGTCGCTTTACTATTAATTACAATAGTTTACATATGCTTATACGTTAGAAAAATATCTAAAGATCCATCTAAAAAAATGACCGAATTTGATGATGTAGATGAGTTAGAAGAAACGAGTCCTAAGTTCGGTAAGTTTACGAACAGACATAAAATCATTTTACTTGTGTTCTTTGCTTTTCTCGGCGTTTTCCTATACGGTGTGTTCCAGTTTGAATGGACAGTCAACGAACTTGCAGCCATCTTCTTACTCGCAGCAATCGTTGTCGCTGTCATTGCTAAAATCAATCCTAATGAATTCGTTAGTGTGTTCATCAAAGGGGCACAGGGCATGGTTTACGGTGCTCTAGTTATTGGTTTAGCTCGCTCGATTGTACTTGTACTAGAAGAAGGGGCTGTCCTAGATATAATTGTTAACTACGCATTTGAGCCATTGAATTCACTACCACCAATGCTCGGTGCGATTACATTATTCTTCTTTAACTTGTTCTTTAACTTGATTATTACATCAGGTACAGGTCAAGCAGCGATTGTTATGCCATTTATCGTACCGCTTGTAGATATGTTAGATATTACAAGACAAACGGGTGTTATCGCCTTTAAGTTAGGTGATGGGATCACTAATGTTATAACACCAACATCTGGAGTCCTGATGGCAGTATTAGCAGTCGGTAAAGTTTCGTTTGTGAGTTGGTTTAAATTTGTTTGGCCACTAGTATTAATGTGGACGGTAGTGGGGGTCATCACCGTTGCTGTTGCAGTATTAGTGAACTATGGACCATTCTAAAGGGGTAATTAAATGGATAAAGTTTTAAAATATATGGAAGACAATCAAGAGAATATTATTAGTGACATTAGGTATATTGTGGAAAGAGACTCACCATCAAATGATGCTGATTTAGTAGATTTATGTGCAGACCGAATTCAAAAATTGTTCAATAGATATTTTGGATACACTGCTGCAGTCATTGAAAACGATGATTATGGAAATCATCTTAGATTTGAGTATGGTGAGGGAGATAGTACAGTATTGATATTATCTCACTTTGACACAGTGTGGGATGAAGGAGATTTACAGGTAAAAATTGAAGGGGATAAATTATATGGACCAGGAATATTAGATATGAAAGGTGGGTTGGTCCAAGCTATTTGGGCAATCAAAGCCATAAAAGACTTGGGC
>Ga0079226_10001691_pt1 | contig 16971 bp, 20 predicted proteins | sample Poulit2014_FD_76345 | JGI IMG/M metagenome (GOLD analysis project Ga0079226, IMG submission 76345) | Agricultural soil microbial communities from Georgia to study Nitrogen management - Poultry litter 2014 | ecosystem: Environmental > Terrestrial > Soil > Agricultural land | place: USA: Georgia...
ACGACCCATAATTCTTGGTTTTTAATCGAAACGACAACATAATTATTCCCGATACCGTTGTTGCTCTTGCCATAACCATGAGCATAAGTACTGTAGCCATCGCCATAAATGTACTTGCTGCCATCAAGTTCTGTAGTACCATCGATAAATGCCTTTTCTATAGCAGCTTGGGCTTTCTTTACATAAACGCCCCAACCATAGCTTTCGTTAGTTACGGTGACCGTTTTGCCTTTAGCCTTATTGCCTACAGGTACCATAAATTTATAGCTCTTTTTCAACGTTTGGACTTCTTTATTGATGTCATGAAGTTTGTTAGTTAAGTTTTTGACATCAGTGAACTTATACTTACCATCCTTATAAGTAACTTCACTAATTAAGTCTTCAGCTTTTAAGGTGTATTTTTTACCAGCGATATTATAAGTTACAGAAGCGCTTTGCATCTTCTTCAGTTTTTCTTTTGCTTCGCTTAGAGCTGTAGAGTTATAAGTATATTTTTGATTATTAATCAAATATGTATGTTGCTTGTCAAAATATTCTTTAACAGTTTGCTTATCAACAGTTTGAATATTTGCATCCCTTTCAGAAACTATTTTTTTATTTCTTAAAAAGATGACATTATCAGCTTTTTCGTTAATCTTCGCTGTAGCTTTATTAACTGTTAATTTGCCGACCTTAACGCCATAGATTGTAACATTAGGATTGAAGTGAGTAGAAGCAAAGGCACGCTCACGTTGTTCGCTTTCTACCTTCTTATTGTAAAAAATTACACCACCAATAATTGCAATTATGACAATTACGCCGATAATTATTAAATAGAGATTATTTCGATTATTATGTTTTCTAAGTTCCGTTCTAGATTGCATTTTATCAAATACCCATCTCATTAGATTTTCGAATAAGTGTTTGCTTTGAAACAGTATAGCAACTATTTTTATCCTAGTAAAGTTACTATATAATACTTTTAGAATAACATACGTTATTAATTTTAACAGACTTTGAGGGAAAATATGAATAATGATCCACTTGTTTTTCAAATGAATATTGCAAAAGATAAGCCGCAGTCTTACCGTAAGGACAAAAAGAAGAAGGTTTGTCCATTTTGTGATGTAGCTAATTTAACTGATATTTATCAAAAAGAAGATGACATGATTTGGCTGAAAAATAAATATCCTACTCTGCGTGATACTAATCAGACCGTATTAATTGAATCAAGCGATCACCATGGTGATATTAGTATTTATACTAAAGAGCATAATCGTAAATTGATGCGGTTTAGCCTTGCATGTTTTGAAAAAATGGCGGCTAATAAAGATTATCAGACCGTTGTTTGGTATAAAAACTATGGTCCGCATTCGGGCGGTTCTTTGATTCACCCACACATGCAGATTGTGGGCTTTGAGCATGAAGATGGTTATAAATATATTCACCCTAATAATTTTGAAGGTGAAACGCTTTTTGATGAAAATGGGGTAGAAGTCAATATTGCCGAACACCCCGTACAAGGATATACAGAATTAAATATTAATCTTTTAACTAAGGATAGTATTGACCTATGGGCAGATTGGATTCAGAGCGGTGCTAAATACTTGCTTAATATCATGTACAATGGCAGATGTGATTCATACAATTTGTTCTTCTATCCACGCGAAGATGGTGGTGTTTGTGCTAAATATATTACCCGTTTTGAGGCTCCTCCGTATTTTGTGGGCTATAAATTATCTCAAGTAAATGATGAGATCACTTTAGACAAAGAAGCTCATCGCTTTAGAAAATTCTATGATAATGGATCGAAGATTAACTAAAAAACCTTCTCATTGCGAGAAGGGTTTTTGTTAGAATTCAGTGTGAATGATGTCGTCTTCTGGACGATGTGCTTGGATACGCAAAACTTGCCAAGCTAAATCACTTTCTGGTTCAGTAAGATTGATGATCAATTTACCGTCTTTAAAAGTAAAATCAAGATCAGTTCTGTGATCGATCCATTCAACGCGGTTAGGTTCTTGAGTTAAACCGGTAACCTCAATTTTTTCAGGGAGTGGTCGTTTTACAAAAACATATTTTTGGTAATCTGCGTGCCGATTCTCTAAAATAAAACCATTGTTGCTTTCAAGAGTACTACTTTTGCCTTCATTTAAAGCATGACCAAATAAGTGCATCCAAGAATTAATGGTATCAAGCAACTTTTGAGTAGTATCGTCAAATTTACCGTCGGTTACAGGGATGTTAATGATAGTATTTTTGCCATTTTGACGATTAGTAACAATAGTGTCAATTACATCATCACTGTTTAAATCGACACCGTCTGCTTCGTCAGCTAGAAAAATAGTGTATTTGCTGCAAGCTTCTTTAAAATCGTCTTTTTGAGCATTGGTTATCACGGCACGTGCACCAATGTTTCTAGCAGTTTTGACTAAAAAGTCCGCATCCGCATTTCCGTTTATTTTAAAATCTAAGACAATTGCAAAATCAGGATTCATCATTTTTCCTCCTTATTAATTACTAGTTAAGTTTAACCTAAAGAAGTGAAATCTAAAAATGAAAATTATTATTGCACCCGCAAAAATTATGAAAATTGATCGTGATTCTTTTCTAGTTGAGTCTAAACCTGAATTTTTGGATAAGACTAAAGTACTGGAGAAATTTTTAAAATCGCGTTCTGAAGACCAATTAACCGAGTTATGGCATGCTAGTAAAAAGGTGACAGAGCAGAGTATCGAGCAGCTAAAGAATATGAATTTGGATGAACGATTAACGCCTGCTATTTTGGCTTTTTCAGGCATTCAATACCAATATATGGCGCCGGATTTGTTTACTCAGCCAGCGCTTGATTATATTCAAAAAAATTTGCGTATTTTATCTGGCTTTTACGGGATGCTTAGACCTTTTGATGGTGTTTGCCCATATCGTTTAGAACTTAATACCAAGATGAAAGGTTTTATTGATTATAGCTTGTACCATTTCTGGGGTGATGCTATTGCTGAAAGTCTGTTTAAAGATAATGACACAGTCATTAATCTAGCTTCCAAGCAATATATGCGGTTGGTTAAGCCGTATTTAAACGAAAATCGAAAAATGATTACCATTGATTTTCAAGAATTAAAAAATGATCAATGGAAAACTGTAGGTGTTCATGCCAAGATGGCACGCGGTGAAATGGTGCGCTTCATTGCCGAAAACCAAATAAAAAATCCCGCAGAGTTGCGAGATTTTCATGATTTTGAATTCCAATTTGTGCCCGAAGTTAGTTCATCAGATCATTATGTCTTTAGAACGAACTTTGATTTTAAACGTCGTTAAAACGCAGGCTTTAAAAATTGCGCAGTTAAATCAGCTGCCATGTCTTTGTATTCACCGCTAAATCTATGATCAGCATCAGGGATCATATGTAATTCGCTGTTTTCATAAACTTCATCGTATTTTTTAGCATATTTTGGATCAACGACTTGGTCATTAGTACCGGCAATTACGGAAACTGGTCTAGTGAAACGTTGAGATACTTCATAAATTGGTAAAACTTGTGCAGTTCTTAAGTAAAAGCCGCCAAGCTTCATCCCTAATTTATTGCCTACTAATGGCACAACTTCAGGAATATGATTTGGATCATAAGTTGTACCTTGAGTGTTACCCTTTAATGCGTCGTCTTTTAATTGAGCTGCAGGAGCTAAGAGGACTACTTTTTTTACAACATCAGGATAAAGACCTGCAAGCATTGATGCCACTACGCCACCTTGAGAATGTCCCACTAAGAAGATGTCTCGAACGTGTGGATCGGTGCGGACATAGTCCAAGATCGCATTACCGTCGGCGATTTCGTTGCAGACAGTCATATCTTCAAATTTACCATCGCTTTCGCCGTGACCATTAAAATCAAAACGAACGCTAGCGACATTTTCATCGCGTAAATCATCGGCAATTTGTCTTAATAAATCTGTATTTCTATTAGCAGTGAAACCATGCATTAAAATAGCCATGTCATAGATTTCACCAAATGGTTCTTCACGGTCACCTACGAGAGTTAAACCGTCTCTTTCAATCGTAATGCGGGACATAAACATTCTTCTTTCTAAATTGGTCTACTATTATTGTAAACTTTTTTATAGGAAAATTAGTAGAAAAGAAATTAAGAAATTGGAAAGATTGCGTAATTACGCGTAAAATTAATTCATTGATTAAGTCATGCGAGGTATTAATGATGGAAATAGTTTTTATTCGTCATGGTCAAACAGATGTTAATAAGGATAATCGTCTTCAAGGCGCGCATGTTGATGCGGAATTAAATGATTATGGCCGCGCTTATGCTAAAAAAGCAGCAGCTAACTTCGATGAAGATGAGTTTGACGTAGTATATTCTAGTCCAATGAAGCGAGCAGTCGAGACCGCTAAAATTTTTACTAAAGATAAGAAAAAGATCAATCTTGATGATCGTTTGCTTGAATTTGACTTTGGTGACTGGGATGGCAAGAAGATGGATGATATCGTTAAGGAATATCCTGATATTGTTGATCCTTGGGGAAAGGTTAATCGCAACTATGTAAGATATGCCAAGAATGGTGAAAGCTACGAAGCTTTTGACAAGCGTTGCGGTGACTTTTTAGATGAAATGTACCAAAAGTATCCTGATAAAAAGGTGCTAGTAGTAGCTCATGGTCGTTTGATTCGAATGATGGCGGCGCACTACTTAACTAATGGCGATATGGATAAAATTGATACGATGGATAATTGTGCCCTAGCAAAATTTAGCGTTAAGAAAAATATTGCACGAATGATCTTCTACAATCGGCTACTTGCTTAGTAAAAAAGCAAGCAGCTTTTTTTATGTATATTCATTGACAATACGTCACAAAAGAATAGTATAATAGTTGATTGGTGACAAAACGTCAGTGTGTTGAAAGAGAGGATAAAAATGGTTAAAGCAACATTTAAAAATTTACCTTCCGCTAAACGCGAACGAATCGAAAAGGCTTTGTTAGAAGAGTTTAGTACATATCCTTTAGCAGATGCTAAAGTTTCTCATATTGTCAAAAAGGCAGACATTGCACGTGGTGCATTCTATAAGTATTTCGATGATTTAACAGATGCTTATGTTTATATGTATCATATTGCGATCGATACTATTCACGCTAATATGAGTCCTAATGAAAAATTTGATCCTGATCATTTTTATGATCGAGTTATTAAATTTATTGATAAGACTCAAAACAGTAAATATGAACCAATGATGAAGTTGCACATGTCGCAAAATGAATATTTAATTCCGGATAACTTCAAGATTTATTCAAGACAATTATTAAATATGAGTCCACAATTATGGAGTGCAATGGTTTTAAGTCATGAAGTAATCAATCTTTGCTTGTCAGACCCAGAAAATCAAGAGAAGAACCTTGCTCGCTACAAGAAGAGTTTATACATGATTGCAAAGGGGATGAAATAATTGTTTTTAGCACTAAAAGAAATTAAACATGAAAAGTTGCGCTATGGCTTAATCATTTTAATGATCTTTTTAATCAGTTATTTGATTTTTATGTTGTCCTCATTAGCCGTGGGATTAGCGAGTGAAAATACACAGGCAATCGATAGTTGGAATGCTAAGAAAATTGTTTTAAATAAAAATTCCAATATTAGTTTGAGTCAATCTATTTTGACTAAAAAAGATTTAAAAGACGATGATATTGGTAAAAATGAAGCATATATTGGTCAAGTGGCGGTAGTAGTTAAATCTAAAAATCGGCCATCTGTTTCTGCGCAATTTTTAGGGATTAAGAAAGACCAATTTATTTACAAAGACCAGGACTTAGTAGCTGGTAAACGAGGAAAAGGTAAAACAGAAATTACCGTAGATTCAAGCTTAAGGGATAAAGGCTATCGTTTAGGCGATAAGATTAGTTTGAATGGTTCAGCTAGAAAGTATAAGATTGTGGGCTTCGTTAATAATGCCAAGATCAACATTGCCCCAATTATCTATGGCTCTTTTGCTACATGGAGAAAACTGCGGATGGTTGCACCAAATGTAGCTGCTGCAGCGATTGTTTCCAAAAATGCTAATTATAAATACAACTATAAAGATGCAAAAACATATCCGATTGCCACATTTATTAATAAATTGCCAGGTTATACTGCACAAAATATGACCTTTGAGTTAATGATTGGATTCTTATTTGTCATTTCTCTAATTATCATTGCAGTTTTCCTATACATTTTGACGATGCAAAAAATGCATAATTTGGCTGTAATGAGAGCACAGGGAATTCCAAGCAAGACACTAGTTGGTGCAACAGTTAGTCAATCAATTATTTTGGTAGTTGTGGGAGTGATTATCGCCTTAATATTGATGTGGGTCACAGCCGCTGTCTTACCCGCTGCGGTGCCTATGAGCTTTACCACAACTATTATGATTGCTGGTACGCTAGGGATGCTTGTAATGGGTATTATTGGTAGTTTGATTCCGATTAGATCAATTTTAAAGGTTGATCCTGCAAAGGCAATTGGTGAATAAAATGGCAGTAATTGAGTTAAAAGATGTAGAAAAGATTTATGGTAAAGGCGATGCGCAAGTTGAAGCTTTAAAAGATATTAATTTTGAAGCAGATAAGAGCGAATTGGTTCTGATTATGGGACCTTCCGGTGCCGGTAAGAGTACGTTTTTAACTATTGCCGGTTCACTGCAGAAGCCAACTTCAGGCCAAGTTATCGTTAACGGAGAAGATATTAGCAAGTTCTCTGATAAAAAAAGAAATAGTTTGCGTTTAAATGAAATAGGTTTTATTTTACAAGCCTATAATTTGGTTCCGTATTTAACTGTTCATGATCAATTTGTTTTGGTCGATAAAGTTAAAAAGGAAGATAATTTGTCTAAAGAAGATTTGGATAAATTGCTTGAGGATTTGGGTATTACTAAATTAGTTAAAAAATATCCTAATGAATTGTCAGGTGGTCAGCAGCAGCGTGTGGCAATTGCGCGGGCGCTTTATGCTAACCCAGCGATTTTGCTAGCAGATGAACCAACGGCATCTTTAGATACGCAAAATGTAGAAGAAGTTGGTAAGTTATTTAAGAAGCTGGCTAAAGAACGTGAAAAAGCAATTTTAATTGTGACGCACGACCCTCGTCTTGAAAAATATGCGGATCATATTTATGAAATGATGGATGGTAAGATGAGTCAAAAGAAGTAAAAAATACCTAGTTCAAAATTTTGAACTAGGTATTTTTGTTATGAACTATAAGTTAGGATCCATCTTGAAGCGAAGAGGTGAATCGCCAGTTTGCTTGGTGATTAATTTAGCAGACAATTCTTTGAAAATATCCGTAGCAGTTTTAGCCATCTTTTCGTTAGCTTCATTAACAAGGTCAATTCTCTTAGCTGGATCACTTTCTTTAGCTAATTTTTGATCATATTCGTAACGCAGACGGGTAGTCTTTTCTCTAGCTTCGTCTTGGGCATTGCTTAAGTCTGTTCCATATTTATTCCAATCGCGGTCAGCTAAGGTGCTTGCCAGTTTAAATACCCAGTAAGCAGAGTTAGTGCTGTAAGTTTCCTTGCCATATTTATACATAGTAGGGACCTTAGTTCCTTGTGGGTAAAATGGAACATAAACGCTTTGTGCAGCTATACCCATTGCTAACCAATGAATCATGTTTTCACCGTTTAATTCTAATAAGTGAGACTCTTGGGTAGTAGCAACAGAAATAGGTCTAAATGTCGCATTATTCTTGTTCTTAGGATTAGTTAAATCATAAGGCGTATTTTGGTAATGATTGCTCAATACGGCTTGTGCGTCTTGAATAGAAATTGGCTTGTCCGGTTTTCTAATAAATGGCAAGTCAAAATCTTGTGGTTCTTGCTCGACAGATGGAGTTAATAATTTTTGCCCAATCCAGACACGAGGTGTGTTGTAATGCAAGTCGCTATCGTCATGTGTGCCAAAGATTTCACGCCAGTTAAAGACGGCATCTTTAGGCCATAATTGATTTTGGTAAACAAAGTCTTTTAGATCTTTTGAATACATAAAATCATTACCATCGAAGACGACAGCTTGGATTGCCAATTGGTTAGCAACTACTGCGTAAGAGTCGTCAGGAATTCTTTGAGCAACCCAGTGATGGCCTGAACCGATTTCCATATACCATGCTTCATCTGGGTCACTGAATAAAATACCGTCTGCTTCAGCAGCACCATGCTTTTCGACGATTTCACCTAAACGTTGTACGCCTTCGCGGGCTGTTTTAACGTATGGCAAAACAACGGTTACCATGGCTTCTTCTAAAATACCTTTTTCTGTATCAAAAGGATCAACTGCTAATACTCGTTCATTGGCATATGCACTTTCAGTAGCACTCATTGCTACATGATGTTCATTGATACCATCTTCTTCAAAGACGCCGTACTTGTCTGTCCATTCTGGTGTTGAAGAATATGAAAAAATAGTTTCAGGTAAATCCATTTCAAATTTGTTATCTTTTGATTTGAAATGGTTATTTTTTACATTATCTTGATGCGGATTAAATGCAAGATGTTTGGGCCAAGCGGTTTTAGCATCTTCATTACGACCAATAATTACGCTTCCTGTGAGAGAAGCCTTCTTACCAATAAGAATAGAAGTACACGATGAACGTCCGATTACATTATTCATAAAAAATCACGCTTTCTAAATCGCATTTGTAACATAATTATAATGTAATTGTATTAATTTTTATATTATATTAAAAATATGTAAAAAAGGAGGTCTTAACATGAGCGAAGGACCAGAAGATAAATCAATCGAGCTAACGACAGATTATGCAGATCATACTATTAATATGAAATTTTCAGATAATCTGACTGACGATCGTGAGCGGGGCTATATTCTTTCTGCAGCTTTCTTTTCATTTTGTGCTGCACAAGGATTAGATAAGCAAGCAGTTATTGAAATAGTGTCATCACATTATGATCAATTTACTGGAGACAACGGATCATCGCTATTCAAGCGATTATAAAAAATGACAAAAATGTATTGCTTAGACTTGCATTTGTTATTTATTGGATATATGATGTACATGAAGATAAAAATAACAAGCGTATTGAAAAGCACATGCTTAGCAAATGATTGAGGTGTATTAAAATGGCAAGGAAAAAAGAAATAAGCAAAGATAAGATTTTAGATACCGCTTATAAGATGGCTATTAAAGGTGGAATTGAAGGATTAACTGCTCGTAGTATTGCTAAGGCAGGACATTTTTCAACCCAACCTTTATATCTAGAATTCGATAATATGGGAGATCTTCGTAATCAAGTATTGAAGAAAATTTCTTCAGATTTAAGAACTCACACTTTACAACAAAAGTTTACTGGTGAGCCTTTAATCGATTTGGATTTATCATACATTGATTTTGCACAAAAGCATGTTAACTTGTTCCGTGCAATGTTTGTTGATGGTAAATTCGGTAGCAAGATTATTGCTGATACTTTGATGGATCTTGGAATTGAAAAGTTTAATGAACAATATCCTGATACTGGATATGATAAAGACAAGATTAATGACATTGTAATTGCTAACTGGATTTCAACTACCGGTATAGCTGCATTAGTTGTTAACGAAATTGCAAGTTTCAACCAAAATCAAATTATTAATGTTTTGAATGCTCAAATCCATGATGCAATGCTTAACGATCGTCTTAGCGAAACTGAGGAAAATCCTATGTTTGCTGCAGATGACGAAGCATCTCTGAAGGATAACTTAGCATAATATTTCATCAATCATCTGTGCTTTTTAATGAAAAGAGACGCTTCACAATTGTGGAGTGTCTTTTTTTGCTGTTAAAATTCAGCTATTTTTGTGGCCATTAAGTTATAATTATATATAGTAAAGGAATTTTCGAAAGGTGGTTTTTATGAAGGCACTCGCTTTATCTGGTTCAAATGCAGATAACTCATTTAACGAAAAATTACTCAAAGTTATTATCAAAAATTTAGATTATAAATACGACTTCGACTTTGCAACTGTTAAGGGCTTACCAATGTTTAAAGAAGGTGTTGAAGCTCCTAAAGAAATTTTAGATTTAGGCGAAAAAGTAGGAGAGGCTGATATGATCTTAATCGGTTCTCCTGAGCAACAACACTCAGTTACAAGTGCTTTAAAGAGTGCACTTGAATGGCTTTCTAGTTCAGTTCATCCTTTCCATGACAAGCCAGTTGTGATTGTTTCAACTTCACCAATGCCTCAAGGTGGCGCTCGTTCTCAAACTCGTTTAAAGAGTATTTTGGCTGCTCCTGGTTTTAGTGCTCACGTATTTAACGGCGATGAATTTATGATGGGAATTGCACCACAACAATTTGACGAAGAGGGCAATTTAACCGAACCAGGTACGCTTAAGTTTTTGAATCACTTCTTTGATGAAGTAGATGATTGGTATGCACAACTTACTAAGTAGGGGGCTTATTTAAATGAAATTATTAGTAGTCGTTGGTACAAATGCTCCATTTTCATATAATCGTTTTTTAGCAAAATTTATTGCTAAGCGTTATGCAGATAAGGCTGATTTTGAAGTTAAAGAAATTGATCAAATTAAGCCTTTCTCTAGAACGGATGAACCTGATGAAGCTACCAAGAATTGGATTGAAGATATTAAGAATGCAGATGGCGTAATCTTGACAACACCTGAATATGATCATGCTATTCCTGCAGCTCTTAAGAGTGCACTTGAATGGCTTGGCTCACATGCTGGCCCTGACGTAATGAAGATGAAGCCAGCAGCAGTTGTTGGTACATCATACGGCATTCAAGGTTCAAGTCGTGCTCAAGAAGATGCACGAGAAATTTTGCTTTCACCTGATATGAGTGCCAACGTATTACCAGGCAACGAAATCTTAATTGGTGGCGCTGCAAGAAACTTCGATAAAACTACTGGTGATCTTTCAAATGAAGATTACATCAAGCAATTAGATGTAATGATGGACAATTTCATTAAGTTTGTAGAACAAGCAAATAAATAATTTTGCTAGTTATCTAACTCAATAGTAAAATTACCGGATAGAAAACTATCCGGTTTTTTCTCAAAAAATGTAATGGGGTGATTAAATGGTGAATCCAGTTGTTTTGCCACTAGAGCAAGTTCGTAATCCGCGTGATTTGGGCGGCTATATTGGTGATCATGGACGTAGAGTAAAAATGCATCGTTTACTGAGAACGGGGAAGATCAGTAATATAACGCTGCATGATCAGCAATTCTTGCTTGATTATGGTTTGACCAAAATCATTGATTTACGTTCGCCATTGGAGTGTCATAAGATGCCTGATAGTAAAATTCCGGGCGTAGAACACATTGATTTATCTATTTCGACTGATGATAATACGCAAGGAGGTAAAAAAGACCTTGCTAAGACATTTGAAATTTATCGTCATGATCAATATGCTGGCTTTAAAATGATGTGTGATCGCTATCGTTCACATGTATTAAAAGAACACGCTCAAAATAGTATTCATAAAATTTTAGAAGTTTTAGCCAATACTGAAGATGGTGCAGTGTTGTATCATTGCTCTGAAGGTAAAGATAGAACAGGTATTGTTACCGTAGTTGTTCTTTACCTATTGGGTGTTGATATGGAAACTATTAGGCAGGATTATTTATATTCAAATTATATGCTAAATGACTATCGTGCTTTACGGGATAAAAAGATGCAAGAAGAAGGAGAAAATTTATGCTTCCGTGCTAATATGAGTATTTTAGGTTCCGTATCCGATGCATTTTTAGATACTGCATTAATTGCAATTGAAAAAGACTTCGGTAGTATCGATAATTATCTTAAAGAAAAAATTGGCGTAACGTTGGAATTGCGTGATAGATTACGTGAATTGTATTTAGAAAACTAGGAATTAAAATGATTAAAGATTTAGCATTAGAACAAGTAGTAGGGCATCACCATGCTTTAGGTACATCGATTACTTTGCAAATATTTGGGACACAGGATCGAAGCCTGTTGAAAAAATCTTTTGATTTAATTGATCATTATGAAGATATTTTTACTGTTAATCGTGATCAATCTGAAGTAATGGATATTAACCATGCCTCAGGTGAGCATCCTGTTCAAGTTTCAAGTGCAGTCTACAGCCTAGTGAAGTTAGCCGTAGAAAAAAGCAGAGAGAATTTTGGCTTTAATGCCTTAATTGGACCAGTAGTAAAATTGTGGCACATTGGTTTTAAAGGTGCCCATGTTCCAAAAGATGAAGAAATCAAAGATAAGATGTTACTGACGAATCCTTTTAAGGTGGAATTAAATGATCAAGATCAAACTGTTTTTCTTCAAATGAAGGGGATGGAACTGGATCTTGGTGGTATTGCCAAGGGCTGGATCGCCGACCGCATTCGTGATTTATGGCTAGCATATGGTGTTGAAGCAGGGATTATTAATTTAGGTGGTAATATCCTTCTGGTAGGCGATTCACCTAAGCGAGACAATGGTAAATGGGTGATTGGGATTCAAGATCCTAAAGAGCCTCGCGGTGACAATATTACCTCTGTAATGGTAGGAGAATGTTCAGCTGTGACTAGTGGTACGTATGAGCGTTACTTAGTAGTTAATGGACATAAGTATCATCATTTAATCGATCCTAGAACTGGTTATCCTGTAAAAACGGATTTGGCAGGCGTAACTACTTTTACCAAAACATCCGTGGAAGCAGAAATTGAATGCAAGAGATTATTCTTTGCAGGTCATCCGCTAAAAGGCTGGCATGATGATCCTGACCGTGTTGGGGCAATTTTTGTTTATAATGATGAACATGTTGAATATGATAATTTTAATCAATAAAAAATAGGACTAAGCAAATTGTTTGTTTAGTCCTATTTTGTTTAACCAACGGTCTTACCGATGTTGAAGATACTGTTGAAGACGCCGTTAGAAAGTCCAGGTGTACTGTAGATAATGAAGCGTAAGAAGCTAGAATCTATTGTTTGTTGCATGAACCATGGATTTTGCAATGCATTGAACATGGACAAGACAACGTATACTACGAAGTAACTGGCTACTAGGGATGCCAAAGCTCCTAAGACATTGTCTAAAAGGCTGCCAAGATTAGTGGCATGTGGATTTTTAGCAGGAATCCAGCCCTTAAATATTTTCATGATCATCTTACCAACGAAGAAGATAATGAAGAATGCAGCAAAACGTGCAATCATTAATTCAACATTAGTTGTTGAATTGCTTCGAATCATTTCTCCTGTAACTTGGGTGTAAAGCCAATTGCCAAACGGATTTTGCATAAAAATTGCGACCATAAAGACAATAGCGGAACAAATTAAACCAATAATATATCTGGTAAAACCGGTTTTATAGCCTGTATAGGCTTTATAAGCTAAGTAAGCCAAAACAATTAAAGTAACAATCATTTTTATTTCTCCTTTGCGGAATATTATACCCTATTTTGCATGCGACAAAACTTTGACGATTGCAATGAAATAGTTGATAATTGTAAGGACGATTTCTCTTTACTAATAAGTATAATTAGCGTTAAATTTAGAAGTGTGAAACAAGGTTTCACGGGTGAAAAATGAATCCTGAAAAATTTATTTTAGAATTATCAAAACATAATTTTGTATTAACTGATAAACAAAAAGAGCAATTTAAACTTTATTTTAAATTCTTAATTGAAGTCAATGAACATGTTAACTTGACTCGAATTACGGAAGAAAATGAAGTTTATCTCAAACATTTTTATGATAGTGTTACGCCACTCTTTGTTTTTGGCGATGTTTTTAAAGATGGTGCTACTCTTTGTGATGTCGGAGCTGGGGCCGGATTTCCTTCGATCCCATTAAAGATTTTAAAGCCATCTCTTAAAGTAACAATTGTTGATTCGCTGGCTAAAAGGCTGACTTTTTTGAAAGATTTGATTGCTAAATTAGATTTGGATAATGTGGAGTTAGTTCATGGCCGTGCTGAAGATGTTGGTCAAAATAAGCTTTATCGCGAAAAGTTTGATATTGTTACTGCACGGGCTGTAGCCAAGATGAGTGTTTTAAGCGAATATTGTCTACCATTGGTTAAAAAAGATGGTTATTTTGTAGCTCTTAAAGGACCAAAAGCTGAAGATGAACTGGATGAAGGACAAAAGGCACTTGCAGTTCTCGGAGGTAAATTAATTAAAGATGAAGAGTTAACTTTGCCAGGAACTACAGAAGAAAGAACTTTGGTTTTGGTTAAAAAAGTTAAAGAAACGCCAAAGAAATACCCTCGTCAAGCGGGGACGCCGCGGCGTAAACCAATATGTTAATAGGAGGATGAAAAATGTCATTATTTTCTTTTATGCATCATGATGAAGAAATCCCCAAGAATAAGCGAATTCAAGATCTTGAGTTAGATAAGATTGTTCCTAATCAATATCAACCACGACGTCAATTTTCTGATGATTCAATTAAGGAATTGGCGGATACTCTTGATCAAGATGGATTGCTTCAACCGATTGTAGTACGTGAAGATGGTGATGATCACTATGAGATTATTGCAGGTGAACGTCGCTATCGTGCTGCTAAGAGTTTAGGCTGGGAGACTATTCCTGCCATTGTCAAAAACATGAATGATGATCAAGCAGCTTCTCTTGCTTTAATTGAAAATTTGCAACGTGAAGACTTGAATCCTATTGATGAAGCTAAAGCCTATACTAATTTGATGAAATTAAATGATTTAACTCAAACTGCTTTGGCTAAAGATATGGGTAAGTCTCAATCATATATCGCAAACAAGTTGCGCTTACTTAAGTTAGATGATGACGTGCAAACTGCTTTGGTTGAAGGAAAAATTACTGCTCGTCATGGCCGTGCTCTTTTAAATCTTGATGATGCTGATCAAAAGCGAGTTTTAGCTGAGATTGAAGCTAAAGGCTTAAATGTAAAGCAAACTGAAGAAATTGCTAAAGATGTGGATGCTTACTTTAATCCTCAACCTAAGAAAAAGGAAAAAGCAGAACAAAAGCGTGTTGTTAACCGCATTCCAAAGGACCTTAAAGTTCAAATTAATACCATTAAGAAGGCTGTTAAGTTGGCTAAAGATTCAGGAATTAAAGTTAAAATTAAAGAAGATAAAAATCCAGATGATTACAAAATCACCATTGAATTAAAGAGAAAGTAGAAAGGATGGAAAATATGGTAAATGTAATTTCGGTTGCTAACCAAAAAGGTGGCGTGGGTAAGACCACTACTACTATCAATTTAGCAGCCTCAATTGCCGACCGTGGTTACCGTGTTTTAATTGTGGATATTGACCCACAAGGAAATGCCACCTCTGGTTTAGGAATTGAAAAATCAGAGATTGACCAGGACATTTACAATGTTTTGATTGACGAAATTCCAATCCAAGATACAATTCATCATACATCAATAGCTAAGTTAGACATGGTTCCAGCAACAATCAATTTATCAGGTGCTGAAACTGAATTAATTAGCATGATGGCACGTGAAACAAGATTGAAGTCGGCTTTAGATGCAATTAGTGATCAATATGATTTTATTTTTATTGATTGTCCTCCTTCATTAGGTCAACTTTCAATTAATGCTTTTACTGCGTCTGACTCAATTTTGATTCCAGTTCAAAGTGAATATTATGCTATGGAAGGTTTAAGTCAGCTTTTAAATACTATTCGTTTAGTACAAAAGCACTTTAACAAGGACTTAGGTGTTGAAGGCGTCCTTTTAACTATGTTAGATGCTAGAACCAATTTAGGTGCAGAAGTAGTTAAGGAAGTTCAATCATACTTTAGTAAAAAAGTTTATAAAACAATTATTCCAAGAATCACTAAATTGGCAGAAGCACCAAGTTATGGTCAGCCGATTACCGAATATGCTCCAAGATCTCGTGGTGCTAAGGTATATGATGATTTAGCAAAAGAGGTGTTAAAAGCTCATGGTAAGAGACTCCAGAAGTAAAGAAAATAGAAAAAAAGGCGGATTAGGTCGTGGTATCGAAGCTTTATTTGATGATGAACCACAAATTGAGGAAACTGAAGAAGTTCAAGAACTCAATTTAAGTGAGATTCGCTCTAATCCATATCAGCCTAGAAAGCGATTTGATGACAAGAGCCTGAAAGAATTATCTGATTCTATTAAGGAAAATGGCGTTTTTCAGCCTATTATCGTCCGCAAGTCTGTTAATGGTTATGAGATTATTGCAGGTGAACGGCGCTATCGTGCATCAAAATTAGCTAAGAAAAAGACCATTCCTGCAATCGTTCGCAAGTTTGACGAAAGTCAAATGATGGAAGTAGCCGTCTTAGAAAACTTGCAACGTGAAGATTTGACCCCACTTGAAGAAGCACAAGCTTATGAAATGCTACAAAAGAATCTGGGTTTAACTCAGGAAGAAGTTTCTAAGAGAATGGGCAAGTCTCGTCCATACATTGCCAATTATTTACGTTTATTGACTTTGCCAAGCAAAACTAAGCGTTTATTGCAACATGGCGAATTATCAATGGGTCAAGCTAGAACTCTTTTAGCTTTAAAAGACAAAGATAAAATTGATAGTTTAGCCAAAAAGGTGGCCCAAGAAGGGATACCTGTTCGTAAGGTTGAAGCCTTGGTCAATGAAATGAATGCCAAAAAGCCCCAAAAGAAGGCTATTAAAAAGTCAGCCTTTATTAGAGCAAGCGAAAACCAATTGTCTAATAAATTTGGCGCAAGCGTTAATATTTCAGAGACTAAAAAGGGTAAAGGTCACCTATCAATTGATTTCACTTCTGCCGAAGAGTTGAATAGAATTCTTGATTTGTTAGGTGTTGATTTAGATGACTAAAGAAATCACTTATAATTTAGCTGATACAGTTCAAATGAAAAAGTCTCACGCATGCCAAGTCAACGACTGGGAAATTTTGCGTATGGGTGCTGATATTAAGCTGAAGTGTATGGGATGCGGCCATATGGTTATGATGCCGCGTAGCGAATTTAATCGGAAGATGAAAAAGGTTTTAACTAAAGCTAATGATCCGGTTAATGCAAAAAAAGAGCAATATG
>Ga0079226_10001692_pt1 | contig 16962 bp, 15 predicted proteins | sample Poulit2014_FD_76345 | JGI IMG/M metagenome (GOLD analysis project Ga0079226, IMG submission 76345) | Agricultural soil microbial communities from Georgia to study Nitrogen management - Poultry litter 2014 | ecosystem: Environmental > Terrestrial > Soil > Agricultural land | place: USA: Georgia...
CGGCGGACAGTAGTCGTACAGCGGGGCCGGGCGCGGCTCCATGTCGCCGACCGCACGCCGCACGGTGCCCGGGTACGCGCACACCGGTCCCTGCGTGCCCACCAGGGCGAAGTCGGCGCGGTCACCGTCGACGATGGAGCTGAGCCGGCCCATCGCGAACGGCAGGTCGACCAGCAGAGACTCCAGGGCCGGCTCGCGGTCGCCGAGCACCGGCATGGCCGAACCGACCGTGGTGATCAGGCCCGCGACCGAGTCCTCGTGGTCGCCGAGCCAGTCGGAGACCCGGTCGGCGGCCACCGGGCCCCGGTCGATCAGCGCGGTCAGCGACGCCGAGGAGTCCTGCAGGTCGCCGAGCACGTCGCGCAGCGCCTCGGTGCCGGCCACGAAGTCGTCGCTGCGCCCCGAGGCCCGGACGGTGGCGGCGGTGAGCTGCTCGCCGATCTCGGCCAGCTCGGGGCTGCGGTCGCGCAGCAGCGCGGCGATCTCGGCGCCGTCGTCGATCAGGCCGGCCAGGGCCGGACCGGTGCCGGCGAAGGCCGCGGCCCCCTCGGCCGCCAACGTCTGGACCTGGTCGGGGTCGACCGTCTCCACCAGATCGGCGGCCGAGCTCATCACCTCGGCCAGCGAGGCCGGCTGCGCGGATTCCGGGGCCGCGATCCGCCCACCGTCGGTCAGTACCTCGCCGGAGACCCCGGGCAGGATGTCGACGGCCTGGATGCCGATGGCCCCGGAGGTGCCGACCCGGATCCGCGAATCGACCGGCACCTCGGTGCCCTGGTCCAGGTGCAGTGCGATCTGTGCCCCGCCACCCGGGTCCAGGTCGACGCTGCCGACCCGGCCCACCGGCACCCCCAGATAGGTCACCGACACCCCCGGGGCCAGTCCGCGTGCATCGACCATGTGGGTGTGCACGGTCACCCGGCCGCCGAAGGCCTGCGGGCCGACCACGTAGTCGATGCCGAAGGGGATCACCAGGGCCGTGACCACCAGGAACATCAGGGCCTGCACCCATGCCGAGCGGGTCATCGTCCGCCTCCCCCGCTGAGCAGCTCATCGATGTCGTCGAAGACGGCGAACGGATCCTTCCGGCCGTCCGCCCCGCGCTCGCGCGCCGCCGGCGGGCCGTCGGGACCGAAGAACAGCGAATCGATCGTGCCCGGCACGTCCAGGGTGCCCACGAAGGTCAGGTAGTCCCCGCGCACGGCCCGGCCGAAGTCGGTCATGAACCTGTTCATCGCGTCCAGACCGGCCGCGAGCCGGTCGGAGAAGTCCTGCAGGGCCGCCACCACGGCCGCCGCATCGCTGACCGCGGTGCTCATCTGGTCCGGGGCGGCGCCGGTGATCTGCGCCCCGGCCGCCGCGAGGTCTCCGGTCGCGCCGAGCAGATCGTCGAGGGTCTGCTGCTGTGCGGCGAGCACCGCCACCAGTTCGGGCACCTGATCGAGCCCGCGGTCGACCAGCGGTGCGCCCTCGGCGGCGCGTTCGGTCACCGCGGCGGCCGCGGTGACCGCCGCATCGAAGTCCTCCCGGCCGGCGTGCGCGCGTTCGAGCAGCTCGGCGGTGAAGTCGGTCAGTTCGGCCATCTGCTCGGCGCGGCCGTCGAAGGCGGTGTGCAGTTCGGCGACCACCGTCTCGAGCCGGCCCACCCCGCCGCCGTCGAGCAGCATGCCCAGCCCGGCGAGGGTCGATTCGATGCGCGGTCCCAGCTCGGTGGCCGACAGGGCGATCACGTCGCCGTCGCCCAGGCGCGGTCCGCCGGTGCCCGGATCGAGCAGCCGGATGTGCGGGGTGCCCAGCGCGGTGGGCAGCTCCACCACCGCCGCGGTGTCGGCGGCCAGGTCCAGGTCGCCCGCCAGGCTCACCCGCACGTCCGCCCCGTACCGGCCGACCTCCATGTCCGCGACCCGGCCGACCACCTGCTGGCCCAGGAGCACCTCCGCCCCGTCCACCAGTCCGATCGCCGATTCGAGCTGCACGGTCACCGAGATCGCCCCGGCCCCGGCGCTGCCGCCGATCGGCAGGTCCTGCAGTCCGATCCCGCAGCCGGCGAGCAGCATCGTCGCCGCCGGCACCCCGGCCGCGGCGCGCAGAAGCGGGCCCACCCGTCGCGCACTCATCGCGGCGCCACCTCCTCCAACTGCGTGAACAGTCCCGGGACCTGGCCGAAGGGATCCGACATGCCCAGCGGCACCTCCACCGGGTTGGTCAGGCCGGTGCCCCAGCACAGGGCCGGCAGCGATTCGCGGCACAGCGGGGCGGTGGCGTTGAACTGCGCCAGCGCGGTGGAGATCGTCAGCCGGATCCGGCCGCGTCCGTCGTCGCCGATCGCCCCGGAAAGGTTCTGCATCAGCAGCGGCGCCAGGTCCACGAACTCGGCCAGCCCGCCGCGCTGGGCGGCCAGCACCTCTCCCAGCGCCGCGGCCTGCGCGGTGATCGCCCCGGCCTGGTCGCCGTGTTCGACGAGGAACTCGTCGACCCGGTCGAGCACCTCGGCCAGGTCCTCGATCGGCCCGGCCACGTCGATCTGCTGCTCGGCCCAGAACCGGCCCAGATCCGAGGTCTGCTCGACCAGCTCGTCCAGTCCGGTCTGCCGGGCGGCCAGCCCGCGCAGCAGGGTCGACAGCGCCTCGATCATCGCGTCCACGTCACCGGTGCGCCCGGCCATCACCCCGGTGGCCCGGCTCAGCTCGGTCACCGCGTCGTTGAACGCCTCGCCGGTGCCGTCCAGTCCGGCCGCCGCCGAGGTCAGCAGGGCGCCGGCCCGGTCGGGTTCGCCGATCGCCTCGATCAGCGTCCCCACCCCGGCCATCACCTCGTCGAAGTCCAGCGGCGCCGCGGTGCGGTCGACCGGGATGTGGGCGCCGGCGGGCAGTTCCGGTCCCGATCCGGCCGGCGGTCCCAGGTCGATGCGGCGGTCCCCGATCGGCGACGGGCTAGCCACCACCGCCCAGGCCTGCTCGGACAGGTGCACATCGCGCTGGATGCGCATGGTCACCTCGACGGTCCGGCCGGTGGTGCGCACCTCGGTCACCGAGCCGACCGGCACCCCGAGCACGGACACGTCGGAGCCCTCGTTGATCCCGCCGAGCCGGTCGAACTCGGCGGTGATGGTGCGCCCGCCGTCGCTGCCGACGAAGACGTACCAGGTCGCGGCGACGATCACGGCGAGCACCGTCGCCCACGCGATGATCCGCACCAGCGTCCGTCTGCGCGTGCCCACACCCCCGGTCATGAGCAGTCCTCCATGAATCCGACCTGGCACAGCAGGGTGTCCGGGATGACCGCGGCCGGAGCGCTCACGTCGACCCACGGGCCGTTGCCGCTGGCCTCGACGGCCCCGCGCACCCCGGCCGGCATCTTGTCGAGGATCTGGTCGATCGTGCCCGCCTGCTCGGCGAGCACCGCGGTGATCTCGGTGAGCCGACCGGTCAGCTCACCGAGCTCGCCCTTGCGGTCGGTCATCGTGGTCGCGGTGCGGTCCAGGACCGCGGACAGGTGATCGACCAGCGCGGCGATGGTGTCGCGGCGCACGGTGAGCACCTCCATCACCGTGGCGGTGTCGGCGACGACGTCGACCACCTGCTCCTCCTGGTCGAGCGCGGTGCGCGCCAGGGTGCCGGCCACCTCGAGCAGCCGGTCGATCCGGTCGGCGTCATCGGCCACCAGTCCGGCGGTGCCGGCGATCCCGGTCAGTGCGCGGCGCAGCTCCGCCGAGTCGGCCGGCAGCACCTGCTCGACGGTGCCGGACAGCAGCGCCATGGTCTCCGGGTCGATCCCGTCGGCCGTCTCGGTCACCGCCGCGCCGATGTCGTCGAAGTCGAAGGTCCCGCCGGTGCGCGAGAGCGGGATGACCGTCTCGCCGTCGCCGTCGACCGGCCCGGACGGGGTGACCGACAGATAGCGTTTGCCCAGCACGGTGCGCAGCCGCACGGCAGCGCTGCTGGTCGTGCCCAGCGGCAGATCGTCGTCGAGCCGGAAGGCGACGTCCACGTGCTCGTCTGCGAGCGTGACCTCCTCGACCCGCCCGGCGGGCACGCCCGCGACGTAGACCGGGTCGCCGGCGACCAGCCCGCCGGCCTCGGCGAGCTGGGCGACGTGCGGGGAGGTGCGCGCCTGGTACCACCACATCGGGGTCAGCAGGGCGAGTGCGACCAGCACCGCGACCACTCCGACGCCGATCGCGCCGACCAGCAGCGGGGTGCCCGGATCGATCTCGGCCCGATCGTCGTGGGCGGCGAAGCGCCAGGCCCGCCGCAGCCGCTCGCGTGCCGCGCTCATCGGCACACCGGGGAGTGGGTCTCGCCGAGCATGTTGACCCTCAGCAGGTCGCCGGCCTCCAGGTGCATGGTGCACAGGTACAGGTTCACGAATCCTCCGTACGAGGTGGCCCGGCCGAGCGCCTCGGCCATCGCGGGCATGCCGGACAGGAAGTCGACGAACGGTCCGGTCTGGGCCAGCCACGCGGCGGTCATCCGGTGCGCGTCGGTGATCGCGCGGTCCACCGCGCCCGGATCCGCCTCCAGTGCGGCGGCGAGCCGGGACACCGTCTGCGCCCCGTCGTCGAGCATCGCGGTCAGCCGGTCGCCGTCGCCGACGACGACCCCGCCGAGTTCGGACAGATCCGCGGTGAGCTCCGCCAGCGCGTCCTCACGGCCGTCGACCGTCTCGGCCAGCACCGCCAGATCGGCGATCATCGCCTCGACCACCGGGCCGCGCGCGACCAGGTCGCCGGTCAGGTCCGCGGTGAGCTCCTGCATCCGGGCCAGGGCTTCACCACGGCCGTTGAACACCTCCACGAAGCCGCGGGCCAGCGCGTCGGCCCGCTCGGGTTCGAGCGCGTCGAACAGCGGGGCGAACCCGTTCATCAGCGCGGTCAGATCCACCGGCGGGGTCGTCACCGTCACCGGGATCAGCCCGCCGTCGGCCAGCCGCGGGGTGTCCGGCCCGATTCCATCCGGCTCGACCAGTTCGACATAGCGCGCGCCGAGCATGTCGCCGTAGCGCACCACGGCCTCGACCTCGTCGGACACCCGCCGGTCGGCCATGACCTCCAGGCGCACCCGGGCCAGATCGGCCCCGTCGCCCGTCCGGGTCAGGTCCACCCCGGACACCCGTCCGATGCGCACCCCGGACAGGGTGACCGGGTCGCCGGTGAGCAGGCCTTCGACATCGGTGAACTCAGCGGTGTAGTCGACGGTCGATCCGCGTACCGGGGCGCGCAGGGTGTTGGCGACCAGCATCGCGCAGACCGCCCCGATCACCAGGAACACCGCCACCGACAGCAGCGGCCCGGCCCGCCGGATCCGCGCGGTCATCGGCCCGGCTCCAGCAGTGCGCGCGCGAGTGCCAGCGGATCGTCGCCCGGCGCCGCATCGTCCGCGGCGGGCGGGGTGACCGGGAACTGCCGCTCCGGATCCAGCGCGTCGTCGATCGTCACGGGCAGCCCCACCGGCGCGTAGTCGCCGGGGCTGGACGCGGTGGTACGGCACTCCGGGTTCGACAGGCCCGAGTAGACCGGGCAGTCGAGGTAGGTGTACGGCAGCGGGTCGGCCAGGGCGGCGACCGCGGTGATGTCGAACACCCCGGTCTGGAACACCCGGGCCGCGTCCTGCCCGAACTCGCCGGCCGAGGCGAGCATGGCGGTCACCCCCGACGGGTTGTCACCGAACACCTGCAGGGCCCGGGTGGCGGCGCCGAAGCCGTCGGTCAGGTCCGTGCGGTGGTCGGACACCAGCCGTTGCAGTCGGCCGGACAGGTCGGCGGCCGCGTCCACTCCGGCGCGGATCCCGTCCACCCGGTCCAGGGCCAGGTCCGACAGGTCGGCGCCGAGCGCCAACGAGTCCAGCATCGCCGGCGCGGAGGTCTGGGCCGCGACCAGGGTGTCGGCCAGCGCCCCGGTGGCGTCGACGGCGTCGAGCATGTGCGGGCCCAGGTCGCGACTGACCGCGTGCAGGTCGTCGATCATCGTGCCCAGTCGCTCCCCACGTCCGTCCAGTCCCTCGGCCAGCGCCCCGATCGCCGAGGCCACGTTTTCGGGCTCCATCGCGGCCAGCAGATCGGCGACCCGGGCGTAGACCGCGTACAGGGCCACCGCGTCCGGCCCGGTGTCCACGGCCAGTTCCTCGCCGCCGGTGAGCATCACCGGGGTGCCCGTCCCGGCCCCCCGGCCCGGGACGAGCTCGATGAACACGTCGCCGAAGAAGGTGCGCGGCACCACGCGGACCTGCGCGTCGGCCGGCACCCTGCCGATCAGGTCCCGATCCAGTTCCAGCCGCACGGTCGAGCTCTGCGCACCGGCGTCGATCGTCCCGACCCGGCCCACGTCCACCCCGGCGTAGCGCACGGGGGCGGAGTCGGTGATCAGCCCCACCTCGGCGGGCACGGCCACCGTGACGGTCTCGGTGCGGTCCAGCGCCCCGGTCCCGCGCATCACCAACAGGGCCCCGATGATCACCGCGACGACGATCGCCACGGCCCCGCGCAGCGCCAGTACGGCGGTCGACGGTTCGGCGCGCATCGCTACACCCCCGCCCCGGGGATCGAGGGCACCAGGCCCCACAGGGCGAAGGTCAGCAGCACGTCGAGCACGGCGATCGACAGGATCGCGGTGCGCAGCGCGCGCCCGGCGGCGCGGCCGACCCCGGCCGGCCCGCCGGCGGCGTGGTAGCCGTAGGAGCAGTGCACCAGTGCGATCACCACGGCGAAGACGATCGCCTTGATCCCGGAGTAGATCAGGTCCTGGGGGACGAGCACCAGGTGGAAGAAGTGGTCGTAGTCCCCGGCCGAGGCGCCGCCCAAGGTCACGATGACCACGCGGGTGGACAGGTAGCCGGCGAGCAGGCCGATCATGTAGATCGGCAGCACGCACACGATGGCGGCGATGACCCGGGTGCCGACCAGGAACGGCACCGAGCGCACCGCCATCACGTCGAGTGCGTCGATCTCGTCGGAGATGCGCATCGCGCCGATCTGCGCGGTGAATCCGGTGCCGACCTTGGCGGCCAGCGCGATCGCGACCACCACCGGTGCCAGTTCGCGGGTGTTGGCCACCGCCGAGAGCATCCCGGACAGCGAGTTCATCCCGACCAGGTCCAGGCCGCGTTGGGTCTCGACCCCGAGCATCACCGCCGCGGCCAGCGACATGGCGAACACGATGCCGATGGTGCCGCCGCCGGCCAGGATCGAGCCCGACCCGAAGGTCACCTCGTGGATCTGGCGCAGCACGTGTTTGCGGTAGCGCACCAGCGCGAACGGGATCGAGCCGAGCGCGCGCAGCATGAAGCCCACGTGCGTGCCCACATCGGCCAGGGCCTCGGCCGCCGCCCGGCCGGCCTTGGGCCCGCGGCGCAGCCGGTACAGGACGTCACTGCCGGCGAACATCAGTACGTCCCCACCGGCGGCACGACCGCCGAGTACAGCGCGGAGATCGCGGCGTTGAGCACGAACACCGCTGCGAAAGCGATCACCACGGCCTCGTTGACCGCATCGGCCACCCCCTGCGAACCGGGCCGGGTGTGCAGGCCCTTGAAGGTGGCCACGATCGTGGCCACCGCCCCGAACACCCCCGCCTTGAGCAGGGCGACCAAAAAGTCCGACAGGCGCCCGTACTGGCGGAAGGTCGCCAGGAAGGCGCCGCCGGGCAGTTGCTGGACGTACACGTGGTAGAGGTAGCAGGCCAGCACGCCGCCGAAGGTGACGATCCCGCACAGGGCGACCGAGACGATCACGGTGGCCACCAGGCGTGGGGCCACCAGGCGTTCGATCACCCCGATGCCCATCACCTGCAGGGCGTCGATCTCCTCGCGGATGGTGCGCGAGCCCAGATCCGTGCAGATGGCGGCGCCGGCGACCCCGGCCATCATCAGCGCGCACACCAGCGCCGAGGCCTGGCCGACGATGATGAACGCCACCACCGCCCCCGAGTAGCCGCCCGCGCCGATGCGTCCGGCCAGTTCCCCGACCGACACCGCGATGAACACCCCGATCGGGATCATCACCAGCAGGGCCGGGCCGGTGGAGACCCGGCCGATGAACCGGATCTGGCCCAGCGTCTCGCCCAGCGACAGTCGGCGGGTCACCACCGCCCGCACCAGGCCGATCACGGCCTGGACGGCGAAACCGATCAGGTAGCCGGATTCGAGCAGCACGCCGCGTACCGGGCCGGGCGCGGACGGCAGGTGGAAGGTGGTCATCGTCGAGGCGTCTTCGCGTCGGTCGTCGGACCGGCGGTCAGCCGGCGTCCTCGGTGGCGATCTCGCCGCGCAGGCGGTGCTTGACCACCTTGCCCGAGGCGTTGCGCGGCAGCGCGTCGACCAGCACGAGCTCCCGCGGGTGCTTGTAGCGGGCCAGCCGGTCGCCGAGGAATTCGGCGACCGCCTCGATCGTCAGGTCGGCGACCCCGTCCTTGAGCGCGACCACGGCCACCGGCACCTCGTGCCACTTCGGGTCGGGGCGCCCGATCACCGCGGCCTCGGCGATGTCGGGGTGGGCGTACAGCGCGTTCTCCACCTCGGCGCAGTAGATGTTCTCCCCGCCGGAGATGATCATGTCCTTCTTGCGGTCCACGACGTAGACGAAGCCCTCGTCGTCGACGCGCACCATGTCACCGGAGTGGAACCAGCCACCGGCGAAGGCGTCGGCGTCGGCCTGCGGATTGTTCCAGTAGCCCTGCATCATCGTCGGGCCGCGGTAGACGATCTCGCCGACCTCGCCGGGGGCGACGTCGTTCATCTCCTCGTCGACCACACGGGCCTGGATGGTGGGGATGACCCGACCGACCGAGCCGATCTTGCGCAGCGCGTCCTTGCCCTCGAGCACGCAGGTGATCGGCGACATCTCGGTCTGACCGAACACCGCGACGTTGAGCGCGTCGGGGAAGGTGTCGGCCATGGCCTGCAGGATCGTGTCCGAGGCCGGGGCCGCGCCCCAGCTGATCGCCCGCAGCGCCAGGTCGCGCTCGCGCACGGTCGGTTCGGCGCACACCGCCTGCCACTGCACCGGCACCAGGAAGCAGGTGGTGACCCGCTCGCGCTCCCAGGTGTCGAGCACATCGGTGGGGTTGAACTCGCGCAGCGGGTGGATCACGGTGATCGACCCGATCATCAGCGCCGGCGCCACCGAGCCCAGGGCCGCGACGTGGAAGGCCGGGGCGGCGAGCAGACCGACGTCGTCGTTCTGCAGGTCCAGTGCCCGCAGGCAGGTGATCGACTGGGCGACCATGTTCGCGTGCGAGAGCACCGCGCCCTTGGGCGCACCGGTGGTGCCGGAGGTGTACAGGATCAGGCACGGGGTGTCGTCGGGCAGGTCGATCGGCGGGTAGGGCTCGCCGTCCTCGGCCAGGAGCTCCTCGTAGCCGAGCACATCGCCCTCGGTCTCCGCGCCCATGCACACCGCCATCTTCACGGCCGGCACCTGCGCACGCACGGCCGCCAGCAGCGGGGCGAGCATCGGCTCGGTGATCGCGGCGACCGCACCGCAGTCCTCGAAGATGAACGCCAGTTCCGGCGGGGTGAGGCGGAAGTTCACCGGCACCGCGATCGCACCGAGCGCGTTGATCGCCAACACCGATTCGAAGAACTCGGGCCGGTTCAGGGTCAGTGTGACCACCCGGTCGCCGGCGCGCACGCCGCGCCGATGCAGGGCCGCGGCGAGCCGTTCGGCCCGATCGTGCAACTGCGCCCAGGTGGTGTCCTGCCCCATGAAGCGCAGGGCGGTGGCCTCCGGGCGCATCTGCGCGTGCGTGGCGACCCAGTTGTTCCAGTTGTTGCGTCGCTGCCGCATGGGTGCGGCGGTCAGGTCGGTGACGGTCATGGGCACTCCTCCCAGGAACGGCGTGCTGTGGGTCACACGCCGCGGCTACTGCGGAACAGATTACATATATGATGTGTGATGTACAGGCGTTCGCGGTAAGTGCGCGTCTTTCTGCCGTCCGCCGCGGTCTCAGGCGAAGCGCGGACGCCGTTTCTCGAGCATCGCGCGGGCGCCCTCCGCAAAGTCCGGCCCCACCAATAGCTCGCGCTGACCGGTGTTCTCCCGCGCCAGTGCGTCGTCGACCCCGGCGAGTGTGGCCGCGGTGAGCGCCTGCTTGGTCAGCTGCAGCGCCCGGCGCGGACCGGCGGCGAGCCGATCGGCCACCGCCGCGACCATCTCGGCCAGCTCGTCCGGCGCGGCCAGCGCGGTGACCATGCCGGCCGCCAACGCCTCCTCACCGCTCATCGGCTGGGCCAGCAGCATCATCGCCCCGGCCCGCACCCGGCCGCCCGCGGCGGCCACCAGCAGACTCGATCCGCCGTCGGGCATCAGCCCGACGCGCACGAACGGCAGCAGGAAGCTCGCCCGCTCGGTGGCGTAGATCAGGTCGCACGCCAGCGCGAGGGATGCGGCCACCCCCACGGCGGGCCCGTCCACGGCCGCGATCACCGGCACCGGCGCGCGCAGCACCGCGCGCACCAGCGATTCGGCGCGCGCCATCGTCGCGGCCGCATCGGCCTCGGCCGCGGCCTCGTCGGCCGGGGCGGAGGCGGTCATCGCCGCCAGGTCGGCGCCGGCGCTGAACGACCCGCCCGCCCCGCCGACCACGATCACCCGCACCTGCTCGTCGGCACCGGCGATCGCGGCGACCAACTGCTCGACGGTGTCGGCGTCGAGCGCGTTCATCCGGTGCGGCCGGTCGATGGTCAGCTCGAGCACCGGACCACGCCGCGTCACCTGCAGCCCGGACCCGGGCGCGGCGCTCACGAGCGCCCCGCCGCGGCCAGGCGGCGACGCCGCGCCGCCACGGTCGGTTTGACCCGGGGCGTGCCCAGATCCCGCGGTCGGTAACCGTCCGGATACTGCGGATAGGTCCTGTTGCGCGGGTCGCGGGTGGTGCGCGAGCGCTGGCGCGGCGGCAGCAGCCGCACCAACCGGCTGCGCATCCGCAGCCCGGTCTCGAGCAGTGCGCGCAGCCGCGGCGAGCCCGGCGGGAACCCGAAGGCGGCCGCCATCTGATCGGTGAGCATCGCGTAGACCCCGCGGCGCACCATCGGCCGCAGTGGTGTGGGGAACCAGGCCGCGAACAGATCCACAGTGTAGGTGCCGATCTCGAAGTTGGTCTCGGCGTAGACGAAGTTGCGGGACTCGTAGTCCAGCCGGAAGGCGTGGAAGTCCGCCATCGTCTCGGGCAGGTCCGTGATGCCCATCTTCTCGCCGACCTCGATGTAGTAGTGGAAGGCGGCCTGACGTTCGTGCGGGTGCAGACGTCGCCACCCGTAGCGGTCGATCCAGTCGATCGGGTCGAAGACGAAGGTCGACAGCACGTAGAGCATGTCCTCGTTGGAGATCTCGTACATCCCGTGCATCCGGTTGATGTTGCGCACCGCCTCCCCGCCCCGGTCGGAGGTCACCCCGTGCTCGACCATCTCCGCCATCAGGATCGCGGTGTCGTCGTAGCGCTTCTGCGGGCGCCGGGCGAACTCGCCCGACTCCGACAGCACGCCTGAGATCGACGGGGAGCAGTAGGTGCGGAACAGCGCGAGCTCCAGCGAACGCTGATAGTCGAAGGGGAACTCGTAGCCGGCGGTGATCCGGTGGATCCGCTGCCGGTCCCGATACGGGTCCAGGGCGGCGACCTGGCGCAGCCGGGCGTACCTGTCCCAGGGCGCCACGCGCGGCTCGGGCCGGGCGGTCACCCCGGTGATCGGATCGTCGGTCATCACTTCCTCCTTCCGTGCCGCAGCCGCAGTGCGGCCACGGCCAGGCGCATGTCCCGTGCGCGTCGTTTGAGGGTCAGCAGATCCAGGGGCGCGTCGAACCGCTGCACGGTGATCGACGAGGCGGTGGCGAACTCGCGCAGCCCGTCCGCGCCGTGGATCCGGCCGAAACCGGAGTCCTTCACCCCGCCCATCGGCAGGGCGGCGACGGCGGCGAAGCCGAGCACCGAGCCGACGGTCACCAGACCGACCTCGAGCCGTTCGGCCAGCGCCTCGCCCGCCCTGCGGTCGCCGGTGAACACCGAGGCCCCCAGCCCGTAGCGCGAGGAGTTGGCCGCGGCCACGGCCTCGTCCATGTCGCGCACCTGCTGCACCACGATCAGCGGCCCGAAGGTCTCCTCGGTCACCGCCGGCTGGTCGGCGGGCACATCGGTGAGCACGATCGGCGAGATCCGGTCGCCGTCGACCGAGCCGGCCCCGCCCAGGCGCGCCCGGGCGCCGGCGGCCAGCGCCTGATCGACCTGCTCGCGCACCTGCTCGGCCTGGCCGGGCATGGTCATCGGCCCGTAGTCGTCGGCGTCGCTGTCGCCGACCCGCACCCGGGCGGCCAGTTCGGTCAGCCGAGCGGTGAAGTCCTCGGCGACCAGCTGGTGGACGTAGATCCGCTCGACGCCCACGCAGGTCTGCCCGGCGTTGCCGAGCCCGCCGAAGACCGCGAAGCGGGCGGCCGCGTCCAGATCCGCATCGGCGTCGACGATCATCGCGTCCTTGCCGCCGCACTCGGCGACCACCGGGGTGAGGTTCTCCGCGCAGGTGGCCATCACCTTCTTCGCGGTCGCGGTCGAGCCGGTGAAGGCGAGCTTGCCGATCTCGGCCCGGCACAGCGCCGCCCCGGTCGCCCCGTCGCCGGTGATGGTCTGCAGCACCGGTGCGACCGGGGAGAGGGCGTCGAAGGTCTCGGCCAGCCAGCGCCCCACCCCGGGGGTGAGCTCGCTGGGCTTGAACACCACCGCGTTGCCGGCGGCGAGCGCGTAAGCGATCGACCCCATGGGCGTGAAGACCGGGTAGTTCCACGGCCCGATCACCCCCACCACCCCGTAGGGGCGGTAGCCGACGGTGGCCTTCTGATTCGAGCCGAGCAGACCGGTGGGCACCGATCTGCGGCCCAGCACCTTGCCGGCGTTGCGCGCCGACCAGTCCAGGTGCTCGACCGCGAGCATGACCTCCAGCAGCGCGTCCTCACGCGGCTTGCCGGTCTCCGCGCTGATCAGCGCGGCCAGCTCGTCGGCGCCGCGGGCGATCGCGGCCTTGTAGTCGAGCAGCCACTCGCGCCGACCGTCGAATCCCTGGTCGGCCCACCACCGTGCGGCGCTCGCCGCACGCTCGACCGCGGCGGTCACCTCATCCGCTCCGGCGATCGGATACTCCGCCAACACCGACCCGTCTCGCGGGTCCCTGCTGGTCAACAGCGCGCTCATCCGTACCGACTCCCTTCGGGCGGCGGGGCCGTCCCGCGGATCGGAACGACACGAGCACCACCAAAGTTCACATCACATATATCTTATCGTTGTAGTGTGGATCACGCCATCGTTTTGCGCCGGTCTCCGGCGCCCCGACTTCCAGGAGGGCCCGTGTCCCCCACTCTGACCGCCGAACAGCAGGACTTCTCCGATGCCGTCGCCGAATTCTGTCGACGCCATGCCGGCACCCGCGAGCAGCGTGACGCACTGACCGACGGCGGCGACCTCAACCACGCCCAGGACCTCTACGAGAAGATGGCCGAGCTGGGCTGGCTCGGCCTGACCGTCCCCGAAACCCATGGCGGCGCGGACGGGACCATGGTCGATCTGTGCATCCTGCTCGAGCAGACCGCCTACGGGATGGCGCCGATCGGCGGGATCGGGCCGACCCTGATCACCGGCGCGGCCTACGAGCGCTACGGCACCGAGGCCCAGCGCGCCGAAGTCCTCGGCGGCATCGTCGCGGGCCGGTCGTACGCGATCTCGATGTCCGAACCCGAGGCCGGCTCGGACGTCGGCGCCCTGACCTGCCGGGCGGAGCGCGACGGCGACGGCTGGGTGCTCAACGGACAGAAGACCTGGTGTTCGAACGCGCACTTCGCCGACGCGATCCTGCTGGTCGCCCGCACCACCCGCGGGGAGGGCAAGCACCAGGGCCTGACGATGTTCCACCTGCCGGCCGACACCCCGGGCCTGCGCATCTCCGGGATCGACACGATGGCCGGCAAGGAGGTCAACGACCTCTACCTGACCGATGTGCGCCTGCCGGGCGACGCGGTGATCGGCGAGGTGGATCAGGGCTGGGGTCAGCTGATGGCCGGGCTGAACATCGAGCGGCTGATCCTGGGGGCGATGGCGCTCGGGCGTGCCCGCCGGGCCTTCGACGACGCGCTGAAGTTCGTCTCCGAGCGCAAGCAGTTCGGCCGGCCCGTCGGCACCTTCCAGGCACTGCGGCACCGCATCGCCGACCTGGCCACCGAGATCGAGTGCGTGGCACTGCTGGTCTACGACGTGGCCCGTAAGATCGATGCCGATCCGACCGAGATGTATCCGCGCGAGGCCTCGATGGTCAAACTCAAGGCGACCGAGGTGGCCAAGCGGGCCGCGCTGGACGGCATGCAGATGATGGGCGGCTACGGCTACGCCACCGAGTTCGACATGGAACAGCATCTGCGCGCCACCGTGATCTCCACCGTCTACGGCGGGACCAACGAGATCCAGCGCGACATCATCGGCAAGACCTACGGACTGTGATCACCGCGCGTCGGCCCCGCCCCGCGCGGGGGCGCCGCGTCCGAACGAAGACCCGATCAGGAGGACCGGACCGATGAGTGCTCCGGCGAAGAAGGCCCCGATGCTCAGTCGGCGCCCCCAGCTGTCCGAGGACGTCGCGGACCACGTCCGCGGGCTGATCATGTCCGGACAGGTCCGCCCGGGGCAGTACATCCGGCTCGACGACACCGCCCACGAGCTCGGCGTGTCGGTCACCCCGGTGCGTGAGGCCCTGCTCGCCCTGCGCGGGGAGGGCATGGTCCGCCAGGTGCCGCACCGGGGCTACATCGTCACCGACCTGAGTCGCGCGGACGTCGAGGACATCTTCTGGCTGCAGGAGCAGATCGCCGTGCGGCTGACCCTGCGCGCGGCCGAGCGCGCCGACGACGAGGACCTGGTCGCACTGCGCACGCTGTGCGACCGGCTGGCCGAAGCGGCCGGCGCCGGTGACCTCGAGCAGATCATCGACGCCGAGTTCGTCTTCCACCGCACGATCAACCGGATCGCCCGCGGACGCAAGCTCGCCTGGTTCCTGCACGGCGCGGTGCGCTACACCCCGCACCGGCTCTACGCCGCGGACCCGGGCTGGGCCGAGCACGCGGTGGCCTGCCACCGGGAGCTGATCGCGGCGATCTCGCGCGGCGACCACGCCGCGGTCGCCGACTGCACGCGCCGGCTCTACACCGACGGCGCGACCCGGCTCCTGGCCCACCTGGACCGGATCGGCATGTGGGACGAGCAGGAGGACGCGCAGGCCGCCGGCGCGTGAGTCGCGGCGCCGGTCACCGGCCGCGGATCATCGGTGTGAGCACGGTGCGCGCGAACATGCGCATCTGCTCCTCGTCGTCGAGCGCGGGCGGCCCGGCGGGGGTGAGCAGCAGCGACTGGGTCAGCCGGGTGAGCACGGCCGCGATGCCGTCGACGTCGTCGGTGTCCACCGCACCACCGTCCGGCGCGGCCCATCGGCGCCGGATCGCGACGATCTTGCCGGACAGATACTGCGCGGCCAGCGCGATCACCTCCCCCGCACCGGCGGTGAGCGATTCGAGGGTCTGCCCGCGGTCGACCTCGAGCATCCGAGCCAACAGCGCGTTGTCGCGCACCGCACCGGTGGTGACGATGAAGAACCGCGCCACGTACTCCTCGATCTCGGCCGTCTCCGCCGGATCGCCGAGCGCGGCCTCGATCTCGCCGAGCACGCGCGCGGTCTCGTAGAGGAAGGCGGTGCCGACGATCGACTCCTTGGCCCCCAGGCGCCGGTACAGCGTGGCGCGGTTGACCCCGGCCCGCCGCGCGATGTCGTCGGTGCTGGTCCGGCGCACCCCGGTCTCGGCGAACTGCGCGATGGCCGCGCGCACGATGCGTTCGTCCTCACCCGAGACGGCCTGGGCCATCTCGGTCAGCATCCGGACCGGGTCGATCGTCATGATCATGAAACTACCCGCCGCCCCCTTGCGCTGTGACGCAGGCCATGCAACAGTTGGGTAGGTTTTGTTGCACACCTTCGGAGAGGACCACTCGCGATGACCGCTGAGACGACCGACATGCCCGCCGTCGCCGACGGCGCGCCCGGCGCAGCTCCAGCCCGGCCCGCACCGACCGTCCAGGCCGACGGTTCGCCCGTGCTGACCGTGGCCGACTACATCGACGAGGCCTACGTCTTCCTCGGCGCCGGTGCCGCGGTGCTGCTGCAGATGGCCATGCCCGGGGTCGGACACGGGGTGGCCGACCACTCCGACACACTCAGCGATCCGCTGGGCCGGCTGCGCACCACGATGAGTTACATCTACGCCGTGTCCATCGGCACCGACGCCGAGCGGAAGGCGATCGTGGAGATGGTCAACAAGGCGCACATCCCGGTGCGCGGCGAGGGCTACAACGCCTTCGACCCGAAGCTGCAGCTGTGGGTGGCGGCCACGCTCTACCACGGCGGGATCGACCTGCACGAGCGCCTGCACGGCCCGATGGATCCGGCCTCGGCCGAGGCGATCTACCGCGAATCCCAGGCCTACGGCACCGCTCTGCAGGTGCGCGACGAGATGTGGCCGGAGGATCTGGCGGGCTTCCGGGAGTACTGGGACTCGACCGTCGCCGAGCTGGCGGTGGACGGCAAGGTGCTGGCCTACGCCCGCAACCTGCTCAAGGGCGGCTCGGCCCCCTGGTACATCCGGATCGGCATGCCGCTCAACCGCCTGGTCACCACCGGCCTGCTGCCCGAGCAGGTGCGCCGGGCCTACCGGCTGAAGTGGAGCCGGCCGCGCCAGCTTTTGTTCGACACGCTCTTCCGCGTGATCCGCGTGGTCTACCCGTGGATTCCCCGGGCGGTCCGCACCCTGCCGGCCCGCTACTATCTCAACGATCTGCGTAAGCGCATCCGCGACGGCCGCCCGATCGCACGCTGACCTTAAAGGTGCGCCGCACCGGCCGTCCCCGGCGCGGCGCACCCCGGCCGAGCACCGACCGGCCTCCCGCGGCGCACG
>Ga0079226_10001693_pt1 | contig 16942 bp, 15 predicted proteins | sample Poulit2014_FD_76345 | JGI IMG/M metagenome (GOLD analysis project Ga0079226, IMG submission 76345) | Agricultural soil microbial communities from Georgia to study Nitrogen management - Poultry litter 2014 | ecosystem: Environmental > Terrestrial > Soil > Agricultural land | place: USA: Georgia...
GGAATATAGGGGATAATTTTCTCCTTTTTTCCCTGTGCATGATTGTCTGATTGCAGCATACAGCCATCCCTCTCATTGTCGAATCTCATCGAACAAAGTATATCACAATTGCTGGGAGAATTATACATCTAAATGAAGATAAAAATAGGAAAAACAGCCTTACGCATGAAGGCTGCTTTTTCCTAATTGTAGAAACAGGGATATGAAGGGCTCTTCATGGGTTGGGCTGAAGCTTACCCGAATTAGGGATATTCCCTCGGATTTTGTGTGTAATTCATCACCGTTTGTGGGACTTTCTCCTGGATTTGAAATAGGTTTCCCAAGTTTAATAATTGGATGATATCCGTTCTATATGATCGATATCCCTGTTATGTGGTTGATATTTTCCAAATTTGGTTGATATATCTCCTATCCGGTTGATATCCTCGAATTTAGGGGAAATATTACCTATTCGGTTGATATCCCCCGTATTCGGTTGATTTCTTCTATATTTTGACGATATATCTCCTGTTCGGTTGATATCCTCCGATTTGGGGTGATTATCTCCTATAAAGAACACAAGGGACAGTCGACCCGTCCCTCACATCTCATTACTTATCGGATGAACTGCTTCATAGAGCAATTGTTCAAGCTCTTCGGTATAGCTCTGTTTATGCTTGTCGCTCCATTGCAGCACTTCAGCCATATACGCAATCACGTTATCTTTGTGCGCTTTGACAAATTCAATATCGAAAAACAGTGCGCCGGTCCGCCGTACAAAGAAGTCAACCGGCTTATAGGTCATTTCATTTTCTATGGCATATATCAGCTCAGCAAACACGACCGGATCAATACCTGCGTTCTCAGCCTCTTGAGCTTTCGTCCGGTACAGCTGCAAAATCTGATCTGTATTGGAGCCATATTTTTGGATGAGATAGATGGCCGTTTCCTCGTCAATGCCTAAATCAGCCGCGTCTGCCACTTTTTCATCCTTATATTGCTGAAATCCATTTGAACCGCCAACTTCACCGCCGGAAATCGGCAAATGTTTCGTTTCAGAATCAGAATACAAAATGCCCTCTTCTTCTTTAAGCTGTTTGACAATCGTATCCACAACGTCTTCAGCCATTTTGCGGTAGCCGGTCAATTTTCCGCCGGCCATGGAGATCAGACCTGAATCTGAAATGAAAATTTCGTCTTTACGGGAGATTTCATCCGGATCATCTTTGCCCTCCTCCGCAATTAACGGTCTTAAGCCGGCATAGCTTGAATCAACATCATCTTTTGTCATATTAAGTGAAGGAAACATATAATTGATCGCATCCAATAGGTAATCACGGTCTTCTTCAGTCATTTGCGGGTGAGCAATATCACCTTTATAGCTCGTATCCGTTGTACCGACATACGTTTTTTTATTCCGGGGTATAGCAAAAATCATCCGACCATCCGGTGCATCAAAATAAATCGCCTGCTGCAGCGGAAATCGTTTTTTTGGAAATACCAGATGGACACCTTTTGTCAGATGAAGGTTTTTCCCTTGTTTGGAGCCATCGATTTCCCGAAGATCATCCACCCATGGGCCCCCTGCATTAATGATTTTTTTCGCATAAACATCATGCTGCTCACCGGTTATCTGATCTTCCACAACCGCTCCGGTCAGTTTGTCATCATCATATATAAAATCAACGGCTTTTGCATAATTGACCGCATAGGCACCATTCTCGACCGCTTTCTTCATGACATCAATCGTCAGGCGGGCGTCATCTGTTTTGTATTCGACATAGAAGCCTGCACCTTTCAGATTATTCCGTTTAACGAGTGGTTCCTTTTCCAAGGCTTCCTGAGGGCTTAGCATTTTCCGGCGTTCTCCCTTTTTGACACCTGCCAGAAAATCATATAACCGCAAACCAATATTCGTGGTGAATGGCCCGAATGTGCCGCCTTTATAAAACGGCAGCATCATCCATTCGGGAGTTGTCACATGGGGGCCGTTCTCATAAACAATCGCCCGCTCCTGACCAACTTCCGCAACCATTTTCACCTCCAACTGCTGCAAGTAACGGAGGCCGCCATGCACTAATTTAGTCGATCGGCTTGACGTCCCGGCAGCAAAATCCTGCATTTCCACCACGGCTGTATTCAATCCGCGGGTGACGGCATCAAGCGAAATTCCCGCACCGGTAATACCACCGCCGATGACGAGCACATCAAGCTGCTTTTGTTTAATATTTCGAAAAGTATGCGCCCGGTCAAGACTTGAAAATGTTGACATCATCATTCACTCCTTGTCACCTGTATCTAAACATAACAAAAAAACTACTATTGCATGTATTCCCGAAAAAAAGAAACCGCAAAATAGACCAATGAAAAGACATCATCAGTTCTTTGCGGTTTCTCCATTTCTCCAGCACACTTATTAACTTACTTTCATCATATCATACGGACATAAAGTGTGTATAGTCATTTACTTCAGCACTCATGACCCGAACGCTTTCGTTACAGCAGCAGCAACATTTTCCAAATCTTTTTCCATGCCGGCTTCAACCGCTGCCACATATGCGCCCTCCACCAATGGCGCTTCCATGATCCTGACATCATCTGCTTCTATCATTTCTGCGGCCATTTCCGCGTTCATTTTGGCACTGCCAATATCATAAAACACTAAAACACCTTTACCGTTATTGGCCCGATCGATTGCTTGCTGTATCTTGTCAATACTTGTTCCGATATCATTATCATCCGTTCCACCGGCTATTTCAATCGGCACATCTTTAATCACTTGGTGGATAATATCGTATATGCCTTCAACGACTTCAGGACTGTGGGAAATGAGCACAATACCAACATAGGACATATTATGCTTTCCCTCCAATGACGTCGGCCAGTGCATCGAAAATATAGAATGAAGAAGCAGAACCCGGATCAATATGCCCGATTGACCGTTCTTTAAAATAAGCTGCCCGCCCTTTTGTCGCCATCATATCCTTTGTCTGTTCCATGGCGTTTTTCGCCTCTTCTGCCATTTTATCTGTATGGAAATCCGCTTCCTGATTAAAAAAATCCACCATCGGTGACCATACATCAACCAGCGTTTTTTCACCTTTTGCAGCTTTGCCCCGCTGCTTGATACCATTGACGGCTTCTGCCAGCCCATTCGTAAATGTCGCATAATCCACTGGGTCATTTCCTTTAACGGCCGTGGACAATTTCAGAAATGCCGTGCCAAATAACGGGCCTGATGCACCGCCAACTTTCGACATGAGCGTCATGGCAGTATCCTTTAAGACATCTGAACTGCTTGTATAGTCCTGGTTTTCAATTTTATTAACAACTTCCTGGAAACCGCGTGCCATATTAATCCCATGGTCACCGTCCCCGATCGCCTGGTCAAGGGTTGTGAGATAATCCTTATTCGCCTGCATTTTTTCGTTTGATGCTTTAATCCATGCCACAACATCCTGTACGGTTAATGTCATGTTAACCCCCCTTTCTCAGCTGCAAAAAGCAGGTGCCTGTGATGGTGCATCAAGCAGTTTTTTCAATTCATCATCCAATTTCAATAACGTTACCGAACAGCCTGCCATTTCCAACGAAGTCATATATTCACCAACATATGTTTTATAGACACGAATGCCTTTTTCCTGCATGATGGCCTGTACCTTTTTATTGACAATATATAGTTCCATCTCCGGGCTAGACCCGAGACCATTGACCATAACAGCTACATCACCACCGGAAAAATCAAAGTCATCGAGGACTTTATCAGTCAGTTCTTTCGCTATTTCATCAGCAGTTGTGATGTCTTTTCGTTCAATGCCTGATTCACCATGAATACCAATACCAATTTCCATTTCATTTTCAGCCAATTGAAAACTTGGCGTCCCGGCGGCGGGTACTGTACACGGCGTCAAAGCCATGCCCATGGAGCGGACGTTTTTAACCACTTTTTCAGCAACCGCCTTGACTTCATCCAAAGAACCGCCCTGTTCTGCTTTGGCTCCAGCGATTTTATGAACCAGAATTGTACCGGCAATGCCTCTTCGTGAAGGTTCTTCTTCTACGGCAACATCATCGTTCACAACCACTTTTTCCACCTTAATGCCCTCTGCTTCAGCAAGTTCTGCCGCCATTTCAAAATTGAGGACATCGCCTGTGTAATTTTTGATGATTAAAAATACACCGGCACCCCCATCAACAGCTTTAATCGCCTCAAATATCTGATCAGGTGTCGGAGAAGTGAAAACTTCACCGGCAACAGCAGCATCCAGCATGCCTTTACCGACATAACCGGCATGTGCAGGCTCATGACCGCTGCCACCGCCACTGACAATACCGACTTTATTCGCAATCGGAGCATCCTTTTTTGCAATAACGGATGTTCCGGATAATTGTTTCAGTTTATCAGGATGTGCAGCAACAAGCCCTTCTGCCATATCCTGTACAACCTGATTGGGATCATTAATAATTTTTTTCATTTGTTGACCCTCCCTGCTTTTATTATACATGAAGAGGGAGATCAACCTTCAACCTTTTGTTAATCCCCCCTGAAGGTGTTTATTTAAACGTTCTTGCCGCCTCGACAGCTTTTTTCCAGCCAGCATAAAGCGCATCGCGTTTGTCTTCATTCATCGTGCTGTTAAATGTGCGTTCATGCTGCCACTGTTCAGCAATCTCGTTTTTATCTTTCCAGTAACCGACAGCGAGCCCGGCAAGGTAGGCTGCTCCCAATGCTGTTGTTTCCTGAACGACAGGCCGTTCAACCGGGACGCCAACAATCTCACTCTGGAATTGCATCAAGAAGTCATTTTTGACCGCGCCGCCATCAACTCTTAGTGCTTTTAAATCTATCCCGGAATCTTCAATCATCGCATCCAGAACATCCTTTGATTGATACGCCAGTGATTCAAGTGTTGCCCTGATCATGTGCTCTCTTGTTGTACCTCGCGTGATGCCAAAGAAGGCTCCTCGTGCGTCACTGTCCCAATAAGGTGTTCCCAGTCCAACAAACGCCGGCACCATGTACACACCATCCGTTGAATCCACCCTTGTTGCATAATCTTCACTCTGCGGCGAATTGTCGATGATCTTCAGACCGTCACGCAACCATTGGATGGCCGATCCGGATACAAAAATACTCCCTTCCAAGGCGTATTCCACTTTACCACCAACACCCCATGCCAGTGTTGTCAAGAGACCATGTTCAGATTTAACACCTTCATCACCCGTATTCATCAGCATGAAGTTACCGGTTCCATATGTGTTTTTCGCCATGCCTTTTTCAAAACATGCCTGGCCGAACAATGCCGCCTGCTGGTCACCGGCAATACCGGCGATTGGAACTTCATGACCGAAGAAATGATAATCCACTGTTTTTGCATAAATCTCGGAAGATTCCCGAACCTCAGGCAGCATGCTTTTCGGCACACCCAATATATCCAACAATTCATCATCCCATTCAAGATCGTAAATATTGAACATTAACGTTCTGGAAGCGTTGGAGTAGTCCGTAATATGTGTTTTGCCGCCGGAAAGTTTGTAAACCAGCCATGTGTCAATAGTACCGAACAGCAAATCACCATTTTGAGCTTTTTCCCTTGCACCTTCAACATTATCAAGAATCCACTTCACTTTAGTCCCGGAGAAATAAGCATCGATCAATAAACCGGTTTTTTCGCGGATCACATCTTCATAGCCCTGTTCAGCTAATTCTTTGCAGATGCCATCCGTCTGGCGTGATTGCCAGACAATCGCTTTGTAGATTGGTTTCCCCGTATGTTTATCCCAAATAACAGTCGTTTCCCGCTGATTGGTTATACCAATGCCGGCTATTTGGGATGGTTCCACATCAGACTTGCGCAAAACTTCCGAGATACAAGCAAGAATAGACGTCCAGATTTCATTTGCATCATGTTCGACCCAGCCCGGATGCTGGAAAAATTGCTCAAACTCTTTTTGGGCCGTTTCTACGATTTCCCCGTCGTGGTTAAACAGAATGGCCCTTGAGCTCGTTGTCCCTTGGTCCAGTGATAAAATAAATGTTTCGCTCATAGTGTTCTCCTCCTAAAAATGTATATTTTTCTATACAATTTTTTCCTCTAGTTCATCTGCTGCTGTTTTCGCTTTCCTTAACTCCGCATTCGCTGCCCCAACGAAAATGACCGCAACTAAAGCACTTAATATCCAAAACAGTACAGAAAACTCACCTAAGAACATGGCGTTGTAAAACACAGCACCGTAAATACCTCCTAATACCGGACCAACAACAGGGATCCAGGAATATCCCCAATCTGATCCGCCTTTGCCAGGAATCGGAAGCAATGCATGCGCAATTCTCGGACCAAGGTCACGAGCGGGGTTAATCGCATAGCCGGTTGTACCTCCCAGTGACATCCCAATCGCAACAATCAACAAACCGACAATCAATGGATTTAGCCCTTCTGTGAACTCATTTGCACCGATAAACATAAGCCCAAGCAAAAGAACAAATGTACCAATCATTTCACTGACCAGGTTGGAAAAAGGACTGCGGATGGCCGGCGTTGTGGAGAAAACATCACGCTTTGCCACTTTATCTTCTGTTACTTTCCAATGCGGCAGATAATTAAAGAACACAATGACTGCACCAATGAAGGCACCGATCAATTGAGCACTTATATACATCGGAACTTTTGCTAACGGGAATTCGCCGGCAGCAGCAAACCCGAGTGTCACAGCAGGGTTAATATGAGCCCCTGTAAACTGACCAACCGCGTATACGCCCATTGTAACACCAAGCCCCCAACCAATGGTGATCAAAACCCAGCCGGTACCTTCTGCCTTTGATTTTTTTAGAACAACGCCGGCAACAACACCTCCACCTAAAATAATCAGAATCATCGTACCAATTAATTCTGCTAAAAACTCGGGCATCTCCATCACTCCTCTTAACAATTTATGCGTCTATTAAGCAAACACTCAATGGCTCAAAAAAGACCCACGCTACAATAGACGTACTTTGCCTAAAAGTACTATTGCAGCGTGGGCCTCCATGTCTCCACCACGATCTTAACTTGTTGGAAACAATTCTACCTCAAAATGTAAACGCTGTCAACAGTTGTTTACATTTTAATTTGTAGAAAATGGATTTAACTTCGTACCAAGCCATGCGGGTCAATGACAAACTTTTTCGATGCGCCGCCATCAAACTGCTTATATCCATCCGGAGCTTGATCAAGTGAGATTAATGTAGCATTTACAGCCTTTGCAATATTTGCTTTGCCACTTAATATTGCTTTCATCAAATCTCTATGATATTTCATAACAGGTGTTTGTCCGGTTACTAATGTATGTGCCTTGGCAAAACCCAACCCGAAGCGAATTTTCAACGTTCCTTCTTTGGCATCATCATCTTCCGCACCGGGGTCACCGGTTACATAAAGACCAGGAATTCCCAGACGCCCGCCTGCTTTGGTTGCGCCCATAATTGAATTCAAAACGGCAGCCGGGGCCTCTCCTGCGCCCGCACCGTGACCGCTTGCCTCAAAACCGACCGCATCAATCGCACAGTCGACCTCAGGAACCCCCAAAATTTGCTCAATCTGTTCACCAAGATCATCATGCTCGCGCAAATTGACTGTTTCACATCCAAAGCTTTTCGCCTGTGCTAACCGTTCTTCAATCATATCCCCAACAATGACAACCGATGCGCCTAACAATTGAGCTGAATGTGCAGCTGCTAAGCCAACAGGTCCTGCACCAGCAACATAAACCGTTGACCCGGTTTTAACACCAGCACTTACTGCACCATGATAACCGGTCGGGAAAATATCCGACAGCATGGTTAAATCAAGAATTTTGTCCATTGCCTGGTCTTTATCAGGAAATTTCAGCAACTGAAAATCCGCATATGGTACCATGACATATTCAGACTGGCCACCGACCCAGCCGCCCATATCGACATAACCATATGCCGAGCCCGGACGATCGGGATTCACATTCAAACAAATGTGAGTATCCTGTTTCCGGCAATTCTCGCAGCGCCCGCACGCAATATTGAATGGCACGGATACAAGATCGCCTTTTTTGATAAATTCCACGTCACTTCCGACTTCAATCACTTCACCGGTGATTTCATGGCCCAGCACAAGTCCGCTCGGTGCCGTCGTCCGTCCTCGCACCATATGCTGGTCACTTCCGCAAATGTTTGTTGTAACGACCTTTAGAATGACCCCATGATTACATTTTCTGCCGACATTCAGTGGATTAACGCCTGGTCCATCCCGCAAGATCAGATCAGGATAATTTGTATCCTGTACCTCTACTTCTCCAGGCCTGACATAGACTACCGCTCTATTACCAGCCATACAATCACAACTCCCTTTAAAAGTTTAATGGTAATCATTTTTGTAAGCGCTATCATTCTATGAAAATAGTAACACATTATGACTGAAAATTTCAACAAGTGAGTGACCTTTTATAACATCTCCCATAATTCAGTATTTGAAGTCGATACAGCAATCGCTCCTGCGTCCAAGGCTGAAGAAACTTCATCTATGCTCCTCACAAGGCCTCCCGCAATCACAGGTATTCCGGTATTTTTATTTATTTGTTCAATAATATCCGGGATAAGTCCAGGCAAAAGTTCGATACAATCCGGCTGAAAACGTTCAATTAATGTTAAATTTTGATCAAGGGCCATACTATCGAGTAAAAACATCCGCTGAATAGCAAGCAGCTTATGTTTTTTGGCAAGCTTAATCATATTGCCCCTGGTCGAAACAATACCATCTGGTTTAATATGACGAATTAAAAACTCCATTCCGTATTCATCAGTTTTCAGTCCCTGGATTAAATCGAAGTGAACCAAGACCTGTTTATCAGCACGCCTTGAATACGTCACGAGGCTTTTCAACTGAGCAAGTCTCGTTTCCAGAAAAATAATGGTGTGATGTTCAGATTCCAAAGCCTTATCAAAGTCTTTCATTGTCCTGATCGCCGGTAGTAATCCTGTTGGCAAATTCATATGAGGTCCTCCTCCTCAACTATCCTCAGCCATCAACTTCTGAACGATTCCTTCGTATACCATAAATGGAACAAACACTCGCCAAAAGAAGCAACGGCAGCATCCATACTGTAATGAATGCCGCGCTTAAAAACCGATCGAATGCATTTTTCCTAATATCCCCACGCCCAACACATGTTTCCAAATATTTATTTAGACGCGACAGAGATAAGCCATTTATATTTCTAATCTATCGAACGTTGCTCAATCAGATCCTGTTTCATCTTCCATAAATCATAACTCAAATCAACATAATAAGTTTGCGGGTTCAAGAGTCTCAATGTTTCCGCCCATATATAGGATAGCTGCTTTTCATGATAACGATGAATTTCTTCAAGTGTCGGCAGTTGATACACTTGTTTGCCATTGATGAAAATCGGCTGCAGAAGATCAACCGCTTCGTAGTCATTCACGTATTTGAATTTTTGCGGGAATAGCGGATCGAACATTTTCAGCGGTCTGTCATCCACTGTTTCATGTTCAAGTGCAACATAGTCGCCTTCCGATTTATTCGTTTTGCGGTTAATAATCCGGTATACTTTTTTCGGCCCGGGCGTCGTCACCTTGGCCAGGTCTTCAGACAGCTTAATGACGGGGATGAGCTTGTTTTTGTCTTCTCTGGCAACAAGTTTGTACACACCGCCGAGTGATGGCTTCCTGGCACCGGTAATCAATTTTGTTCCGACACCCCACGAATCAATTTTGGCCCCTTGCAATTTCAGATGCATGATTACTTCTTCGTCAAGATCATTGGAAGCCATGATTTCAACATAATCCATACCTGCCTCATCAAGCATTTGTCTGCCTTCAATCGAAAGTCGGGCCAAATCACCGCTGTCAAGGCGGATGGACTTCAATTTTTTTCCTTGCGATTCGAGCATCTTCCCGGTTTTGATGGCATTGGGAATTCCCGATCTGAGTGTATCATATGTATCGACGAGCAATATCGCCTGATCAGGCATGGCCTTGGCAAAATTCATGAATGCCTCTTCCTCTGTGTCATGGTCCTGGATCCATGAATGGGCATGTGTTCCTTTTGTCGGAATATTAAAAAGCTTACCAGCCCGCACATTGGATGTTGCATGAAATCCGGCGATGTAAGCAGCGCGGGCGCCCCAAACCGCAGCGTCGGCCTCCTGAGCTCGTCGTGAACCAAATTCAACAAGCGTATCGTTGTTGGCAATCTGTTTAATGCGGCTTGCCTTGGTTGCAATCAGGCTCTGATAGTTCATGAAATTCAGAATGGCTGTTTCAACCAGCTGGGCTTCAAAAATACGTGCTTCAACCCGGATGATCGGTTCATTCGGAAAAATAATTTCTCCTTCACGCATGGCATAAATGTTCCCGGTAAAGGAAAATCGACGCAGCTCGTCCAGAAATTCTTCTTCATAATTTTCTTCCTGCTGTTTTAAGTAGTCGATATCTTCATCCGTAAAGTGCAAGTTGTTGATGTAGTGCACAATCCTCTCCAGTCCGGCAAAAACCGTATAGCCATTCCGAAAAGGATTTTTTCGGATATACGCATCAAAAACAGCCTTTCTATTATGGGAGTTATTTTTCCAGTGTGCATACATCATATTAATTTGGTATTTATCTGTGTGCAGCGTTAAGTTTTCGTAATCCATCGATTTCCTCCATTATATGACTTTACTGGTATTGTATCTAAAAAACGCTTCCATTTAAACCATGAACACTTAAGAAAGCCACCGCTGCTGCAACGGTAGCCTTCTTCTTTTACGTAATTATGTTTTCGGATTTAATTCTGCTGTTACAATATTTCTGATGTGTTCGATGACATCTGGATTTTCAAGCCCGGTAACGTCACTGGTCACGTCGCCGGACGATACAATTTCTTTCAGCAGACGCCGCATAATTTTACCGCTGACGGTTTTCGGCATCGCTTCGATAAACCACACAGATTGCGGACAGGCAAACCGACCAATACGATCCACAACCTGTTGTTTTATTTGTTCCTGTAAAGCATCTTCTGCTGAAACAGATTCATCTCTTAATGTCGCAAATACAACAGGGACCTCACCTTTGATGTCATCCGGGATGCCAATGACCGCCGTTTCGGATACGGTATCGCTTTCCAGAATGGCATTTTCCATCTCCATTGTGCTCAGGCGGTGCCCTGATACATTAAAGGCATCATCCGAACGACCAACGACCCAGAAATAACCGTCCCCGTCCTCTAAAGCAATGTCACTCGCGAAATAACTTCCTTCCACCTGGCTGAAGTATTTTTGATAATACCGTTCAGGTTCTTTCCAAAGCGTACGGCATAACATTGGAAACGGCTTACGAATGATCAAGTTGCCTAATGTGCCACGAGGGACCGGGTTGCCATCATCATCCACAATGTCAACATCAGCACCTAAAAATTGAATACCTGCTGACCCCGGTTTCATCGGCGACAGCCAAGCTGCTCCCGCTAATTGACAGCCTGCTGTTTCGGTCTGGCCCCACGTATTGTTCACACAAATTCGTTTTTTCCCTAGAACATCACGTGTCCAGTGCCATGTATCCGGATCAAACGGCTCTCCAACCAGTGATACAACATCAAGGCAGGAAAGATCGTAAGTTTCGAGCGCCTTTTCCCCAAGACTACGAAGCATCCTTAAAGCGGTTGGTGCCGTGAATAGTTTGCTGACACGATATTTTTCAATGATTTGATAAAAACGGTCCTTTTCAGGGTAGTCAGGTGCACCTTCATAGACGACCGTTGTTACACCATTCGCCAATGAACCGGCAACACCCCAGATGTGCATCGTCAGCCAGCCGACATCAGCGGTACACCAGAAGACATCGTCCGGCCGGTAATCCATATGATATTTCGCATAAATGTAATTTTGAATGACAAAAGCCATGCCTGAATGGACAACACCCTTTGGTTTACCCGTTGTTCCGCTCGTATAAAACACAATACCCGGTTCATTCGCCTCGACACGAGCAGGTTCACAATGGATACTGGCCTTTTTGCGTTCATCGTGCCACCATAAATCTCTTCCTTCTTTCATGTCCGGTTCGGTACCTAAACGGTCGACGACAAGCACATGATTAACAGCAGAGATTTCATCAATGACCCGGTCGACTTTTTCTTTTAACGGAATGACTTTCCCGCGCCTGATACCCGCGTCAGCCGTAACAATCAGTTTTGGTTCAAAGCTGTCTAAACGATCTTTTAAAGACTGTTCGGAAAAACCGGAGAATACCGTGCTGTATACAGCCCCCAAGCGAAAACAGGCCAGGATTGCGATAAACGATTCAGCAAGATTGGGAAGATAAATTACAACCGGATCACCTTTTTGGATGCCCTGTGACTTAAGGACATTGGCAAACCGATTCACTTCTGCCAGCAGCATTTGGTAAGTATAAATACGTTCTTCCCCGTCTTCACCTTCCCATATGAGCGCCGTTCGATTACCGGCACCATTTTCAATATGCCTGTCTAAAAGATTGTAGCAGGCATTACTGATACCGTCTTTGAAAAACTCAAAGTCCGGTAAACTTCCGCTTATCGTTTCCTTCCATGGTTCAAACCAGTGCAATTCCTGTGCAACTTCATCCCAAAAGGCTGCCGGTTCTTCCTGTGACTTCTTTAATAAAGATTGAAATGCTTCCTGACTTCCCAACGGTGTTGATTCCGTTTTCATTTGGTCAGGATACACGAGCTTACTGTTTTTGATAACGTCATGAATACCGCCCGCATCTGCCGACAACTGAATCTCCTCCCTCGATATTTTAATTTTCGGATGCTTTTTTGCTATAGTGTTTCTTTAATCATAACGCGCACTAATGTAAGCGCTGTCATTATATGGCACATTATACTATATATGACAGAAAATTTCAATAATAAAAAACTTCATTCAGCGGAACTGTTTTCTCCGCTGAATGAAGTTAAAATAATCGGACCTTTACAGATAGTAGTCCCTATTGCAATTAAATGTCTTCTATCATTCGGGAGTCTTATCCTCACCCATCCGTTTCGCCATCTCTTCCTTCGTATAAATCACCCGCATCGGATTGCCGCCGACAAACGCTCCCGACGGCACATCCCGATTGACCAGTGTTGCTGAAGAAACGACAGCACCGTCCCCAATCGTAATGCCGGGCAGGATCGTGGTATTGGCGCCAATCATGACATCATTGCCAATCACCACATCACCAATCCGATATTCCTTGATCAAATATTCATGTGCCAGGATAGTCGTATTATAGCCGATGACACAGTTAGATCCGACCGATATTTTTTCCGGAAACATGATATCAGGCATCACCATTAGTGCAAATGCAGTTTTTTTCCCGACCTTCATCCGCAAAAAGGTGCGGTAAAGCCAATTTTTCACACGCAAAAAAGGGGTGTATCTTCCCAATTGAATAAAAATAAAATTTTTCATTACTTTCCAGAATGGTACGGTTTTATAGATTTGCCAAAGGGAATTGGCATGTTCAACAGGATATCGATTCGTTTTCCGCATCGCTTACACTCCTGTGATTTCCAGCAGGTCCAACATGTCATCCAACATGTACGACGGCTTATATGTCAATAATTTCTCCCTGCCTTTTAATGACCAGGCAACACCTGCCGTCTTAACACCCGCGTGATGACCTGCTTCAATATCATGCGAATTGTCACCGACCATCAAGGTTGTATCCGCGTTTGCATCCAATGCTTTGATTGCCTTTATAATTGGTTCGGGATGTGGTTTGGCGTGAGTCACATCATCAAGTGTTATAACCATTTCAAAATAGTCATCGAGCCCGGTTGTTCGTAAGCCCATATTTGCCGTTCCACGCATTTTTGATGTTACAACACCAAGCTGAATCTGCCTTTTCTGCAGTTCTGCCAGTGTTTCAGCAACATTGGGGAAAGCCTTCACATAATCATCATGGTGCCGCTGATTATGCTGTCTGTATATGTCAACCAGGGCATCCACTTGATCGGGAGCAACTTGCTGAAACGTCTCTCTTAACGGCGGGCCGATAAATTCAATGGCTTCCTCACGGGAGAGATCTTTCCCGTAATAGTCAAACGTATGCATAAACGATTCGATGATCAATTCGTTTGTGTCAATTAACGTGCCATCAAGATCAAAGAGTATGGTATGAATGTTCATGTGCTGGTTCCTTCCTGTTCTTTTTATCCAATCGTTTCCAAACAAATGCGACACACATCGTCAATACGATGGCAGTGGCCAGACGGATGAGCAATAACGGCCAGACAGGGATCCCCAGGGGAATAAATATCACTGTATCCTCAACAACCGCGTGACAGGAAACAAGAAAGATCAATGCCAAATACATATCCCGCCTTGATACCCCATCCTCTTTCACCGCCTGAATCATCAGACCCGCACCATAGGCAAGACCAATTGTCAGTCCGGCCACCAGCGTCATGGATGTGTTTTTTTCCATTCCCAGCATTTTGGTGAATGGAGCAAGTTTATCAGAAATGGCAGTCAGCCAGCCTTTCTCGCGGAAAAATTGCATAATAATCATTAATGGAATAACAATTAGTGCCAGCTGCACAATAGCCACGAGTGCCGTTTGCAATCCGTGTAATGAAATCTCAACCCACCCGTTCAGTACGACATCGGATGACGAGATGAGACCATACTGCGCTAATTCCGCTCCGCCATTCCACAGCAGGTTAATCACAGTGGCAGATATTAACGCGAGTGAAATGCGAATACCGGAAATGAGCCACCAGCTCACGCCAACCTTGGGAGCCACCGTGGATTCAATAAACAAGTTATGTGAAAAGGACATCATAACCGCCAATATAAAGACTTCTTTTACTGTAAACTCAAATGACACAATCGCTGCAATGCCGGCATATAAATTCAAAGCATTGCCCAATACTAACGGTACAGCGGCCTCACCGGACAGCCCCAGCAGGCCCATTAATGGACTGATTTGATCAATAACCCAGGGCAGTACCGGCGTATACTGCAATATAGTCACAATCAGTGTAATGGGGAAAATGACTTTCCCTAATGTCCATGTTACTTGGAGTCCTTGCTGCAAACCCCGCTGCAAAATTCCAGTCAATTGCCCATCACCCGCTTTTCTATCATTTCTTATTCTTTTTCATCTTTTTACCATCGTAATGTTTAGTGGCCATTCCAGATTTGCGTCGGTACCAGATTATAGCAATGACAGCCAGAACAATGATGATCGAAATGAGCTGTGCCATCCGGATTCCGGTTCCAGGCACATATAAGCTGTCTGTCCGCATACCTTCAATAAAGAACCGGCCGACCGAGTATGCCATTAGATAACTCAGGAATACTTCACCGCGCAACGGATTCCTGCGGCGCAATATCAACAGGAATATAAACACTAATATGTTCCAGACTGATTCATATAAAAACGTCGGATGATACATCACACCTTCAATGCACATCTGGTTCATAATGAAATCAGGCAAATATGTATGAAAAGTGTTAAATGTCGCCTCGCTGATCGGCCCGCCGTGTGCTTCCTGGTTCATGAAGTTACCCCAGCGTCCGATTGCCTGCCCCAAAATCAAACTTGGTGTGGCAATATCCGCCAGCTGCCAGAACGGAACATGTCTTACGCTTGCAAAAATAACGGCTGTCAAAACCGCCCCGATTAATGCACCATGAATGGCAATACCGCCTTCCCAGATGGCAAAAACATCCCACCATGGTCCACCTGCATAGCGATCCCATTCAAAAATAACATAATAAATACGCGCAAATATGATGGAAACCGGGATGGCAAACACAACCAGATCAATCATCAAATCTTTTTGCAATCCCAGCCGGTCAGATTCTTTTGTTGCGACATACAACCCCAAAAAAGCTCCAAAGGCTATGATCAACCCATACCAATAAATGGTCAGAGGACCTATGTCCAAAAAAACAGGATCCAACGCAGGTGCACTGCACGTCAATTAAACCACCCCTAGTCTATAGCATTTCCCTCATCAATCATCTCTTTCAGCCGCTCGGAAAACTCTTCAGCAGCATTAACCCCCATCCGCTTCAGCCGGAAGTTCATGGCAGCAACTTCAATGATGACGGCAAGATTCCGTCCGGGACGAACCGGAATGGTTGCCTTGGGAAGTTCAACGTCCATGATTTTCATTTTTTCTTCGTCAAGTCCGAGACGATCGTACTGTTTCTTCTCATCCCACAATTCCAGATTGATAATCAATGAGATTTTTTTATGACTCCTGACAGCTCCAGCGCCGAAAAGGGTCATCACATTAATGATACCCAGCCCGCGGATTTCCAGCAAGTGCTCAATCAATGGTGGCGAATTACCGATCAGCCTGTCATAATCCTCCTGCCGAATTTCCACACTGTCGTCTGCAACCAGCCGATGTCCCCGCTTCACCAATTCAAGTGCTGATTCACTTTTGCCGACACCACTTTGCCCTGTCAGAAGCACCCCAACACCATAAATATCGACCAACACACCATGTATGGCTGTAAACGGCGCAAATTTTGCCTCCAGATAGTTGGTCAGCCTGCTGATGACACGAGTAGTTTTTCGGGGTGAATGCAGTATCGGGACGCCTGCCTTATCCGCAGTTTCCAGCATCACATCGGGAATATCCATCCCCCGTGAAATGACAATAACAGGGGTTATGTCGGTGCACAGCTGTTCCATGCGTTCTTTTTTGTCTTTATCCGGCAAATCAAGAAAATAAGCCATTTCTGTTTTGCCAATCAGTTGAACACGTTCTTTTGGATAGTAATGAAAATAGCCGGTCATTTCAATACCTGGACGATGGACATCACTTGAAATAATTTCCCGGTGAATGCCGTCACCACCTGCTACGAGGGTCAGGTTGAAGTTTTCCAGCAAATCTTTCGTACGGACTGTCGCCATTTATTGAAACCTCCATTAAATCCTGCATCATGCTGACTAATATTGTAGCATATTTTA
>Ga0079226_10001694_pt1 | contig 16931 bp, 12 predicted proteins | sample Poulit2014_FD_76345 | JGI IMG/M metagenome (GOLD analysis project Ga0079226, IMG submission 76345) | Agricultural soil microbial communities from Georgia to study Nitrogen management - Poultry litter 2014 | ecosystem: Environmental > Terrestrial > Soil > Agricultural land | place: USA: Georgia...
CTGTTTTTTTAAAGTCGCCATCGTTTGTTAATAATAATAAATCTTGTTCCTGACAGATTCTAGCAATAGCTTTGTCATTAAAGTCTAGTTCATCATATACAAGAAAGTCTTCGATTTCTTCTTTGTTAAAGCCTTTATCGACAATTTCAAAGCGTGGTAAAATTACCTCATCAAATATAGCGTATATATCTTCCAGGACTTCTTCTCCATCAGCACTATTTCGGTATCTTTTAAAGGTTTGATCTTCATTATACTTCTTATGTTCTATCCGAATGATTCTATTAATTACTTCCGATATTACAGAGAAATTAATATAAAGTTGATTTTCATTTTTTAATAGTTGACTATATGCTTTGGCATAAGAAGTTTCATACCACTTTTCTCCTGTAGGCCAAAAGAGGTATATCAAAATGTTAGCATCAACAAACACTGGATTATGTAATCCTCTTACATCACTTAAACTATATACTGTCGGCTCCATTATTCATTCATTATATCATCAATGCTTCTTTTTAAAGCTTCTGGATCCTTATAATGAAGCTTAGCTGTCTTTACAACTCTCTTAAGTGCGATATTTATGGAATTTGTTGTATTTGAAACTTTGAAGTTTTCTCTTACTTTCTCTTCCGAGTATTTATCATAAAGCTGTCCAACGGCTGAATTTAAGAATGCTGTCGTTACCATTTCTATGTTTTGGAAAGATAAATTCACTTGTCTTTCTAGGTCGATTGCTGTTACAATTTGCTTAAAAACTTTTTCTCCTTCATCAGCTTCTACAGCGTAACTATCTCCTATTATATTTATCACTTGTAATACGGTTTCATTCATAATACCTAAAATATATCATTAATATCTTCTATCTCACTTTTAAGCGTATAGTTACTTGAATCGTCAGTTCTAAATTGCAAATTTACAATAGTTCCTGGAAACTCACCCTTAAACTCTCTTGTCTCTTGATTTCCCTCTATGTAATGATAATAACCATCATTACTTACAATCTGCATTTTTCCTTTGTTCTTGCTAATAAACTCTTTTAATAATGCAAGACCAATTCCTCCAGTAACAGACTTAGTAGTTTTTCTATCCTGAACTGCCCAAGATATAGCCTGTTGCGAAGTCAAGTTTGCATTGAAATGTTTATTTATTCTTTTTTTAAATCCTATACCATTATCAGCTATTGTAAATTCAATTTTATTTTTTTTAGGGAAAAATTGTCCACAAGTATATATAAATGTACACTCACTATGTATTTGTGCGTTAACAAAAATTTCATAAATAGACTCTACCATTTTTTCTTTAAGTGGTAGCGACATATCTGGAAGCTCTTCTCTATTCAAAAGCTCCTTAATCACATAAGTTTTAAAGAATTTTCCATCTGTTGGTTTTAATTTTAAATATTTAATCGTTGTATGATTAATATCTCTTAATTTTTTAAAGCCATAATAGGACAGAAATTCATTTCGCAGCAATATTTGTTTTATTTCTGGTTTGATATATTCAAAATGAATAAAATTTAATTCAGATACTGAATCTAGGACAATTCCTAAAGCAGCACTTAAATTAGCCGCAAACCATTGTCTAAATTCAATGTTTATATCCTCAAACATTGAATCTTTATACTTCTGATAAAAGGAAATGAGTTGCTGATAACTTGAGTAAGAATTATTTATATTTTTTAATATGCTCATTTACTTAATTCTTATAAAATTTCTGCCTTTCTTCATATTACAAAGATACCCTTGTTTTATAAACTTCTTTTAAACTTAAGCTTTCTTCTTTAAATATACTAAAAAGGATGAGCTTTTTGATTCGAGCTACACTAGAATCTTGACATCAAACTCAAAAGTCTAATATTATTTGATATGGGTTCGACTTTTCTGTCATTTTCCTATCCTTTAGTTATCTACCAAAAAAACTTAAAAATCAAATAGAATCTCTTTAAAAAGGGGGTCAGCTTGCTTCGGAATATCATATCCACTTTTAAACAAAGGGGTCAATTTACTCCAGAATCTTACCCATAAAGAGCTTCTGTTCTCTATATCAAGGGGGTCAGCATCCGCCAGAATGGCAAGCTGAAATATATAGCCAGTAGAGGGCCAGATTAGTCCAGTATATCCAGTTGCTGGAGGTTATGAAAAGCCCTATTACATCAAGAAATATGGTTTGTCAGAAAAGGGTGCATTCATCCGTATTGGAAGCGCATCAGAACCCATGCCAACTCGACAAATAGAATATTTATTTAGCAGAAGAACCAGAAATTCTATTGCTCAAATGAAATCGCCCAAACGAGAGTTAAGATTTCAGCAATTACATATTTATTATCAGTCTATTGGCAAAAATCTTAATGAACAATTTGCTAGTAATTTAGAACTTAAAAATGATAACAGAGACTTTAATTATGTGGCTTACCTATTAAATGACATCAATAATATTTCAATCAAAGTGGCTCGATACTCCGGCATAAGTCGAGTGGATTTGGTAGAAAGTAACGAATATGGTTATGTATCTTTAATCAAGGCAACTTATCAGGTATTAGAGAAGCTTAATTTAGAAAATAAAACGCTTACCCAAATTACCCCTAAAGCCAGAAAAGAACAAAGATTATGGAAAGCGATTGCGTTGCGAGAAGCAATTATCAATGCTTTTGTTCATAATGATTATACACGGGAAGTTTCTCCGAAATTTGAAATATTTGATGACAGATTAGAAATTACTTCTTACGGAAGTTTACCTCAAGGCTTATCTGAAGAAGAGTTTTTTCAAGGTTTTTCTATTTTGAGAAACAAAGAATTGATGCGAATCTTTAAAGACTTGGATTTGGTAGAACAGTTAGGCTCAGGAATACCAAGAATCTTGGAAAGTTATGATAAGGATTGTTTTAAGTTTTCCGAAAATTTCTTGCGGGTGGTTTTGCCTTCGAACAAGAAGGTTGATGAAAAAGATGGGTTGGTAGATGGGTTGGTAGATGGGTTGGTAGAGAGCCAACAAATGATACTGAAATTAGTAGCAAAGAATCCTAAAGTAAGTAAGCGAGAAATGGCTGAAATCATTGGTATCAGTACAACAGCTATAGATAAAAATATTGAAAAACTAAAAGATGAGAATTTAATAAAACGGATTGGAAGTAGTCGTTCAGGATATTGGAAGATTATTAAGAGTAAATAATTTTGTGGAATTAGAAAAGCTGGCTATTTCGGGCTTATGGTGCCACCTGGATATTTCGTTTCAAATGGTGCCATTTTCTTATCCTTTGGTTATTCACCAAATAAACCTAATAATCAAATAGAATTTCTTTAAAAAGGGGGCAGTTTACTCCAAAATCTTACCCATAAAGAACTTCTGTTATTATGTAAAGGAGGTCAGTATCCGCCAGAATGGCAAGCTGAAATATATAGCCAGTAGAGGGCCAGATTAGTCCAGTCTATCCAGTTTAAAAGTGACAATATATAATAATTTTACTTCTAGACAAAGTTAAGAAAACGCCCTCATATATTGAGAAATCACTCTGTATTTAGGAATTGTTTCTTTTCCGTTTCTCCATTTTTCGATATGTTCAACGATAAAATTGTCAATCGAAAAGTGGTCACTTAAGTATAGATTCGTATAAATATTAATGATTGTAGCATCGTAATATTTTCTCAAAAGAGCGTAGGCGTCATTTAGTCGGCCGTTATGCAAGATCACTTTAATTGAGTCGATAGTCCCACTGATGGATGTGAAAACATATGCATCAAGGTTGAGTATAGCTTTTGTACCTTGACTACCAAATCCCATAGTAGTATTTGAAAGAGCTTCATAGAAATTAATTAGCTCTTCCAATTGTTCAAAATTAGAATGCTCTAAGTAATTCTTTTCGAGATTATTTTTCGGTAATTGTTCTAAATTCATCTAAATGTTGTTTTAGCCCGACCGCTAACGTTTAGTGTCGAGTAGGAAAAGGAAAATTCACCCTTCCCCTCTCACAGAACCGTAAGTGTTAGTCTCACATCATACGGTTCTTTTAATGTGATACAAAAGATAGCTCTTCGTCTAAAAAACCATTTTGCAATAAACTCTGGATCTAATTGATACTGTGAGTAAGTATGACTTTTTTATCTATATAGCCAATAAGAATAGTAACCGGAACTTGTCATGTTTCATTTAAACTCTTATCATAATAATTTCATTAGGAGTCATTACATTAAAGGGAGGGGGTATTCTTTAACGATATGAGTTACTGGTTTTATACTCTTTCTTTTAGATCAAAGAAAGGGCATAAAGCGCAACAAAGGGAGCGCAGATGGACAGAATCAGCATCTCGATGATAATGACAAAAGTAAGGTTCATAAACTTTATTGTTAAGAGATTATAAGTTTATAATTAAAATTCGAATATTACTCCGAGCGACGGCAATGGGTGTCCTGTTTTATTGGTTAAAATAACTGGAATAGCATTGCTACCATCCATTTTCATTGGTTGTCCGTCAGTAGTAGCAAACCCTGTATTGTCGGCATTTCGTTTAAAGGTGAAATTGGGATTGGTTTCATTTTTCTGCATCAGCAGATTTTGCACGTCTAGATAAATCCCCAAAGAGGTCTTGTTAAAATTGAATTTTTTATCTATTCTAAAATCCAATTGGTTGTAATTAGCCAATCGATTTTGATGGAGCAAAGCTGCATCGATAATTCCCTGACCCAGCAGCAAATAGTTTTGTTGGGAAGCTGCCATATCAAAAGGAGTATATGGATTTCCACCAGCAAAACGGTACTTCAGTCCCAAATCCCAATCGTTTTTCAACTTATATCCAGCTGTAGCAGAAAACAATTGTCTATTGTCCCAAGAGGAAGGTTTCAATTCGCCGTCCAATCCTGAAAATTTACTGATTACGTAAGAGTAGCTCAACACGTAAAACAGCCTATTGGTCATTTTTTTCTGCATAAAAAACTCAACACCATAGGCATCTCCCTTTCCTTGGGTCAACAATCGCTCACTGCCCACGGATCCGAATTCCGCACCTTGATTTGCCATTGAAATTCCTGTAGTTTCAGAGATGGGATAATCGTTGTATCGTTTATAAAAGCCTTCAAAAGTGAAGCGTAAAGATCTTTCAGGTATAAATTCAGTTCCCAACACATAATGGGTGGATTGGGTATAATCCATGTCCTTGTTGATGAAATTACCCTCTACATCCTTAAATCCTAAAGCAGTATAGACAGGTGTTTTAAAATAGGTGCCTGCCGAAGCGTTTAGGTTCCATTGATCGGTCAATCTATAGGAAGCCGATAGGCGCGGCGAAAGCGTTTTTAAGGGATTGTTCCCTTCGTCGGTAAAACTATTCATATCGGTTCGTACTCCTCCGGACAATAGCAATTGGTCGTCAAAAAAATTTTTGGAGGCATGGGCGAAAATACCGTATTTCAAGAAATTGGTGCGGCTGTCAAACTCGATTGTTCTAGCAGGAGCAATTACATTTCCATTTTCATCCAGGATTTCGTTGGTAATACGATTAAACACTTCTCCTGTGTAGCTTACGTATTGAGCATCCAAACCAGTTGAAAATCGCCATCCGTTAATAAATTTATTGTAATCGAAACGGAATTTATTTTCTATCTCGTCAGAATCAAGTTGGAGTGTCCTGTTAGCTTCTATCTTGTTTTCATCCTCAAACTTGTCGAGCTTGGTATGGAACATATTTCGGCTTAGAGTAAAGTTCATAAATCCATTATCGATTCTTCGATTGAGTGTAAAACCCATGGTATAAGTCCATTGATTAACAAAAGGCGTAGATCGTAACACATAGATGTTTTCCGGTGTAGACTCCTTGGTTTCCGCAAATCTAAAGTCGTCAATGGCGCCAATTCCAATAGCTGTCAAGGTAGTTTTATCATTGAATTTATGATGCACTTTATATTGGAAATCATAAAAATCTGGACGGATAGGCAAATCGACGATTTTGAATAAAAACCCTAGATACGATTTCCGAACGGAGCTTAAAAATGTAGTTTTGGGCGAAAGCGGCCCCTCTAAGGTTAAAGCGGTTTCGGTCATACTAGCTCGAATATTTCCCGAAAATCGGTCGGGATTTCCATTTCGTTGGTTGATTACGAAGGTGGACGAAAGAGCATCATTGTATCTCGGATCAAAAGCAGAGGTTGTCAACTTAAGTTCATCAATAAAAGAAACATTCAAAATTCCCTGTGCTCCGCCAGAGCTTCCTTGGGTCTGGAAGTGGTTTAGCACTGGGATTTCGATTCCATCTAGATAGTAAACGTTTTCATTAGGAGCTCCACCGCGGATAATAATATCGTTTCGCTCGCCCACACCGTTGCTTAATCCTACACCAGGCAAGGTTTGCACTACTTTTGAAACATCAAAATTCCCACCGGGATTGGCCTTAATTTCTTGTGTGGTCAGCCGCTGAACCGACATCGGAGTAACCATATCCGTTGCAACCGCAGAAGAACTTCGATCGGCAGATAGCACTACAGCATCTAAAGTCGCAACGTCAGGAGGTAGCTCATAACGTACTATTTGGTCATTACCAGAGCTAATCACCATATTATATTGCGTATAAGTACGATATCCTCTACTTGATACCGTAATAGAATAGGTGCCCACGGGCAGGTTTAGTTTGAAATTTCCATCAAAATCGGTTATTGTCCCAAAACTAGTCCCTTCGGCAATAATATTAGCTCCTATCAATCTCTCCTGGGTTGCAGCATTCTCAACGGTTCCGTAAATAATTCCGGTGCGTTGTGAAAAGGCATTTATTGAACATAAAAGTATCAGACCAGGTACAAAAAAACTTTTAAAAATATCTTTCATATAACAGCTTGCTAATATTGTTGAAGGCAAAAGTATTTTTTAAAACCTTAGAACAAAAATATACTATATAGAACCGTTTCTTTTACGGATGAACCCTGTTTATGAGCAGATGAACTCGATAAGAGCTTTATCGATTAAATCCTTTATTTCGTAGGAAAATACAGGTCGTATATCGAATAACTTTGCGTTATTTCGATTATAATAAGAACTTGCACATATGAAGATAAAACCGAAAAAAAACAGACTCTTTATTACCCTAATAGGTGTAGGACTTCTTGCCATCCTACTGTTTTTATTGATCCCACTTTCCTATGGCGTTGCGTTACCATTTGTTTACTGGGTTCATCAATTTTTGCTTTTCACTTTACTCATTGGCCTTATCTTCGTCAACATGAGGTGGCTGGCCCCTACCTATCTATTTCAAAGGAAGTTTTTTCAATATTACTTTATTCTATTTATTTGCTGTATCTTAATTATTGTGGTTCTGCGACAAGCCGAAATTTGGCTACATATTGCAGAGGCCTTTGCAAAAATGGCAGGCAAAGAAGTCGTCGATAGACAAAATACCGGAAATCGAGGGGTTTTTGTTTCGTTTTATATCTTTCTGATCGAAATATTGGTGCTTGGTGTAAACATCGCCAACATTTTGGTGAAAAAATGGGAGGAAGAAAAAAGCATCCGATTAGAGACAGAAAAAGACAAAGTAGAAATGGAGCTATCTTTTTTAAAGTCGCAAATCAATCCACATTTCTTTTTCAACAGCTTGAACACGGTCAATGCATTGACCTACACCGATGTTGAAGGATCTAGAAGTGCATTAAAAAAATTGGGAGTTATAATGCGTTATGTGTTGTACACCACCTCGGAAGAAAGCACTACACTAGCTGAGGAAGTCCTATTTATAAATAACTATATTGAACTCATGAAAATGCGATCTCCCCGTTACGTTACTATTGATATTACTACACATATAAATTCGCCCAAAAAGAAAATCGCACCCATGTTATTTCTTCCATTTATTGAAAACTCCTTTAAACATGGCGTGAGTTCCCAAACCGAAAGTCCAATATCCATCACGATTAATCAAAATGCTTCTCAACTGATTTTTCACTCGAAAAATAAATTGTTTGACAAAAATATTTCAGAGGATCTTAATCAAAACAATCAAACAGGTATAGGTATAAAGAATACGCGACGCCGACTGGAACTACTTTATGCCAATAGATATGAACTATCCATTCGACAAGATAAATATTATGAAGTAATTCTTAAAATTGACTTAAATGAAGATTAAATGTATTACCGTTGATGATGAACCACTAGCTTTAAAAATGATTAGTGATTTTGTAAAACAAACTCCATTTTTAGAGCTCGTTGCACAATTTGACAATGCTATTGATGCTCTTAATTATCTCCAATCAAACAAAGTTGAATTGTTATTATTAGACATTCAAATGGCAGATCTTACGGGAATGGAGTTAGCGAATATACTTTCGAAAGAAAATATCAAAAATAGACCATTTATCATCTTCACTACCGCCTATAGTGAATTTGCCCTTGAAGGGTATCGCGTAAATGCTGTAGACTATTTACTAAAGCCCTTTGATTATAAAGAATTTTTAGCAGGAGCAACCAAAGTCAGACATCGTTTGGTAGAGCAATCAGATCATGCGGAGAATCTATCCTCCGAAAATCCATCCTTTATTTTTGTAAAGGTAGACTCCCAAATTATACGGGTAGAAATTGAGAACATTCTTTATTTTGAAGGATATAAAGATTATGTGAAGATTTTTTTATCGAATAATGCCCCTCCTCTTTTATCTCTGATGACCTTGAAAAAACTAGAAGAAAAGTTGCATGGCAGTGGATTTTTAAGAATTCACCGATCGTATATTATTTCTTTTTCTCGAGTAGATGCCCTTTTAAAAAATAGCGTCAAAATTGGTAATAGAATAATTCCTGTGGGCGCGACATATAAAAAAGAATATGACAGATACATTGACCTATGGATAAAATAACTCAAAGGGTCTATCCAATCTTTATGCTAAATTTTAAGCGGTGTTATAAGGTTCTGCAAGAAGAATTTTATAACCAGATTCCATCCGTTTTAGTTAGACTTACACTTTTCTTGCTACTGTACAATATGTTTAAGGCCGTAAAACACCAGTTCAAGATCAAAAAACCCTACTTCGTATAGTATATTTTTAAAAGTGGACAAGCTTTATGAAGTTTGCTGTATCAAAACAAACGATATATCCGGACTGCATGCTTCAAAGAGCACCAGTAAAAAAGGGAATAGAACTATAAAATTGATCCAATAAATACAAACACTAAAAATAATTAACCATTTTATGAAATTCAAACTAGTTATTTCATTGCTTTTATTTACTGTACTTTCTTACAGTGTTTTAGCACAAGCTCCCAAAGCCCGTCTTAGCGGAAAGGTAATCGATACCGATACCAAAAAGGAGGTGTATTTTGCTACCATTTCCTTACATCCGATATCTGATGGGAACATGTTATATGGGACTATTGCAGATGAAAAGGGAAAGTTTTATCTGGACAACTTATCTGTAGGAAAATACAACATTACGGTTAGTTTTTTAGGCTATCTCCCTAAAACCTTTAACAATTATACCCTAAATCCAGGCAATAACGATTTGGGTACCATAACGATCGGTATAAATGAAAATGAACTCGATGAGGTAGTTTTAATGGGAGACCGTCCCATCATAGAAAATAAAATTGACCGAATGGTGTTTAACGCCGAACGTGATGTCACCTCCTCGGGTGGTGATGCTACCGATGTGTTGCGAAAAGTTCCGATGGTTTCGGTGGATATCGATGGTAGCGTATCCATGCGTGGCGATCAAAATGTAAAAATACTCATAAACGGAAGGTCCTCTGCAGCATTGGGCAGCAATGTGGGCGATGCTTTGAGAAGCATTCCTGCCGATCAGATAAAAAGTGTGGAAGTCATTACCAGCCCATCGGCAAAATACGATGCTGAGGGAACTTCAGGAATCATTAATATCATTACCAAGAAGAAAGATGTTGCCGGTATTAACGGGTCCATTTCTGGCGGTGTTGGAACACGACACAATAACGGAAATGCAAGTCTTAATGCTAGAAAGGGAAAACTTGGAGTCGTTGCCAATTTGGGAGGAAATTATATGTGGCCACAAACAACCACCAACGAATTTGAGCAATTTACCATTGCTGGTAACCCTATGCTAAGACAGTATAGCGAAAACGAAACTACTCGTTCGGGCTTGCGCGGATCGATAGGCTTAGATTATGATTTGACCGATAAGGATTTATTATCCACGACCTTTTCTGCCAACGGATTTGAAATGGGAATGGACGGCAGTACAAGTTCGGAGTTTTTCATGCCAAACAATGTTGTAAACTCTTTGTTATCCAACCGAGATCAAACTACTAGTTCTGATGGTTTTGATTGGTCGGCAGATTACATTCGAAAATTTGAAAATCCTAAACAAGAATTAAGCATTGCCGGTCAGTTTTCAAGAAATAACAGCAATACCGACTATACTACGCTTTACGAAGAAGGAGAGCGTATGAACGAGATGGGCCTAAACAAAAGCCATAACGATGAACTTGCATTTCAAGCAGACTATGTGCAACCCATTGGCAACACCACTTTGGAGGTTGGAGCCAAAACCATTTTTAGAGATATTATCAGTACCTCTTCAATAAAAGAAGGTGCTAATAATAATTATGAAGTGGTAGACAATCGTTCGTACGAATTTAATTATAAGCAGGATGTTGTAGCTGGATATGCATCTTATGGATTTAAGTTTGCCGAAAAATATGAGGTAAAAGCAGGTGTTCGAATGGAACATACTATTTTGAATGGCGATACTGTAAGCGATTTCGAGGCCTTTAAAAATGATTATACCAATGTATTGCCAAGTGCCATTATATCAAGACAACTGGGACAAATGTCTAATTTAAAACTGAGCTACAACCAACGTATTCAAAGACCGAGCTTGTTTTTTCTAAATCCTTTTAGAAATACGGCCGATCCAATCATTCAACAACAAGGAAATCCGGAATTAAAACCAGAGCTTTCACACAATGTTGAATTGGGATATTCTACGTTTAAAAATGGAACCATTATCAACGCATCTATATTTTATCGCAGGACCAACGACGTTATCGAGAGTTTAACCCAGATGGATAGTACTACGACTCCGGGACAGCAAATTTCTTTAACCACTTTTGATAATATCGGTACCAATGAATCTTTTGGAACAAATTTGTTCGTGTCTTTTTCTCCAATCAAAAACCTGACCTTGAGAACTAATATCAGTTTGTTTACTTATGAAGCAAAGGGCAATCCGTTTAATGAAGAAATCAGCACCCAAACCGATAAAATGCATTTTATGTATCGAGCGTTCATAAACGGAAGCTACAAAATAAGCAACGATTTAATTGTAGAATCGTTTCTGATGTTGAATTCCTCGCGACGTACTTTCCAAGGAACTTCGCCATCTATGAGTATGTGGACCATTGGTGTTAAAAAAGAGCTGTGGGATAAAACTGCTAGTATAGGTGTGAATATTACCGATCCGTTCTGGGAAAACACCTACTTTACAACCGAGGTATTCACCCCTGATTATACGTCAACAAATAAAATGAAACTACCATTCCGTTCCTTTGGCTTGACGTTTAGTTATAATTTTGGAAAAGCAGATCCAAAAAACAAAATTCGAAAGGAAAGAGGTATTAAAATGGACGATCAAAAACAAGGAGAAACAATAGAACAAAGTAACTAGATGTAACCCAGTATGATACTATACTATACTACTTTTACAACTAAATATCTCAAGTTTTGCACCCACTGTTTACTGAGCTTTAGGCGATAATATATAGCATACAAACCAAGGAAAACCCTTGATTTTTACTGTATTTTTAAATAACCAAACACAAAGTACAAAACATGCTACAACACAAAGATATCGCAAAAAAATCATGAGTTAAAAGGAAAGTTTCGAAAGGTTTGGCTCTGCTCAGGTTATTTACAAGCACATCTAAACATTTTAGGCTTCAATAAAATAAAGAACCAATTTAGCTGTTGCAAAAAGGCAGGGTATTCCTTTGAGAATTTAATCTCTACTCTTTTAATTTTACCACTTATTTAAATTAATTCTATTAATGGCCTTACAACCAGTAAATACACGTGATTAAGCAAGTGTGGAAAAGATTCTTATCATCGGATTGTAGCAAATCAAAAAAATCAATTGGAGGGCTTTCCTAGCACAGTTTGTAAAGCAATATTTATTAAAAGACGAGCTGTTTACACCAGTATCAGGTGCTACACAATGCTTGATTTTTGATGATACAGATCTTTCAAAAACAGGAGAGTGCTTGTGCTAATAGAGTAGACAGTGGTGGTAAAGAAATAGGTAATTGTGAATGAGTAGTACAGTGAATTCCTAATGCCTTCGAGAGCCTTAATGACCACCTTAGGCACCTAACAAAATGGGAATCGGGCAGAAAGAGCATCAGGTGGAAGGGAACTGAGGATGTTATTGAGAAACTCAAACAGCAGTCTCTTGCGATTGTGAGACCTTCCTCTGGTTAGTAAGCTTAAATCTTCATTAGTCAAGAGGTTATGTTTGTAACTCGGACCTATATTTAATGGGGTTAAAACCCCTACTCTATACAATCATTTTATCCCACAGCTAAAGCAGTGGGCAATAAAGAAACTATTTATTAGATATCTATTGCTACCAACGGGCTATTTGCTTAAATCTATTCAGGCTTTAGCCGCGTTTTTAACGTGATATCAACACAAAGAAATAGCGCTCTTTAAAGCCGCAAGAGAACTCGCGAAGCAACAGTGTTTAATAACATTCTTAAATAGAATAATGGTTTCTTTTTGTCTTTTCAGCCTAGACCGTTGTTCAGCACGACAGTATAAAGAGTTTATGAAGAAAAACTAAGGTACCATGATTAAAAAACTCCTAAGTAGATTTTACCTAGGAGTCTTTCTGTTATTCTTAAAATGGTATAGCAAGATATTTTATCTTTTCATTCTTTGACGAATATTGGGATTGGTGATCATCAAGCAGTTTTTGGTGGTTATTATTACCGCTTCTGTAGCTATTGATTCACAAGTTATTTCGTCGGTAGCTAAGGTTATTCTACGGAATGCGGTGGTTTCTTGTATATTTCCTGGCTGGTACTCGGCATTCGTAGCTCCTGCAATTGCACTCCAAGTAGTTCCTTCATCTGTAGAAGATTCCCAGCGATAGGTTATAGCTCCTTCTCCTGTACCAACTGTGGTTGAGCCAATGATTTCTGGAGTGGTATTTTCGCATACAACCTGATTACCCGTTATAGCTCCTTCTGTGGCTTCAGGAAGAACGATTACTTCAATTTCTGCCAAATCACTTTCACATCCTCCAGGTCCTTTTTGCGACACATAGAAAGTTGTGGTACCAGCAGTGTTTGTGCTTGGTGTAAATGGTATAGAAGAAGAGGCACCACCTGGATTCAAATACCAAGACAAATTGTGGTTTGAGTTCGCCGTAGTTTCTAAAGGATCTGCAATCGCACCTAAACAATAATATATTGGGCTATTGGGAATCGTTGGTGGATTTGGAGTAGCATCCACCGTACTGCTTGCGCTGTTGTTATTCTGATTTTCATTAGGTTCGGCTGTCGAAGCAACTTCTACTGTATTGGTGTAGCCGCTATTCGAGGAAAGTGTATAAGAAATAGGAGCTAAAGATCGCCCTGATCTTAAAACACCCCCTGAAGATCGTGTAAACGTATAGGTTTGTCCCGTATTGGTTCTGCTCCAGCCTGAGTGAGACCAGTTGTCTGGAGTTACTCCTGACGGAAAGGTAGTAGTTACAGTCAATCTGTTATTTTGCGTCCTACTCCCATAGGTTAAATCTAAGTTTCCAATGTTGGAAACAGTAAGGTTAAATCTATTACCATCTATATCTAGACAACTCTGGTCGAGTTCGCTTTTTATTACTAAATCAGCTTTTTCAGAAACCACAGGTGTTGCCAATGTGGATGTGTTGTTAAGTAAATCTTGATCAACAATAGTTGTAGGGAAAGCTGAAGTAGTATTGACCAAAAGGTTGCCTATGGGCATTGCTGTTAGTTTTCCTTTTACCATAATAGTTCCAGTAGACTTTGCTGCTAGGTGCAAGCTGCCGTCGAATTCACCGGATGTTATAGGGTTCGCAATACTAGGAGAAGGTAAAGTCGTTTGATTTAAAAATCCAGTAGGAATAATAGAAGTAATCTCAAACAATCCATCGGGAATAGGATTGCCATTAGCATCAGTAAGATAATCACTAAAGTCTATTTTATCCAGTGCGGCATCGGTATCATTGACCACTTCAATTTGGTATTCAATTTCATTGGATGGGTCAGTTGCTGAGGGGGATACTCCGAAGGATATCTTTGTTCGCTCTTTTAGACACCCTTACATTTCCTGGAGTGGTTATCAGAAGGTTTCTAACTTCGTGATTGTTATAGCCTCCACCAGTAGAAGCCGCAAATCCAACTTTTAATAATTCTGGTGGAACATCAGCAGTTTGATAGGTCATTAATTCTGTAAATTCGCCGCCAAACTCGGTTGCCCACCGCACGCTAATATCATAAAACCCAGTACCTGTTGGGATTACTTCAACTTGAACTCTTCGATAAAATTGTTGATGAGTAGGTCGGGTTGAAGTAACTGTATTATAATCAACCACATTATGTTGGGCATTTCCTTGACTATTCATGGCATCTACAATATTTCCATTTTGAAGTATTGTAACTCCTTGTAAATATCGATTGGTGGGGTTATCACTATTATCTGTTGTTGGTCCTCTGAAAACAATAGAGTTTGGGCTCAATCCACTAGGTCCACCATTTTTACCTTCACTGTTTCTGGCAAAGTTACCATAGGCATCTAAACCTATTCCTAAATAACCTCCAGTTACCCCAGCCTCTGTAGGGTTGTTTTTATTTGCATAGCCCAAAGATCCACCGTAAGCACCTAATTGGAAACTGCCGGGACCATATTGGGCATCAAAAAGAAAAACGCTTATTCCATCGGCACCGTGATAGGTGTTATCGGCCCTTGTTCGCCATTGGATATATTCAAAGTCAATCAACACGCCTAATGTGGACGGGAAAGATTTATTTACATAAGCGTATCCTTTTTGATTACTACCATCACTTGTCAGCCTTAACCAACCCGCATTCACCGGATCTTCATCGCCAGAGGTTAGCTTTGCATTGTCGCCAATGATTACGTCTTGAACACTGCTACCCTTAAAATTATCCGTAATGGTGAATTGCGCGGAAGCTTGTATTACAAGGAAAAATAAAAGTTATAGTTAGGAGTTGGGCTCTTGTCAACTTATGATTTAGATAAAACATATATGGATTTTTAATGCTATTAATTACTCAGATATTATCAGGGAGTTGACTGCTAAATTTTAACCTTAAGAAGTTGCCTCTATTTTGGAGATATCTAGGTTAATATCTTTCAATATAATAATTAGAAATTAGATTCTTTTCAAAATCACTTTTTTATTTCTCGTTCTTTAATTGGTTTGTTTAAAGACAAGTGTCTGTTTTAATCGCTAAAGCTCCCGATCTATATTAGTTGTTAGGGTTAGTTGCTAGTTGATAGTTGCTAGTGAAAAAACTTTGACCTTCCCTAAATAGCGTTGACCGTTTTGATTAATAAGTCACTTCATTTTTATCCATAATTTCGATTGGACAATTATAAGCTAGAGGTTCTGCATTAAGTCTTGAGTCAGTGTAATCTCGTCCTGTCAAAACATCATAATTACCACTAGAGTGAATAACCATTTTCGGTCTTTTGTGTATATCTAAATTTAGTAAAGTTTTTTTAAACGATAAAGGCGATAGCTTATTATCAAAAGCTAAATGTGTTCGTTTTTTATTATAATGATCAACAGCTTTTCTAAGCTTTCCCTTTAAATCACTAAAATCCTTGATATACCAGAATCTTAAATACTCGTTCTTTATTGTTCCATTAATTCGTTCTGCATAAGCGTTGTCCTGTGCTATAAGCCCCATGCTAATGCGTATACCAACCCTTTTTAATATTCTAGTGTAAATGTTACTCCCATACTGTGATCCACGATCTGAGTGATGGATCATAGCCTCTAGGCACTCTGTTGGTACCTTTCTTAATGTCATACGTAATGCTTTCACATTACTTTCAGCACGCATATTATCATCTAGATGGTAACCCAATATTTCCCTTGTATAAACATCTAAAAGAAAAACTATGTAGTAAAAAACACCTTTTAAATTAAAATAGGTAATATCCGTCTGCACTACTTGAAAAGGCCTTGTTACAAGCATACCTTCAATCAAATTAGGGTAGTTAATGTGAGATGGAATGGTGGTACGAATATAATTTTTAATCCTCCTTACACGATAACCTAAGCTTATGAAAATCTCACAGAACTTATCTCTACCCATTAACTTGGGCTTCAATGTTGTATATAGCTTCTCCACGCCACAACCCGGATGATCTTCTCTAATTAAATCAGCTTGATGTACTAAATCCATTAGTTCCAAATCAAATTCTAGTTGTCTTTTACGGCCTTGATGCACAGCTTGTTTGCTGACTTCTAAGAACCTGTAAAGATTGTTCAAGCTAAATACTAGTTCTTCTTTGTGGTCCTGGAACCACCAGATTGTAGGGTGTTTGAGTTTTTTTTTATGTCAATATCATATTCCTGTTTAGCTATATCAATCATTTTATCCAGGTAATCAATATGCATTTGCTTTTGTCCTAAAGCACGCTCTAGCTCAGCAATACGCTTCTCCATATGCTTGATCTTATCCATCTGGCTATCTTTTAGTTCCACAACCTTAATTGACTTCTTGTTGTATTTAGAATACTTGTAAATCCACCTATAAATAGTTTGCTCATAGATATCATAAAGTTTACTCAATTCAGCAACACCATATGTCCCAGATTCGTATTCATAAACAATCCTGAGTTTGAAATCCTCAGAGAATGTACGCCTTCTTTTGATTCGTTTTCCACTTTTTAACATGATAGTTTAGTTTTAAAAGCGGTCAACCTATATCAGGGAATGACA
>Ga0079226_10001695_pt1 | contig 16931 bp, 19 predicted proteins | sample Poulit2014_FD_76345 | JGI IMG/M metagenome (GOLD analysis project Ga0079226, IMG submission 76345) | Agricultural soil microbial communities from Georgia to study Nitrogen management - Poultry litter 2014 | ecosystem: Environmental > Terrestrial > Soil > Agricultural land | place: USA: Georgia...
GGCTTGTTTAAATGCTGCGTCTGAGAATGTTGTTAGTAACTTGGCAAATGCATTTAATGCAGCTTGGTAGGCAACATCCAACTCAGAAACTTTTGTTTGGTAAGGACGATAAGCAGGGTTTGTATAGTCAGCTGCTGATAAGGCATTGACGAACAAAGCAGCTGTGCGTAGGCCGGAAAAGATAACTTGGTTGTCATCAACGAGCTTAGCAAAGCCTGAAAAATCTTCGTCTTCTTTGACATCATAAGCAGCAACATTATTTTTTAAATCAGTGATTTGATGTGCTAGTAGTAATAGTTTATCTGCAAATTCAGGTGATTCGATACCACCAGGGTAGATAGGATCTAAATCCCAGTTTAATGAATATGTCATTTTATCTCTCCGTTAATCTCATATTATTTTAATTATTTTAGCATAAATAGGGGGATGAGTATATGGAGGTTAAGGAGCTGTTGATTGTGTTGGCACGGGTTTATATTTTGACTCTACATGATACGTATGCTAACCTATAGCTCATAAATACGAAAAGTGAGGGCCGTCCATTGAAGAATTAATACCAGATTGAAATTGCAAAATGACTAATCCCATATTTAATGGGGTAGTGTCGGCATTTTCAGGTGGTATGGTGACTTCATGGACGGCTTTTTTGTGCGTTCTATGTTATTTTTACTGCCTGATTTATTTAAATGGGGTAAATATGAGCACAATTGAATTAAAAAAGTTAACTTTTGGTTTTGATAATCAAACGCAGTTGTTGTTTGACCAAACCAATTTAATCATTGACACAAATTGGAAATTGGCTTTGATTGGTCGTAATGGACGTGGTAAAACAACGTTGCTAAAGTTGATCATGGGTGCATACCTTTATCAGGGGAGTATCGTCCATCAAACAGCTTTCAATTATTTTCCGCAACCAATCAAAGATCGCACGCAACTGACTTATTTTGTTCTGACTGAACAGAATGATATAGAGAGCTGGCGGATAGAAAAAGAATTAAACTTATTACAAGCAGATCCAAATATTTTGTGGCGGCCATTTAATAGTCTTTCGGGTGGTGAACAAACAAAGGCATTACTAGCGTTGCTTTTCAGTGATGATCAACACTATCCATTGATTGACGAACCAACAAATCATTTGGATCAATGGTCAAGACAACAGGTGGCAAAGTATTTAAAAGCTAAAAATCAGGGCTTTATATTAGTGAGTCATGATCGATCATTTGTTGATGAGGTCGTTGACCATGTGGTGGCCATTGAAAAGCAGCAACTGATGTTGTATCAAGGAAATTTTTCTGTTTATGAAGAACAGAAAGCTATTCGAGATAATTATGAAATAGAACAGAATAAAAAATTAAAATCAGAGATTAGCCGGTTAAAGCGAACAGCTACTGAAAAAGCAGAATGGTCACGCGGACGAGAAAGAGATAAATATGGTAAGCCGAATGTTAAAGGGAGTGGCGCGATTTTTGATACTGGGGCTATCGGTGCACGAGCTGCACGGACAATGAAACGCTCAAAAACGTTGGTTAACCATATGGAACAACGGATTGAAGCAAAAGAACAGTTACTTAAAGAAATCGAAACGACTGATTCGCTGATAATGAATGTTAAATCGAGCTATCATAGGCGGCTACTAGTAGTTGAAAATTTACAGCTAGTTTATGACAATCAAGCATTATTTCAACCGGTTTCTTTTCAATTAGAGACAGGGCAGCGAATTGCACTGCAAGGGCCAAATGGTTCGGGAAAATCCTCAATTATTCATTATTTACTGGGAACGTTTAGTGGCCAGGAGAGAGGCAGCGTTGATTTAGCTCAAAATATACCGATTAGTTATGTTCGACAAAATTATGAGGATAATCATGGGACATTACCTGAATTTGCCCAAGAGCATCATTTGGTGTATGAAGAATTGCTAAACAACCTACATAAATTAGGATTAGAGCGGCAGGTGTTTGAAAATCGAATTGAAGATATGAGTATGGGACAACGTAAGCGAGTCGAGTTGGCTAAATCACTAGCAACTCCAGCCGAATTGTTTATTTGGGATGAACCATTGAACTATTTGGATGTTTTTAATCACGAGCAATTAGAGCAGGTGATTAAACTAGTGAAACCCACGATGCTGATTATTGAGCATGACAAAACTTTTATAAATAGTATCGCGACACAAGTGATAAAACTCCATGGGAAATAAATATAAATTGTAAATTTTGTAGTGATGCAGAAAGCAGCTAAATCCTTATGATATAATACGTTGAGTGAGTTTCGTAGGTATAAGATAAGGATTTGAAAATGGTAAAACAACATAAAAAATGGTCTCGCAAAAGAAAAATATGGACAGTCGCAACAACATTAGTAGTGATTGTTGGTGCAGCTGTCCTGGGCGCAGGTGGTTATTTCTTTCACGTGGCGGAAGTAAGAGCAGAAAAGGATTTTGTTGGTAGTGGTTTGGTTAGCAAGAAGAATCCGTTGTATCCACAACAACAGAAATGGCTAGCTGCTGATACAAAAACATGGCATTTAAAAGCTAAAGATGGCACAAAATTAGTCGGCTCATACTTACCGGCGACACAAGCAACGAACAAAACAGTGATTGTGATTCATGGATTTGGTGTTGATCATAAAGCCATGGCACCATATGGTGAGATGTTCCATCGCATGGGTTATAATGTGTTGATGCCTGATAACCGTGCGGCCGGTAAGTCTGAAGGTAAGTATATTGGTTATGGGTATCTCGATGCGAAAGATTACAAAGGTTGGATCAACGAAGTAATCGCCAAAAATGGTAAACAAAGTCAAATTACTGTGATGGGTGCATCGATGGGTGGCGCAACCACCATGATGTTGTCTGGTATGAACCCACCTAAACAGGTTCAGGCTTATGTTGAGGATTCTGGATATACATCTGTGGCCGATGAGTTACATTATGAAGCTGGCAATATGTATGGGCTGCCAGACTGGTTAGCAAATATTCTTATCCCGGTTGTTTCAGGATATTCAAAAGTATTAGCTGGTTATAGTTATGGTGAAGCCGATGCAGGAAAGTTATTGGCACAAAACAAGCGACCAATGCTTTTTATTCATGGTGATAATGATAAATTTGTACCAACGAAGTTTATGAAGCCTGTCTATGAGGCAAGTAATGGGCCAAAAGAAAAATATTTGGTACCAGGCGCTGCGCACGTGGAATCATATCGCACCGATCCAGTAAAGTATGAGGCAACTGTGCAGAAGTTTTTGAATAAGCACTTTAAATAAAGAAAAATTAAATAAGAAAGGAATATTATGGCTGAACACTATTACACAGCAAATCCAACAACAGCACATGATGAACATACTTGGACGTTTTCGTTGTTTGACGATCCACTAACATTTACGACCGATGCAGGTGTTTTTTCAAAAGGAACGGTTGACTACGGGACGCGTACAATGTTGACGGCATTTAATCAAAATATTCCAGCAGGAAAAATTTTGGATCTTGGTGCCGGCTATGGACCAGTGGCAATTAGTTTGGCGAAGGTCATGCCAAATCGTGAATTTGTGGCTGCTGAAATTAATGAGCGTGCCGTGGAGTTAGTGGCCCGTAACGCTGAACAGAATCAGGTTGGGCAACAAATTACCGCAATACAGTCTGATCGGTATGAGTATGTATCAGGAAAGTTTGCCGCAATTTTGACTAATCCACCAGTTCGAGCTGGTAAGCAAATTGTGACGGACATGATTAGTGGTGCGGTGGACCACCTGGTTACCGGTGGGACATTGACGGTTGTCTTACAAAAGAAACAGGGCGCACCATCTGCCAAAAAGCTAATGGCTGAATTGTTTGGGAATGTGAAAACAATCGCCAAAGATAAAGGATATTATATTTTGGAGAGTAGCTATGTCGGCACCGTTAACAACTGATCAGGTTAACCATTTTATGGGCCTTGCATTAGCTGAGGCACGTAAGGCCGCTGTTATTGGCGAAGTACCGATTGGGGCAATCGTTGTCCAAGATGGTCAAGTCGTTAGCCATGCATTTAATTTGCGTGAGCATATGCAGGATGGTAGTCAACATGCTGAATACCAAGCAATTATAGAAGCTAACCGGCGGTTACATTCATGGCGATTACCGGAGGCACAATTGTTTGTGACATTAGAACCTTGTATTATGTGCGCAGGTTTGATTCAGCAAACCAGAATTACAGATGTTTATTATGGTGCAGCTGATCCTAAAGCTGGTGGCGTCACGTCAATGTATGAATTGTTGAGTGATAAACGCCTCAATCATCAAGTAATTGTTCATGCGGGCGTACGTGCTGATGAAGCGAGTGCCTTACTAAAACAATTTTTTAAGGCAGTTAGAAAGCGAAAAAAGGCTGAGAAGCGGGCACGGCGTTTGACTGCAGAAAATACTGGTCAAAAATGAAATTCCTTGCTATAATATAGTTCGTGGGGCAAATATGCACTTCGAATTGTGTCAGGGTCGGAAGGCAGCAGCACTAAGGAGACCGTGTATTGTGCTTCACTTCTTAAGAAATTTAGTAGAGACTGGAACTAAAAATGTTCTGGTCTCTTTTTGTTTAAAATTTTGTTGTTTATGTTCCAAAAAAATTTTAGCATAGACACGTGTCAAAAGTCTGAAAGTCAACTGTTATCACAAGGCTTTTTCTGATATTATTATTAATGATAGTTACAAATAGGTCAGTGAAAAATAGCTGATGAGAAAGGGGTCACAAGTCATGGCATATCAGGCGTTATATCGGACATGGCGTCCACAAAAATTTAGCGATATGATTGGTCAGGAAATCGTGACCAAGACTTTAAAAAATGCCATTATTACTGGACAAATAACTCATGCTTATTTGTTCAATGGCCCTAGGGGAACGGGTAAAACTTCAGCGGCCAAGATTTTTGCGAAGGCGATTAATTGTTTACATCCCGTGGATGGTGAACCAGATGGTACTTGTGAAATTTGTCAGGCGGCTGATAATGGTACACTTGGCGACATTATTGAGCTGGATGCGGCATCAAATAATGGTGTCGATGAGATTCGTGAAATTCGTGAAGATGTGACTTATGCACCAACACAGGCAAAATATAAAGTATATATTATCGATGAGGTGCACATGTTGTCGACTGGTGCCTTTAATGCCTTGCTAAAAACGCTGGAAGAGCCACCTGCTAACGTTATTTTTATTTTGGCAACGACTGAGCCACAGAAAATCCCGGCAACTATCATTTCACGTACGCAACGTTTTGATTTTAAGCGAATCAACGCGCAATCAGCGTATGAACGGATGGTTTATATCCTGGATCAACGTGGCAATACGTATGATGAAGCTGCGTTGAAAGTGATTGCCAATGCGGCTGACGGGGGAATGCGTGATGCATTAACTATTTTAGATCAGGCCTTATCGTTTGGTGACGGTCATGTGACATTGGAAAATGCTTTGTTAGTCACCGGATCAGTTACTCAGACGTTACTTGGTAAGTACGTTGAAGCCGTCGTTAACCAAAATACCAAGCAAGGGTTAGCAAAGTTGTCTGAAGTTTTGGATGAAGGTAAAGACGCCAATCGTTTTGTGGAAGATTTGATTAGTTATGCGCGTGATTTATTGTTGTATACTGAAGCGCCTGAGTTGGTGACGTTGGTGCCGGATGAGACGTTTACGCAGTTAGCAAAAACGCAATCGGCAAATATCTGGTACAACATGATTGATACGCTGAATAATACACAGCAACAATTACGATTTACGAACCGACCTGCTATTTATCTTGAAGTGTTGACTGTTAAACTGAGTCAACCGGTTGGTCAAGACCAAGCTGTTCCGTCAACTTCGCCAACAGTCGGTCACGCTGCTGCGGTTGTGCAACCAGACCATCAGTCATCGAAGCAACAACCAACACCTAGTTCAGCAGCTGAACCAGAACCAGCACAATCAGTGGTTCTTGATCAGGAACGTTCTCAACCAGTGCCAGAACCAGCACCAATGACTAGTCAAAAGACACGGGTTGCACCGCATGTTAGTGAAGATCAAGCGGCAGTGTTTAGCGTTTTGTCTGAAGCTACTCGTGGTGATTTAGATCGGGTAACAGCAATTTGGGGTGACATGATTAATATGTTGCCAGTGCCTGAGCAGGCGATGCTGAATGTTTCACGCCCTATTGCGGCATCAAGTAATGGTCTAGTTGTTGCCTTTGATTTTGATGTCATTCGGGTCAATGCGATGCGTAAGGCTGATTTATTGCAGACAATGGTCACACAAATTCGTGAATTAACACAAGCACAGCATGAGCGTCAGTTAGTCTTTATTACAACGGAAAGTTGGCCGGTATTACGTTCAAAGTTTGTTGCGCAATTGCCAAAGCATAAGCAACAAACGCCAGCAGTTAATCCTGATGTTGAAGAAGAAGCGGATAAGACAGAAGATAACCTAGTAACAGAAGCAAAAACAATTTTTGATGCAGGAATTGTTGAAGAAATTGATGATTAAATATAAGAAATGAGGAAATGATAAATGTTCGGTGGACAAAATATGCAACAAATGATGAAGCAAGCTAAGAAGATGCAAAAGCAAATGGAAGATGAGCAAGCTGACATTGCTAAGACTGAATATATCGGTCATGCACCATCAGACGTAGTTTTAGCGACATTTAATGGTGACCGTGAACTAAAGGATCTACAAATCAAGGAAGAAGTTGTTGATCCAGAAGATGTGGATAGTCTATCAGACATGGTCATTGTTGCCGTAAATGATGCGTTGAAGCAAATTGATCAAGATTCACAAAAGCGTTTGGGACAATTTGCACCAAAGGGTATGTTCTAAAAGGCTGTAGAAAGAAGGCGGATGTATGCAGTATCCAGAGCCGATTGCAAAATTAATTGATAGTTATACAAAATTACCAGGTATTGGCATAAAGACTGCAACACGATTAGCGTTTTATACAATCGACATGCCAGAAGAAGATGTTACTAGTTTTGCGCAATCGTTGATTTCTGCAAAGCGTGATCTACAATTCTGTTCGGTATGTGGTAACTTAACCGAAACGGATCCGTGTGTGATTTGTTCAGATGACAGTCGTGATCAGAGCCAAGTACTAGTAGTTGCCGAAGTGAAAGATTTAATGGCGATTGAAAATACGGGTGAATATCGTGGCTTGTACCATGTCTTACATGGCGTATTATCACCGCTTGAGGGTAAGGGACCAGATGATATCAATATTGAGACGCTGGTTAACCGCCTGCAAAAAGACGAAACGATTCAAGAAGTGATTGTTGCAACCAATGCTAACGCTGAGGGAGAAGCAACAGCCATGTATCTGTCACGGTTACTAAAACCGGCAGGAATCAAAGTGTCGCGATTAGCAACGGGACTATCAGTTGGTAGTGATATTGATTATGCTGATCAAATTACATTAATTAAGGCGGTTGAAGGGAGGACACAGCTGTGATATTTAAGTTACATAGTAAGCGTCCAAAATTTGATCAACAGGTCTATGATAAACGGTTGTCAGATGCTATCGAGCATGCGAAATACGAGTATGAAAAAGCACGTAATTCTGAGACAGCCATGTTTGAAAGCGATATTGCCCCACGGATGATTAAAGCAGAGACGGCCAAAGCAAAGCAAAAGTATTTCTTTTTACTACGTGCTGCCCGCCAAAGAGGTATGAAGGGTCATTGGTCAACTGCATTTGTTCATCCTGAGTAATGTAAAAGATAGCAAAGGGTATATAAAATTACCATTTTTTGGGTAATTTACTAAATAAGGGGTCGAAACTATTTTGTATCGGCTTCTTTTTGGTATAATAAAAAATATAGAATAATTAGAAAGCGGTGAATACATGTCAGGGACATTTATCACATTTGAGGGTCCTGATGGCGCGGGGAAAACATCGGTGCTACGAGCAATCGTGCAAAGGTTGACGCCGTTACTAGGTGACAGGTTAGTTTTAACAAGAGAACCAGGTGGCAAAGATAGCCAAGTTGCTGAAGCGATTCGTGACTTGGTTTTAGATCCTAATTTGCCCAGCATGGATGCTTGGACGGAAGCCTTACTCTATGCAGCGTCACGTCGGCAACATTTAGTTGACACGGTTTTGCCAGCATTAGCAGCTGACAAGGTTGTTGTCAGCGATCGTTACGTCGACAGTTCCATTGCCTATCAAGGTGGTGGTCGTGATTTGGGGATTGAGTCAGTGACAACGATTAATCAGTTTGCCACCAAAGGCGTAATGCCCACAGCAACTGTTTACTTAGATATTCGTCCTGAAGTTGGGTTACAACGAATTCAAGAAAACCGTCAAGATGAGATCAATCGTTTAGATGTTGAAGCACTATCATTTCATCAACGGGTAACTGATGCTTATCATCAGTTGGCTGCGCAATATCCAGAACGGTTTCTAATTATTAATGCCGAGCAAGACTTGGCTGATGTTATAACAGATACATGGACAGCATTGATGCCAATACTTGGTATGCATGACTAGGAGGTTTCCACATTATGAAGATGATTATCGCAATTGTACAAGACAAGGATGCTAATAAATTAGGTGGCAAGTTTGTGAAGGCAAATGTTCGCGCAACACGACTAGCAACATCTGGTGGTTTCCTTCGCTCTGGAAACACGACTTTTATGATCGGTATTGAAGATGACCGCGTACAAGAGGTATTGGATTTGATTCATGATATATCACATACACGTAAGCAATTTATGACACCAGCAGTTAGTCTTGATGTGTCAATGGAATCAACAGCTGCCACACCAATGGAAGTCCAGGTTGGTGGTGCGACGGTGTTTGTTCAAGATGTTGAACAATTCCACCGCTTCTAAGAGGTGCTCATGAACGCCAAAGAATTAATTACGCGCGTTATGGCGTTACAGCCCCAATTGATTGCGCAACTACAAAAGGCGTTAGCAAGTCAACAGCTTGCTCACGCTTTTTTATTTACTGGACCAGCTGGTCGGGGGCAAGAACTGGTTGCGGATTGGCTAGCCATGCGCTTGATGTGTCAACATGTTACGCCTGATGGACAACCTGATGGTACATGTGATCAATGTCAGCGAATTATGCAACATGAACATCCCGATGTCATTGAGGTACAGCCCGATGGTAAAAGTATTAAGGTCGATCAAGTGCGTTTTTTGAAGGATGAATTTACAAAAACTGCTGTAGAAGGTCAACAAAAAATTTTCATTGTTGCAGGCGCTGATACGATGACGACAAGTGCTGCCAATGGTTTATTGAAGTTCATTGAAGAGCCAGCCCAAGGGCAAACAGCTATTTTGATTGCTGAAAATCGGTCGCAAATCTTACCGACAATTATTTCACGAACACAAGTGATTAATTTTTCAGCGGTGAGCGATGAACAGTTTAAAGAAGAATTGTTGGCGATGGGTTATACGGCAAAACAGATTCCCTTGGTGCAATCATTAACGGATAGTACAGTTGTTGCTGAAGAATGGTTGACTGACGATTGGTTTGAACATGCTACTCAGGCAACGATTGATTTAGTATCAACGATATTAAATAATTCCGACCAAGCTTTTACCTTAGTGCAAACAGTTTATGTCCCATTGGCATTGGATGCGGCACACAATAAAACCTTATTGATGATGTTGGCACAAGCTTGGCGCGATATACTGTTGTTAAAAACAGGGGTGCAGGATAGCCGTTTTACAGATGCGTGGGCAAATGCTGCCCAGCACTTTAAAACAGAAACGTTATTGGGTGTCATTAGCATCGTATTAGCAGCTCCACAGCGCTTAGAAAAGAACATTAATTTTCAAACAACATTAGAAGCAACGATACTGGAAAGTCAATTTAAGTTAGCAGGTTTATCATGAAACAACAGAAGAGTTTTGGCAAACAGACGGCTGGTACTTTATATCTAGTACCAACACCAATTGGGAATCTTGGAGATATGACCAACCGTTCAATTGAAGTCATGCAAGCGGTGGATGTAATTGCTGCTGAAGATACGCGACATACACAACAATTGCTGAATCAGTTTGAAATTACAACGAAGCAAATCTCTTTTCACGAACACAATAAAGAAACACGTATTCCGGAATTAGTTGCGCGTCTTCAAGCAGGAGAGAGTATCGCGCAGGTGTCAGATGCGGGGATGCCGTCAATATCAGATCCTGGTCATGAATTGGTGAAAGCCGCCATTTTAGCTGATGTACCAGTCGTGCCGATTCCTGGTGCCAGTGCGGGTATCACAGCATTGATTGCGTCTGGCTTGGCACCACAGCCATTTATGTTCTATGGATTTTTGCCACGGAAACCAAAAGAACAATTGTGTGAGCTTGAAACGCTCAAAGCACATCGGGAAACAATGATTTTTTATGAGGCTCCTCACCGTCTAGGTAAGACCTTACAGTCTATTGAAAAAGCATTTGGTGCTGAGCGACAAGTTGTATTAGCTCGCGAACTTACCAAACGTTATGAAGAGTTTTTGCGCGGAACGGTCGCAGAATTGGTTGCTTGGACAACCAACAATGAGGTGCGTGGTGAATTCGTGGTCCTTGTTGCTGGGAATGACGATGTACTTGAAGCGTCCGACGAAGATCCATTAGCTGAACTGTCAGCGGTCGATGCGGTTAAAGAATTGGTAGCAAGTGGTTTGAAACCAACTGCTGCGATTAAAAAGATTGCCAAACAACGGTCACTTGATCGCCAAGCACTTTATTTAAAATATCAAGGAGAGAATAAATAATGGCTGTAGAATTCCGTATGCCACATGATGTGGTTTACTATGAAGCAGATGTCACCGGTAAATTGAGCTTACCAATGATTTATAATTTGGCAATTCTAAGTTCAACGCAACAAGCGATTGATTTAGATATTGGTCCGGAATATACTCATGCCAAGGGATTGGGATGGGTCGTATTACAACAACTCGTCACAATTAAACGGCGACCAAAAGATGGTGAAACCATTACTTTATTTACCAAAGCCAAGCAATTTAATCCTTTCTTTGCTAAACGTGAGTACCGCTTAATTGATGCCGACGGTAATGATCTTGTGATTATGAACGGTTTATTTTCAATGATTGATATGAATAAGCGAAAGTTAGCCCGTATTCCAAAGGATATGGCAGAAGCGTATCAGCCAGAACATGTTCGTAAAATCCCACGTGATCCTGAAGTAACGCCATTTGATGAAACGCGTGATGCTGATTATGTGCAAGAATATATGGTTCGATACTTAGATATTGATTCTAATCATCATGTGAACAATTCTAAATATGCTGAATGGATGAGCGATGTCCTACCAGTTGAATTTTTGACAAGTCATGAGCCAGCAGCTATGAACATTAAGTATGATCATGAAGTTTTACCTGGTAATAAAATTAAATCAGAAGTGCAACTTGTTGATAATGTCACAAAGCACCGGATTTGGTTTGGGGATGTACTTTCAGCTGAAGCCACAATCGAGTGGACGGCAGCCAATAATTAGGCTAAACTAAAAGTAGTTAAGACAATAAGGAGAGTTGATATGTCTGTATTAGTATTAGGGGGAGCTGGCTACATTGGTTCTCATATGGTAGCTACGTTACTAGCTGACCATCGTGATGTTGTCGTTGTTGATAATTTGTTAACGGGGCATCGTGCTTCAGTACCTGAGGGGGTGCCATTTTACGAAGTTGATATTCGTGATAAGGCAGCATTGACTGAAGTGTTTGAAAAAGAAAATATTGAGCAAGTTGTTCACTTTGCAGCTTCTTCAATCGTACCAGAATCTGTTGAAAAGCCATTAAAGTACTTTGATAACAACGTGTACGGTATGATTAACTTACTTGAAGTGATGTTGGACTTTGATGTGAAGCAAATTGTCTTCTCATCAACAGCTGCAACATACGGTGTGGCTAAGGAAAATCCTATTAAGGAAACAACGCCACAAAATCCAATCAATCCTTATGGTGAGTCAAAGTTACAAATGGAGCACATTATGAAGTGGGCTGATCAAGCTTATGGATTAAAGTGGGTTGCTTTGCGTTACTTTAACGTTGCGGGAGCCAAGGCTGATGGTTCAATTGGTGAAGATCACCCAACTGAGACACATTTGGTACCAATCATTTTGCAAACAGCTTTGGGTCAACGTGAGAAGATCATGATGTTTGGTGATGATTACAATACGCCGGATGGATTTAACGTCCGTGATTATGTACATGTGATGGACTTGGCTGATGCACATGTGTTGGCTTTGGACTACCTGTCTAAGGGTAATGAGTCAAACCAGTTTAACTTGGGATCTGCTAATGGTTTCTCAGTTAAGCAAATGGTTGAGGCTGCGCGTGAAGCAACTGGTCAACCAATTCCCGCTGAAGTTGCTCCTCGTCGTGCTGGTGATCCCGATTCATTGGTTGCTTCATCAGACAAGGCACGGGAAGTCCTTGGTTGGGACCCTAATTATGATGATGTGAAAGAAATTATTAGTACTGCTTGGAACTGGCATCAAACCCATCCAAATGGTTATGGTGATCGGTAAGTAGTAAACAATAGATCAATGTATGAAGTATCTTGAATCATCGTTCAAGTACAGAGACATTGGTCTTTTTTTATTTAAGAAAGGTAGCGGAAGGCTAGAGTATTTGACGACACGACGGACGGGTCTGATGTATGCATATACGGTTTGTGTTAGTTTGATGTATTTACTTGTGCTTAGTTAGTCGGAAGAAAAGATGCATATTGGTTTTTTCTTGATTCTGATTTGCTTTTTGCCATTGATGATTATTATGGATCTTACATTAGTTGGTCGAGAAATGTATCGACGATATAAGGCGTATAAGCAGGCACACTCATCTGATCCTTTATATCACGATAAATTATTGGATTACGTGACTGATTTGTCCGCATGGCAAGTGCCAAACTATGTCATTTATTTATTGCCAGTTATTATTATGGTTCAATGTATTAGTTTGATTTGGGTAAGACAGGCCTTGGATATTATTTTAGTTTGTGTGGCTATTATCTTAGGAATTTGGTTATTTGTACGGCAATGGCGACAAAAGTGATATGAATTGGTTTGCACCCGAATTTAAACCGCATTTGTTCACACTATGTCTTGATTAGCAGTGTTGTTCTGTTAAAATTGCGGTAAAATAGGTATTAGTATTTCACAAGTAGAGGAGCTAGTTGATATGAAAACCATTGCTTTTGATACAAGCAATCAACCTTTGAGCGTTGCATTATTTGAAGATGATAATCTGATTGATCAACGTGAAACTAATGTACGCCGTAACCACTCAACCCAACTATTACCTTTTATTGATGAGTTGGTAAAGCAAGCCAATTGGACACCACAAGATTTAGACAATGTCATTGTTAGTCAAGGACCAGGTTCATATACTGGGTTACGTATTGCAGTGACAACAGCTAAGACACTTGCCTTCACACTAAATATCTCATTAACAGGTATTTCAAGCTTGGCGTTGTTAGCAGCTAATGTGACAGATACGAATGCTATTATTGTGCCTATTATGGATGCTCGTAATCAAAACATCTATGCTGCGCAGTATCAATGGGAGTCAGAACGTCTAGTTGTACGTCAGCCCGATAAACATATGAATATTGATAAACTGCATGCCGCATTAGAAACGATGCAACAACCAATTATTTTTGTTGGTGAGTGGCAACGTTTTGAAGACCAATTACGTGGATTATTCCCAGCAGCAACGTTTGCGCAAGATAACTTGCCACATGCAGCTAATATGATGAGCTTAGCGCAGGACAGTACGAAGTTGACCGATATGGATGATATTCATCAATTTGTGCCAAATTATCATCGCCTATCACAGGCAGAGGCCGATTGGGCGAAGGCACATCCAGAGGATCAAGGTGGGCACGCCTATGTGGAAAAAGTTTAATCAATTAGTTCATTGGTGGGATAAACCTGTATCAGAGGAGATGCGGGAATTTCGACAAAAAATTGTTATTAAAGATTTTGAATTTGATCTAATGCCAGCTAAGCATTCAGATTTAGAAGATATTATGGCGCTTGAGAAAGCTGCCTATAATGATACAGTTTTATGGCCGATGTCAGCATTTGCTGAAGAATTACGGCGAACGCGTGATCGGTTATATGTGATTGTACGTCAGCCTGAAACGGGTTCAATGGTGGCACTGATTGGGGCGGCTTTTCGTCCGGGCATCCATGAGGTCCACATTACCAATATTATGGTTACACCACATTGGCAAAGTCGGGGTGTAGGCACTTTTCTAGTGATGTACATGATGACGATTGCACAACAAATTAATTTTCACCGTATTTCCTTAGAAGTGCGTGTATCTAACAAACGGGCACAGCAGCTGTATGAACGATTGGGATTCCAAATTGTCCGACGAAAAGCGCATTACTATGGCGAAGATGGTGGAGATGCATTTGATATGGCACAAATACTAGGAAATCAAATCGATAATGAACTTCTTATATAAACATGACATGACCGCCGAGCAGATATATCAGCTCGCTGAAGCAGCATACCCAGCTGGTTCACCATGGCAATTAAAAACTTTTCAACAAGACCTAGAGAACGAGTATTCACATTATGTGGGGATGGTTGCTCATGATCAATTGATTGGCTTTGCCGGTGGCATTTATTTAGATGATGTTTTGGATATTAGCAATGTTGCTATCTTAAAAGAGCAGCAAGGCAAACATCTGGGAGAAATTTTATTGCGTGCTTGGTTCAATGAATTTTTTGATGGTACGAAGGTACTATTAGAAGTTCGGGCAAGTAATCAAGCAGCGCAACAGTTGTATCAGCGTTTAGGTTTTAAGACTTATCATCAACGAAAAGCATATTATAATCACCCTGTGGAGGATGCTGATCTGATGATGTTAGAGCTACCGATACAGGTAAAGGAGTAGAGCATGACAGAAACACGTTATATCATGGCATTTGAGTCAAGTGCTGATGAAACGAGTGTGGCAATAATAAAAAATGGTGATGAAATCGTTAGTTTAGAGACAGCGACACAAATCAAGAGTCATCAAAGGTTTGGGGGGATTGTTCCTGAAGTTGCGAGTCGTCATCATATCGAACAGGTAACTATTTTAGCTGATGCAGCACTGGAAGATGCTCAGTTAACATACAGTTATTTAACCGCTATTGGTGTAACACAGGGGCCTGGATTAGTAGGTGCTTTGTTGATTGGGGTCACAGCCGCAAAAACAATCGCCTGGGCACATCAATTACCGCTAGTACCAGTATTACACCTGGCTGGTCATATTAGTGCAGCTAATTTCGTGGCGCCTATTCAATATCCTGCACTTGCATTGATGGTATCTGGTGGTCATACAGAGTTGGTTTTGATGCGCGAAGAGTACGATTACGTTGTTATTGGCGATACACGTGATGATGCTGCGGGTGAAAGTTATGACAAGGTTGGCCGGACAATGGGACTAAAATACCCAGCTGGTAAGACTTTGGATAACATGGCTCATCGCGGTAAGCCTAACTATAAGTTACCACGTGCCCTGATTGATGACGGTGCTTATGACTTTTCTTTCTCAGGACTAAAAAGTGCGGTCATTAATTTGATGCATAACGCTGACCAACGTGGTGAAACTGTTAACCATGATGATTTAGCAGCTTCTTTCCAGGAAGCAGTGGTCGATGTGCTAGTAAGTAAAACATCGCAGGCGTTAGACCATTATCAGGTAAAGTCATTCATTGTTGCTGGCGGGGTCGCAGCTAACCGCGGTTTGCGAGATGCTTTGACCGAAATGATGGCACAACGATCAAACATTGCATTTATTCCGGTACCTATTAAATTAGCTGGTGATAATGCAGCGATGATTGGTGCAGCTGTTGATATTGCTTATCGGCATGGTAAACGTGGCGATTGGACGTTAAATGCCAATCCTGCACTTGAGTTTGAATATGAAGATGACTAAATAATAAAAAACGACGTTCAGCCAATTGACTGAGCGTCGTTTTGTGTAAATAATTACTTTTCTACTATATAAGTGTCTTTAATTTGCACGTTCTAATAGTGCTTCGCTAATAGCCACTAACGTATCCTTTGATTCACCCTCTGGCAATTGCGATAAGTAATCCAATGCTTTTTCAGTGTATTCGCTGGCTAGGTCGGTTGCTTCATCAACCGCACCAGAAGCAATAACCATATCACGTAATTGGATAGCCTCTTCATTGGTGATGCTTTCCTTTTTTGCCAAAAGCTTTTGAATCTCAGGCTTATTTTGCATGGCAATGATCAATGGGGCAGAATAGACACCTTCGCGAACATCTTGTAGAGTTGGTTTGCCTAAGTCTTTTGTAGTTGATTGGTAATCTAAAATATCATCTAAAATTTGAAAAGCCATGCCAACATTGTAGGCAAAGTCGGTCACTAAGTTAACGAACTCTTCAGGAGCGTCACCATTTGTCGCACCTAATTGCGCAGAAAGCACAAACAAAGCGGCTGTCTTACCAGCGATTTGTTCTTTATAGTCGGCTAATGTCATATGACGATCATAATGATTAGTACGCTGGGTAAGCTCGCCAGTTAAAATGTCTTCTAGTAATTTCGTTGATTGACGCACAACAGTCATGTCGTCAGTATGAAAGGCTAGTGTTTTGAAGGTCGCAGCAAACAGATAATCTCCAGCGTATGCTGCGATATCTTTGCCAAATTTTGATTGGATGCTCGGCGCATGGCGTCGCTCTGGTGAATCATCAATAATATCATCGTGAACAAGCGTTGCCGTGTGGAGCATTTCAATTGAGGCAGCAATATGTTTTAGTTTTGAAGCATTACCGGGGTAGAACTGTCCAATAATAATTACGAACGCTGGTCGCAACATTTTGCCGCCGGCGCGAAACATATCCAATAATGCTTTCTCAACTTCTTTATCATTTGCCTTTAATGAGTCCTGGATAATAAATAACACATCTTGCAGTTCTTTTTGAACTGATGGAAATCTTTCCCACA
>Ga0079226_10001696_pt1 | contig 16928 bp, 14 predicted proteins | sample Poulit2014_FD_76345 | JGI IMG/M metagenome (GOLD analysis project Ga0079226, IMG submission 76345) | Agricultural soil microbial communities from Georgia to study Nitrogen management - Poultry litter 2014 | ecosystem: Environmental > Terrestrial > Soil > Agricultural land | place: USA: Georgia...
ACACTGCTTTAGCTACTTGGGCACTTCCGCTGCGTCGATAAATATTTCGAATTTCAGCTAGTTCTTTTAATAGCACAGTGATCCTCAGTATTCTCCTTTGGGTGCTAACTCAGACCGTACAACGCTTAGTATACGACATCATGCTGAGATTCCATAGACACATAATATGTCGCATAACGATATTTCTTGTCTGCTGATACAATGCTTGCCAATCAACTTGCCACGATAGACGACAAATATCAATATTGTAATGACGACACGACATGGCCAGTCCCCAAAGCTTCTTGATCGAGTTCGCGATCAGATGCGAATCAAGCATTACAGTCTGCGGACTGAGAAAACGTATATCGGCTGGATACGACGTTACATTCTTTTTCACGACAAGCGCCACCCGGCAGGAATGGGCCGGCCAGAGGTCGAGACTTTTCTGACTCATCTGGCCGTAGATCGGCATGTCGCCGCGGCAACGCAGAATCAGGCATTAAATGCCCTGCTTTTCTTGTATCGGGAGGTGCTGGACATCGATTTGCCGTGGATGGAGGATGTTGTGCGCGCAAAGCGCCCGCAGCGTTTGCCGGAGGTGCTCAGCGTGCAGGAGGTGGCTCGCGTGTTAAGCCATATGGAAGGGATCAACCGGCTCATGGCGTCATTGTTATACGGTTCCGGCCTGCGGTTGATGGAAGCGGTACGCTTGCGCATCAAGGATGTGGATTTCGAGTATCAGCAGATTAAGGTGCGCGGCGGCAAGGGGGCCAAGGACCGTGTGACGCCGATGCCGCAGCGGATTGCCGGAGAGCTGCAGGATCAAATCGACAGGGTTTCCCATTTGCACGAACAGGATTTGCGGGCCGAATACGGTTCGGTTCAGTTGCCGGATGCCCTGGACGTCAAGTACGCCAACGCGGCGACCGAACTGAGTTGGCAATTCGTCTTTCCGTCCGCCCGCTTGTCGGTCGATCCGCGATCCGGCGAAACACGGCGGCATCATGTCAATGAGAAGAATCTGCAGCGTGCGGTGAAGACAGCAGTACGCAAGGCCGGCATCAACAAGAAGGCCAGCTGCCATACGTTTCGCCACTCTTTCGCCACGCACCTGCTGGAGCGTGGCAGCGACATTCGCACAGTGCAGGAACTGCTGGGCCACAAGAATGTGCAGACGACCATGCTGTACACGCATGTCCTGAAGCGCGGCGGGCATGGGGTAGTCAGCCCGCTGGATTATTGACCGCGCAACGCGGCCCGCGCTCGCGAGCCCCGAACAGTCCGGAATTGTTTACCGGCTATTTCTGAATACCGCCTTTGGTCAGAGCGGCCGGATCGAGCAAGCGGTCGAGTTCGGCTTCGTCGAGGTCGGTTTGTTCCAGTGCCAGATCCTTGACCGGGCGGCCCTCCCTGTAGGCGCGCTTGGCGATGGCGGCGCCCCGGTCGTAGCCGATGACGGCATTGAGTGCGGTGACGAGGATGGGGTTTCTGGACAGGGCTTCGTTGATGTGGTCTTCCTTGACGGTGAAGCCGGCGATGGCCTTGTCGGCCATGACGTGGCTGATGTTGGTGAGCAGTTCGATGCTCTGCAGCAGGTTGTGGGCGATCACCGGCAGCATGACGTTGAGCTGGAAGTTGCCGGCATGCCCCGACACGGTGATGGCGCCGTCGTTGCCGATGACCTGGGCGGCGACCATGGCGGCGGCTTCCGGGATGACGGGGTTGACCTTGCCGGGCATGATGCTGGAGCCGGGCTGCAGTTCCGGCAGTGCGATTTCGCCCAGACCGGCCAGCGGGCCGCTGTTCATCCAGCGCAGGTCGTTGGCGATCTTCATCAGGGACACGGCGACGGTCTTGAGCTGGCCGGACAATTCGACGGCGGCGTCCTGGCTGGACAGGCTTTCGAAGTAGTTCGGGCTGGCGGCGAAAGTGCTGCCGCTGGCCTGGCTGATCTGTTTGGCGAAGCGCTCGCCGAATTCCGGATGGGCATTGATGCCGGTGCCGACGGCGGTGCCGCCCTGGGCCAGCTGGCGCACGCGTTCCAGCGCGGCTTCGATGCGCGCCGTGCCGGAGTTGATCTGCGCCGCCCAGCCGCCGAGTTCCTGGTCGAAGCGCACGGGCATGGCATCCATCAGGTGGGTGCGCCCGGTCTTGGTGACGTTCTGCAGTTCTTCGGCCTTGTTCCGGGTCGTGTCGCGCAGGTGGCGCAGCGCCGGCAACAGCTGCTGTTCGCATTCGACCACGGCGGCGACGTGGATGGCGGTCGGGATCACGTCGTTGCTGGACTGGCCCATGTTGACGTGATCGTTGGGGTGCACGGTTTCGCCGGCGGCTTCGCTGGCCAGGTGGGCGACGACCTCGTTGGTGTTCATGTTGCTGGAGGTGCCGGAGCCGGTCTGGAAGATGTCGACCGGGAAGTGGTCGTCATGCTGGCCGGCGGACACGGCGCGCGCGCTGTCGATGATGGCCTGCGCCTTGCCGTCGTCCAGCAGATCCAGTTCGCGGTTGGTGGCAGCGGCGCTGGCCTTGATCAGGCCCAGTGCATTGATGAGGGCACGCGGCGCACGCAGGTCGGAAATCGGGAAGTTGTCAACCGCGCGCTGTGTCTGCGCGCCCCAGAGGGCATCGGCGGGCACCTTGAGTTCGCCCATGCTGTCCCGTTCGGTGCGATAGTCGCTGTTCGGCTGTGCCATTGCCCTGCTCCTGCACTGTATGATGGCCGACGACTGATGCCGGGCGTGATGCCGCCGGCAACGGTTCAGGCGCCATTTCGGTAGAATTGGCCAGTCTACCATTTCAACTCCGCCCGGAAACGCCTATGGCCATGAAGCTGACTGCGCTGTCCGCCATCTCGCCGATCGATGGCCGATATGCCGACAAGACCTGGGATCTGCGCGAAATCTGCAGCGAGTTCGGTCTCATCCACTACCGGCTGGTGGTGGAGGTCCGCTGGCTGCAGGCGCTGGCTGCCGAGCCGGAGGTGACGGACGTGCCGCCGTTGAGTGCAGACGCCACAGCTTATCTGGAGCAGCTGATCGCGGATTTCGACGTCAACGAGGGCCAACGCGTCAAGGCGATCGAGGACGAGACCAATCACGACGTCAAGGCGGTCGAATACTATCTGCGCCAGAAGATCCGCAACAGCGAGGAGCTTGCGCCCTACAGCGAGTTCATCCACTTCGGCTGCACTTCCGAGGACATCAACAACCTGGCCTATGCGCAGATGCTGCGCGACGCCCGTACGGACAACATTCTGCCCAGTATCGACCGGCTGCTGGCAGAGCTGGGCACGCTGGCGCGCGATCAGGCGGCGACACCCATGCTGTCGCGCACCCACGGCCAGGCGGCTTCGCCCACCACGCTGGGCAAGGAAATGGGCGTTTTCGTGCAGCGGCTGCGGCGCCAGCGCGAGCAGCTGAGCGACATCGCCATTCTCGGCAAGATGAACGGCGCCGTGGGCAATTTCAATGCGCATTATGCGGCCTATCCCGACGCCGACTGGGCCGCCATAGCCGAGCGCTTCATCGACTCCCTGGGCCTGACCATCAGCCCGGCCACGACGCAGATCGAACCGCATGACTACATTGCCGAGTTCTTTCACGCCATCATGCGCATCAACACCATCCTCATCGACTTCGCGCGTGACGTCTGGGGTTACATTTCGCTGGGCTACTTCAAGCAGCGCACGGTCGAGGGCGAGGTCGGCTCGTCGACCATGCCGCACAAGGTCAACCCCATCGATTTCGAGAATGCCGAGGGCAATCTCGGCCTGGCCAACGCCATCATCGGCCATCTGGCCGGCAAGCTGCCGATCTCGCGCTGGCAGCGGGATCTGACCGATTCCACCGTGCTGCGCAATCTCGGTGTCGGGCTGGCGCACGGCAGCATCGGCTACAGTTCGCTGATGCGCGGCATCGGCAAGCTGGAAGCGAACGAACAGCGGCTGGACGCTGATCTGGAGGACAACTGGATCGTGCTGGCGGAGGCCGTGCAGACCGTCATGCGGGTGCGCGGCGTCAGCGGCGCATATGAGAAGCTGAAGGCGTTGACGCGCGGCAAGGATGTCGATGCCGAGGCCATGCGCGATTTCATCCGCGCGCTGGAGCTGCCGGAAGCGGACAGGCAACGCCTGCTGGGCATGACACCGCAGAACTACATCGGCAATGCGGCGCAACAGCCAGGCAACATGGGCTGACCGGGCAAAGGCTTGATTTTTCCGCTTCCGGCCCCATATAGCAATGCGTTGCTACGCCGGCTCGAACAACGCGCATCAGAATCATGCAGGTCATTCCGGCTGCTGCATTCACCAGCTGAAAACGGCGCCGCACGCCCGCACCAAGGCTTGCCGCCGGGCTGACCGCCCGGTGCTTTTCCGCCGGTTCGGGCCGGCCCGACAACTCCCCGGACACGACACCCGCCAATGAACACCGACAGCACCGCTTCGGAAGACGAGAACGCACTGCAGACAGACAAACCGGAACACGAGGAGCCACCGGCGGCCGGCGACAACGCTGCCGCAACACCGCGCCTGCTGATATTCGTCATCATCGCCAGCGCCCTGATGATGATGGCGGTGGACGGCACCATCGTCGCCACCGCTCTCGACAGCCTGCAGCGCGGGCTCGACACGACCGTCAACTGGGCCGGCTGGACGATCACCGCATACGCCTGCGGTTTCGTCGTCATGCTGCCGATCAGCGGCAAGCTGGCCATGCGCTACGGCAACCGCAAGGTCTTTCTCGGTTCCGTCGTTGCCTTCACCTTCGCTTCGCTGCTGTGCGGACTGGCCACCAACATCTACATGCTGATTGCGCTGCGTGCGCTGCAGGCCGCCGGCGGCGCCGGCTTCACGCCGTCCGCCACCGGCATCATCGTGCAGCACTTCGGCGACGCGCGTGATCGTGCCGTGGGTCTGTTCGGCAGCATCTTCCCGCTCGGCGCCATGATCGGGCCGGTGTTCGGCGGCCTGATCGTGTCCACGCTGGGCTGGCGCTACATCTTTCTGGTCAACGTGCCGATCGGTTTCGTCGTCAGTCTGCTGGCACTGCGCCACATTCCGCTGGATCGCGGCCGGGAGAGCCGCGCCGACACCCACATCGACCTGTTCGCACTGGCCTTGCTGGGCATCGGGCTGCTGTCGCTGATGCTGGCGGCCGCCGCCATGGGCGACGCGCAGACACACTTCTGGTCACCGTCGTTCGTACTGCCGCTCGTGGTCGCGATTGTTTCACTGTGGCGTTTCGTGCACCGCATCCACCGTTCCGCCAGCCCGGTGATCATGCCGCGGCTGATTCACGGGAGCGATTTCGGCATCGTCAACCTGGTCAATATCATCTACGGTGGTGCCGCCATCGGCCTGCTCGTGCTGGTGCCGCTGTACGCCACCAACCGCTACGGCATGAACGCGCTGGATGCCGGCACGCTGCTGCTGGCGCAGGGCATTTCGGCCATCATCTTTTCCACCGTGGCGGCATTCATCCTGCGCCATACTGGTTACCGGCTGCCGCTGTATGTCGGCAGCCTGATCAGCACCTCCGGCCTGTTGCTGCTGGCGCTGGCACCGCTGGCCGGGCTGCCGCCGTTCGTCTGGCTGGCCAGTTCGACCTTCCTGGTCGGCACCGGCGGCGGCATCATCAACCCGTCGAGCCGCAACGCCGGCCTGCAGCTGGCGCCGGAACAGGCGCCCAGCATTGCCGCGGTGCGCTCCATGTGCATGCAGATCGGCCGCATTCTGTCGGTGTCCATCGTCACGGCCGTGCTCGCCAACAGCGGCGATCCGGGGCACGCCCAGGCGTGGACCTACGCCGCCATGGCGCTGGTCATGATTCTCGCCCTGCCATTGATCGCGCGCATGCCGGAGCATCACGGCTCCTGGTAGCGGCGCCGCGGGCGCTATTCCTCCGGCGCGATCACCTCGAGCACGCGGACGCGCTCGCGAATGGTGTCCGGGATGCGCATGCTGGTCTGGGCGCCGTAGTCGAACCACACGACAATGGATTCGAACGACGCCACCAATTCCTGCGTCTCGGCATGAAACAGACCTTGCAGGATTTTCAGGCTGCTGTGGCCAAACCGCCGCGTGCGCGTACCGATCTCCACGGTTGCCGGGTAATGCAGTTGCTGCAGGAAGGAGCAGTGCAGGTCCGCAAGAATGGGACCATGATTGGTCTCGAGCGAGCCATCCTGCGTGATGGCGTCGATGTAGGCGATCCGGCCATCCTCGGAATAACGGAAAAATACCGTGTTGTTGACGTGTCCGAGCACATCCATCTCGCCCCACTTGACACGGATTGGCACGATGACTGCAAAGTCAGTACGCATGGGTTTGTGCATCGATTACTCCCGTTCCCCACTGAATTGGCATGACCGTCACACCGCAGCATTATATGCATCCTGCACCGGAAACATAATCCCATCATGAATCGTGACCATTTTTCCGAGCTGGAAACTGCATTCCAGCATACCGATTACTACGTGCACGATGGTGAACGCTGGCACACACTGGCCGTCGGCGCGCCCTGCCCGGCCGCGCTGCGCTCGCGGCTACCGCATGATCCCGAGCGCGGCGCATGGCTTGTCACAGCCTACAATCCGCAAGCACAAGCGCAGGACGAAGCCAGCAACCGGCAACGTAACCACGCGCTGCGCCAACGGCTGGATGCAGGCGGCCATGTCTATCTGACCAGCGACAGCCGCGCTCGCGACGGTGCCTGGCCGACCGAGCCCGGCGTGTGCCTGCTCGACATGCCGCGGCCGGAGGCAATCGCGCTGGCACGGGATTTCGACCAGGCCGCTCTGCTGGCCATTCCCCGGCAGGGCTGGGCAAGCCTGGTCTGGCTCTGAGCGCAGCCTGCTGCCACTTACGGCGCCCACTCCGCAGTCGGCTGCACGGGACGATAAGTGTCGATGAAGGCCCGCGGCATGCGGCACGGGCATCCACTCGACAGACGCACACAGACGAACAGGGAATGGGCGCGCAGCAGCGTTTTGCCGTCGCTCGCCCGCCGTATGCAGTAATCACGCTCGAGTTTGAGCCGGTGATCGTTGCCGGTGATCCACGTCGCCACTCGCAGCCGGTCGTCCTCGAAGGCGGCACCGAGGTAATCCAACGAGGTATGGCGCACCACAAGGCCGACATCCATTGCCTGATAATCCGGCCAGGTCAGTCCCAGGAAGCGCGTGTGCTGCCACGCCGTCTCTTCCATGAAGGCCAGATAGTCGGCGTTGTTGACATGGCCCATGTGATCGATATGGTCGGACTGCACCACGCATTCGCCGACGAACGGCGCAGCAGTGTCCCGGCAGCGGCCGGATTGCGCGGATTGCGTGTCAGACATGGCGACCTGTTCCGGAATCGGAAGTACGATGCGAATGTAAAGTGTTCTCAGTCGTAAGCAATTGATACATATCAATGCATGTGCAGGTCTTGCAAGTGCATATTAGCGCCCACAGATTCCTTGTCGTCGGGCGGATAATGCATTTGCCGACGCAGTGCCGCCGCCGGGCGCGCGTTTCGCGTTATACTTGCGTCTGCAAAGACATTCTACAAGCTCAAGTGGAAAATTATGGCTACTACCCAACAGGATGTCGAAGAACTTGTTGCCGATCGCGGCTACGAAGCGGGCTTCTACACCGACATCGAGTCCGACACCATCGCCCCGGGGCTGGATGAAGACGTCATCCGCCTGATCTCGCGCAAGAAGGACGAGCCGGAGTGGATGCTCGAATGGCGTCTCGAAGCCTTTCGGGAATGGCAGAAAATGACCATGCCCAGCTGGCAGCATGTGCACTTCCCGAAGCCGGACTTCCAGGCGATCTCCTACTTCTCGCAGCCCAAGTCGACCGCCGACAAGCCGAAGAGCCTCGACGAGGTCGACCCAAAGCTGCTGGAAACCTACAACAAGCTCGGCATTCCGCTCAAGGAACAGGAAGTGCTGGCCGGCGTGGAAGGTGCCGCCGAAGTCGCCGTCGACGCAGTGTTCGACAGTGTTTCCGTGGCCACCACGTTCCGCGAGAAACTGGCCGATGCCGGCGTCATCTTCTGCCCCATTTCGGAAGCCATCCGCGAATATCCCGATCTCGTGCGCGAACACATCGGCACCGTCGTGCCGAAGAAGGACAATTTCTTCGCCGCGCTCAACTCCGCCGTGTTCACCGACGGCTCGTTTGTCTACGTGCCCGAAGGCGTGCGCTGCCCGATGGAGCTGTCGTCGTACTTCCGCATCAACGCGGAGGGCACCGGCCAGTTCGAGCGCACACTCATCGTCGCCGAGCCCGGCAGCCACGTCAGCTATCTGGAAGGCTGCACGGCCCCGCAGCGCGATGAAAACCAGCTGCACGCAGCCGTCGTCGAGCTGATCGCCAAGGACGACGCCGAGATCAAGTACTCGACGGTGCAGAACTGGTACCCCGGCGACGAAAACGGCGTCGGCGGCATCTTCAACTTCGTCACCAAGCGCGGCGACTGCCGCGGCGACCGCTCCAAGATTTCCTGGACGCAGGTCGAAACCGGTTCCGCCGTGACATGGAAATACCCGAGCTGCATCCTGCGCGGCGACGATTCGGTGGGCGAGTTCTACTCGATCGCCGTGACGCGCGCCATGCAGCAGGCCGATACCGGAACGAAGATGATCCACGTGGGCAACAACACCAAGTCCACCATCATAGCCAAGGGCATTTCCGCCATGCAGGGCGATCAGGCCTACCGCGGGCTGGTGCGCGTCTCGCCGAATGCCGAGAACGCACGCAACTTCACGCAATGCGACTCGCTGCTGATCGGCGATCAGTGCGGCGCGCACACCTTCCCGTACGTGGAGGCACGCAACCCGACGGCGCAGCTCGAGCATGAGGCCACCACTTCCAAGGTGTCCGAAGACCAGATGTTCTACTGCCGCCAGCGCGGCCTATCCGAGGAAGACACGCTCAACCTCATCGTCAACGGTTTCTGCAAGGAAGTGTTCCACGAACTGCCGATGGAATTCGCCGTGGAAGCCCAGGCGCTGCTCAACGTCACGCTGGAAAACGCAGTCGGCTGACATCTGTCATTACATTCCCGCCGCCACGTCGGCCGGCAACGGCACGCGGCGGTGGCCCCGAAAACCTGTCACTTTCAGAGACATAACCTATGTTGTCCATCAAGAATCTGCACGCCGAAATCGAAGGTAACTCTATCCTGAACGGCATCAATCTGGACGTCGCAGCCGGCGAAACACATGCCATCATGGGTCCGAACGGCTCCGGCAAGTCAACGCTGGCCAACATTCTCGCCGGGCGCGAGGAATACGAGATCACCGCCGGCAGCGTCACCTACCAGGACAAGGATCTGCTGGACATGGAGCCCGACGAGCGCGCCTGCGAAGGCGTCTTCCTCGGTTTCCAGTACCCGGTTGAAATTCCCGGCGTGTCCAACCTATACCTGCTGCGTGCCGCCATCAACGCGCGCCGCGCCTATCACGGCGAGCCGGAAATCAATGCCGTCGACTTCATGAAGATCATCAACGAGAAGATCGGCTACGTCGACATGGACATGGGCATTGTCAAGCGCGGCGTCAACGAAGGTTTTTCGGGCGGCGAAAAGAAACGCAACGAGGTCTTCCAGATGCTGATGCTGGAACCCACGCTGTCCATTCTCGACGAAACCGACTCCGGGCTGGATATCGACGCTCTCAAGATCGTCGCCAAGGGCATCAACATCATGCGCTCGCCGGAGCGCGCCACCGTACTCGTCACGCACTACAAGCGCCTGCTGGAGCATGTCGTGCCGGACCGGGTACACGTTCTCTCCGAGGGCCGCATCATCCGCTCCGGCGGTCCGGAACTGGCGGACACGCTCGAAGCGGAAGGTTACGCCGAGCTCGAAAACGAGCAGGAGATCGCCTGACCATGGATCAAGCAACACCTGTCGTGGATCACTACATCGCCGAATTTGCGCGGATGGAGAACACACTGCCCGGCGCAGTAGCCATCATGGAACAGCGCAAGCAGGCGCTGCAGGCTTTCACCAGCCATGGGTTCCCGACCATTCGCGAAGAGGACTGGAAATACACCAAGCTGCGCAAGCTGCAGAAATCCGTGTTCGAACTCAGCGACACGCCCGGCACGGTCACGGCACAAACGCTGTCGAAGCACCTGCCGGATGATCTCGATGCCCACCGCGCCGTGGTCGTCGACGGCTACTACCGCGCCGATCTGTCGCAGCTCGACGGTCTGCCCGAAGGCGTGCACGTGCGCTCCTTCGCCGAATACCTCGAAACCGATGCCGAGGCCAGCATCCGGCACCCACTCATCACCGACCAGCCCGGCAGCCCGAGCGACATGAATGCCGCTTTCGTCACCGATGGCGTGCTCATCACCGTCGACGCCGGCGTGGTGGTGGACAAGCCGCTGCACGTGGTGACGCTGGCCACCGGCAGCGAGGAACTGCGTATGGCGCAAGTGCGCCACCGCTTCATCCTGCAGCCCAACAGCGAGGCGCAGATCATCGAGCATTACGTCGGTGCGGGCGAGGAAACCTACTTCACCAACGCCGTCACCGAAATCGTCACGCACGACAATGCGCAGCTGACGCGCTGTCGCCTGCAAGAAGAATCGGAAACCGGCGGCCAGCACATTTCCTCCATGTTCGCGCATCAGCTGCGCGACAGCCGCGTGTACGTGCACAGTTTCGACCTGGGCGGCCAGCTGGCCCGCATTGACACCAACTCCCGCCAGGTCGCGGACAATGCCGAGATCGGCCTGTACGGCGTCTATGCGCCGACCGGACGTCAGCACATTGACAACCATACGCGGGTCGATCACACCACGGAGAACGGCATCAGTCGTGAAGTCTTCAAGGGCGTGGTCGGCGAGCGCGGGCGCGCCGTATTCAACGGCAAGATCGTCGTGCACAAGTACGCCCAGAAGACCGACTCCGAGCAGTCCTGCGACACGCTGCTGCTGTCGAAGAAGGGCGAGATCGACGCCAAGCCGGAGCTGGAGATCTATGCCGACGACGTCAAGTGCGCCCACGGCTCGACGGTCGGTCAACTGGACGAGAACGCCGTGTTCTATCTGCGCAGTCGCGGCATCGGGGACACCGCCGCACGCGCCGTGCTGACCTACAGCTTCGCCAACGAGCTGGTCAACATGCTCGACTCCGAAGCGCTGCAGCATCATATCGAGGCGACGCTCATGGCCAAGCTGCCGGGCGGCGACATCTTCGCAACGGTGGCGTGATGACCCTGGCCGAGGCACAGCGCGACACGACCGGCTTCGACGTCGAACGCATGCGCGCCGATTTCCCGATCCTTGCCGAGCCCCTGCCGGACGGCAAGCCGCTGGTGTATCTGGACAACGCCGCCACGACGCAGAAGCCGACTGCCGTGATCGAGGCGATCGATGCCTATTACCGGCATGCCAACGCCAATGTGCACCGCGCCATTCATGCGCTGTCGCAGCGCGCCACACAGCGCTACGAAGCGGCACGGGACAGTGTCGCCGCCTTCATCAATGCGCGCTCGCGCGAAGAAGTCGTGTTCACGCGCGGCACCACCGACGGCATCAACCTGGTGGCCGACACCTTCGGCCGGCAGCGCCTCGGCGCCGGCGACGAGATTCTGGTCACCGAGCTGGAGCATCACTCTAACATCGTGCCGTGGCAGTTGCTGTGCGAGGCCACCGGCGCGCGGCTGGTGGTGGTGCCGGTCAACGATGCCGGCGAAGTGTCGGTGAACGATTTCGCCGCACGCCTGACGGAGCGCACGCGCATCGCCGCCTTCGGCCATGTGTCCAACGCGCTGGGTACAGTGCTGCCGGTCAAGGCCATGATCGAGCGCGCCCACGATGCCGACGTGCCGGTGCTGGTCGACGGCGCCCAGGCCGTGGCGCACCTGCCGGTCGATATGCAGGCGCTGGATGCCGATTTCTACGCCTTCTCCGGCCACAAGATGTTCGGCCCGACCGGCATCGGCGTGCTCTACGGCAAGGCCGAGCTGCTCGACGCCATGCCGCCGTGGCAGGGCGGCGGCGACATGATCGAAACCGTGTCGTTCGACGGCAGCACCTGGAACGAACTGCCCTACAAGTTCGAGGCCGGCACCCCCAACATCGCCGGCGTGGTCGGCCTCGGCGCTGCCGTAGACTATCTGCGCGGCCTCGATCTGGACGCCGTCGCTGCGCACGAACACGCCCTGCTGACTACCGCCACCGAGGCCATCCGAAACATGCCGGGCCTGCGCATCATCGGCACCGCCGAGCACAAGGCGGCCACGCTGTCGCTGGTCATGGATCAGGCGCACGCCCAGGACATCGGCACCCTGCTCAATGAATACGGCGTTGCCGTACGCACCGGCCACCACTGCGCCATGCCTCTGATGCAGCGTTTCGGCATCAGCAGCACCGCACGTGCCTCGCTTGCCGCCTACAACAACCAGGCCGATGTAGATACCCTGATCCGCGGACTGCAAAGCGTCGAGCGCGTGTTCGGCTGAGCCCCTTCAGGCGGCTGTCAGGACTTCCGGAATCAAGCACCATTGCCCCGGACTGCAGGTTCCGGTCAAGTCCGATTCCGGCATTCCCTGTAACTCCGGGCCGCGCAAGCCACCAATTCGCGCCTGGCAGGACAGCAAATCCCCGTCAGCACCGCTTCACTGCCGGTATCGAAAACGAGATGGTCGACGGTGCTGTGCCGCCCCAGCCCGCGTAGGACTCGCATGCGGTGCACCGTTCACCCGCGCCCGGTACACAAACTGCCATTGAGCATGCCGTGCGGCAGTGAATTCGCCCGCCCCCGCTCACGCTCGATGCGTCGCACCCACACCGCTGTTTCTGCGGCCATCTGCAGCAACCCCGAATAACGATTTGCCGGTTCCCTCCCGTTGCACGAGTGCATAACAAGCCGTTCACGCAAGTTGACAGGATCGCGGTCCGTCAATATTATCTTGATCGCGAATCATTCTCATTTCTATATATAACCGTATATGAAAAATACCCAACAACGACCACGACTCCTGCGGGGGATTGCTGCAGCCGGCGGTCCGGTTCTGCTGGCTTTGTACCCGGCACTCATGCCGGCACAGGAGGACATGGCCACGACCACCGCGGCGGACACTGTCACGACTGGCGTGGATTCGGCTACGACGAGCATCCCGGCTTCCGCCGGCGTGACCGAGCTGGAGGATATCGTCGTCACAGCGGCAGGATTCGGCCAGCTGGAAGAGGATGCACCCGCCTCCATTTCCACTATCACGCGTGAAGAGATGGAGCAGAAGGCCTACACCGACATCACCGACGCCATCAAGGATCTGCCGGGAGTGGTCCTCACCGGCGGTGGCACCAGTCAGGACATCAGCATCCGCGGCATGGCACCGTCCTACACCATGATTCTGGTGGACGGCAAGCGTATCAACTCACGCGAAACGCGGCCCAATTCCGACGGCCCGGGCATCGAACAGGGCTGGCTGCCACCACTGGCGGCCATCGACCGGGTAGAGGTCATCCGCGGGCCGATGTCGTCGCTGTACGGCTCGGATGCCATGGGCGGCATTGTCAACATCATCACACGCAAGGTGCCTGCGCAATGGACCGGCAAGCTGCGCCTCGAAGGGACCGTGCAACAGGACAGTGACGCCGGCAACAGCCTACAGGGCGGAGCCTATCTGGCCGGACCGCTGATCGATGATGTACTCGGTCTGCAGGTATACGGCAGCCGCTCAGGACGCCGCGAGGACGACATCCTGAACGGCTTCGGGCAGCTGGACGAAAAAGCCGGTAACATCAAGCTCAGCTGGCGGCTCAACGAGCACAACGACATCACTGCGGAAAGCGGCTACTCGCACCAACGGCGGCAGTCGACAAAGGGGCGATCCACAGCTCGCCGCGATAACGACTCACATTATTACCAGCGCAACTATGCGTTGACGCATGAGGGGCATTGGAACGGCATCACCTCGAACAGTCACATCCAGCGCATCAAGTCGGAGAATCCCGGACGCGACATGCAGCTGGAGAACACCGAGTTGAAATCCATGTGGACCCTGCCACTGGGCCGACACATCGTCACGCTCGGCGCGCAGCTGCAGAAGGAGGATCTGCATGATTCCGGCAATCAGCTCGAGGACGGCATTTCGAGCATTGATCGATACCAGTGGGCGTTGTTTGCCGAGGATGAATGGTGGCTGCGTGACGATCTGAGCCTGACCGGCGGTCTGCGCATGACCCATGATGAAAACTACGGCACCCACTGGACGCCCCGGTTGTACAGCGTGTGGCACCCGACCGAGCGGCTGACACTCAAGGGCGGCATTTCCACCGGTTTCAAGGCCCCTTCGCTGCGTGCCTCCGTGGAAGGCTGGGGGCAGATCACCGGCGGGCGCACCAGTGCCGTTCCGGCCGTGATCATCGGCAACTCTGATCTGAAGCCGGAGAAGACGACCACCGCCGAAATCAGCCTGGGCTGGAACAATCACCGTAATCTGAGTACCAGTCTGACCCTGTATCAGACCGAATTCCGTGACATGATCGCGGAAAAGCGCATCTGCACCGATCCCGCCGGCATGGCCACCTGCCATGTGGAGCCCGGCGACCGCGGCTACAAATTCGTTAGTCATCGCGTCAACGTCGACAAGGCGCGCATCCGCGGCGTCGAAGCCACCCTGACCTGGCGCATCGTCGATGATCTGAAGCTGACCACCAACTACACCTTTACCCACTCGCGCCAGCGTACGGGCGAATATGCTGGTCAGCCGCTCAACCAGATGCCCAAACACATGATCAACGCCACGCTGAATTGGCAGGCAATGGAGGATCTCGGCCTCTGGTCACGAGTCAACTACCGCAGCCATACGTCGGATTATCTCAGCCGCAACGCCATGGCCAACAGCACGCCCGGTTACACCTTCGTCGACGTCGGCCTAAACTACAGCCTCACGGAGAACCTCTCGACCGGCATCGGCGTGTACAACGTGTTCAACAAGCAGGTGACCAACGATACGCACGAGGTCGTGCTGGACGGACGCCGCTTCTGGACGCAGATCAGCCTCGAGTTCTGAGTCAGCACGATCGAAACCGGGTCGGCTCGAGCACATCAGGCCGGCCCGGTATGCCCCGAGTGCGTTTCATCCCGACCGCCACGCAACAAACGCGCCGTGTGCCCGGTGTGATTCACACCACTACCTCACGACATCAGGTGCTGACCATGCCGATCCCGGCAGACCAAGGCCGATGACCGAGTCAGGGCATCGTCAGCACGGCGATCCGGTCGATGCCGCCGGCTTGTATCATGGCCATGGCCTTGCCCACCCGGTCGAAGGGGACCTCGCGATCCGCCTGCAACTGCACACCCCGGTCCGGATGCTGTTCATGCAGGGTCAGCAGTTGTTCCCGCAACTCCTGTGGACGGATGGACGTGCCATCCAGTCGGTAATCCCCGTGCCGATCGATACTGATGACGATGGGTGACTGCTCGTCGGGTTCCGCTTCAGCATCCGCACGCGGCAGGTTGACCTCGATGCGGGTGGTGGCCACCGATGCCGTGACGATGAACAGCACCAGCAGCACGAGCATGATGTCCACCAGCGGCACAACATTGATCTCGTTGAGTACTGCCTCATCCTCTTCTCGATCCGAGAATGTCATGACCGGCCCTCCGTCTGCAGCGTGCCGGTGCGGCCGGTTACGGGTGCGGAACTGGCCATACCCGTGCGCTGCCGGCCAGCGGCCGGAACCACGGCATCCAGATCGAACCCCGACTGCTGGCACAGGTTGTAGAAATCATGTGCGAAGCTCTTCATCGCATGGCTGCCCGCCTTCAGCCGGCGCAGCAAGAAGTTGTAGATCAGTACTGCGGGTACGGCCACGGCAATGCCCATGCCGGTGGCGATCAGGGCGTGCCCCACCGGCCCGGCGACAACATCCAGCCCAGTGGAGCCGGTTTCACCGATATTGATCAACGCACCCATGATGCCCCACACCGTGCCGAACAGGCCGATGAACGGCGCTGTACTGCCGAAACTGGCCAAGAGCACCACCCAGGATTCCTGCCGGCGGCGCTCCTGCTCGATGGCGCGCTGCAAGGCGCGCTCGAGACGGCTGGCACGATTGATATGCCCCTCGAGCACAGGCACGCCCGGAGCGATATCCCGCCCCGTAACCACCGCAAAACCGGCATGGGCGATGCGACCCAGGGCGCTGTCCGACTCCGACGCCAGATGCAGACCGTGGCTCAAGTCGGGCGCGGTCCAGAACTGCCGGACGAAACGCCTGTTGGCCAGGCGTACCCGGCCGAACTGCAGCAGCTTGATGCCCAGCAGCGCCCAGGTGATGATGGACAGCAGCACCAAGCACCATAGCACCGCGGGCACTACGACTGGAGACAGATCACTGGTCAACATAAGCATTTCCCTTTTGCAACGAAGTTTCGATCAGCGCAGCCTGAAATGTATGGTTTGCATGAGGTGTTCCGATACCGCCTGCCCGCCGCGCCGGGCCGGCTCGAAGCGCCAGCTCCTGACCGATGCCAATGCAGCCCGGTCGAGCACCGGATAACCGCTGGAGGACACCACTTCGACGTCACCGACGCCACCCTGCGCAGTGACGAGAATGCGCAGCTTGACCTCGCCCTCGAGACGCCTGCGCCGGGCCTGGCGTGGATAGGCCGGTCCGGCATTACCCAAGCGCCGCGGACCGGTTGCATTGTCCGCGCCTTGTGGCCCCTGTCGCCCACTGTCGCCTTGATGTTCACCCCTGCGCCGGTTGTGTCCGTCAGCAGAGTGATGGCGCCTCGATTCATGTTGGGAGCTCTCCGACTCCATTTCCGAGTATGACTCGTGCTCCATGTCATTTTCGGCTCCCGGAAATGATGCCGGCTCGGGTTCCTGCTCGGGCTCTGGCTCTGGCTCGGGCTCTGGCTCGGGCTCTGGCTCGGGCTCTGGCTCGGGCTCCGGCTCTGGCTCTGGCTCTGGCTCGGACTC
>Ga0079226_10001697_pt1 | contig 16926 bp, 11 predicted proteins | sample Poulit2014_FD_76345 | JGI IMG/M metagenome (GOLD analysis project Ga0079226, IMG submission 76345) | Agricultural soil microbial communities from Georgia to study Nitrogen management - Poultry litter 2014 | ecosystem: Environmental > Terrestrial > Soil > Agricultural land | place: USA: Georgia...
AAACATATCTCCGGACCGTTCACCCAGGAGAGCTATGACTGGCTCGAACAGCAGGGCGAGGAGTTCGCCCCAATGCTCGAGGCGCAGCGGAAGGTCGCGGCCGGGGAGCTGTCCAGCGACGCGATGCTGGCGTTCAGCTCGCTGCAACAAAAGTACAGCGTCTACAGCCAGATCGTCAACCAGAACATCAACTACTATTTGAAAGAGCACCCCGGCGCCTGGCTCGTCTACGAGAGCGGGTACAAGGAGCTGTTCGGCTTCACCGGCCAGGCCGATGTGCAGGATACGCTGCTGGCCGGGCTGGCCTGCGCGCTCTGCTTTGCGGGGCTGTTCTCAATGGAGCGCCGCGGCGGGATGGAGGCGATCCTCTGCACGACGCCGCTCGGCCGCAAGCGCACGGTGCGGGCCAAGCTCGCAATCAGCGCCGGCGTGGCGGTGGCGATCGCGGCAGCGTCCTGCCTGCCGCATCTTGTTCAGGTATTGCGGGACTACGGCCTGCCCGCCGTCTTTGCCCCGGCGATGAGCATTGCAGAGTTTGAAAGCCTGTCCGCGTTTGTGACCTTGTCCGACGTGCTGCTGTTCTGGTTCCTTTGCCGGGCGGCCGCCTGCCTGTGTATGGGGGCGATTACCCTCACGCTCGGCCAGGCGTTCGGCAACCTGCTGCCCGCGCTGTTCGTCAGCGCTGTGGGGTACTGCCTGCCGGTGCTGCTGAGCCTTTCGGGCATGGAGGGCGGCATTGAGTGGCTGGGTTTCTGGCCGCTGTTCCACGCCGCCGCCCTGCTGACGACGCAAGGTTACAGCGGCGAGGGCTTGCCCTACAGTTACGGATGGATTGCCCTACTTCTGTTAGCTGTCGTACTTCTGACCACCTTGTTTTTGTCAGGTTTGTTACGGGATACATATGAATTGAAGGGAGTGAATCCAGATGCGGGAGCATGGTGATTCATATGAAATCAACTATGGTGCTATTCGGATAGAACCGACGGCACATACAGTTCTGGTACAAGGGGTGCCTGTACATCTTGCACAGATGGAGTACCGCCTGCTCATTTACCTGCTTCAACACATAGGGGAAACGCTTGCCCGACAAGATATATTGTCCGAGGTTTGGGGCACTCCAGCCACCCTTAAAACCCGTACCGTGGACATCCATGTTTGTACCATACGCAAAAAACTTTTGCTCGACAAGGATTTGGAAACTATAATGGGAGTTGGATACCGTTTACGAACTCGTAGGGAGGAGCGTCTCAAAAGCTAGAATCATTGCGTAAGCAGACTTCAATCCTCGTTTCATCCTTTGCGCAAAATCTGCACAGTATTTATATAACCCGCGTCCTTTTTCCTGCAATCCACCCATGCTATAATGATACCGGCTTAAAAAGCAAGCGAAGCCGCAACGGCGTCCCTTTGGTCAAACGACCGAGGGGGCGCCTTTTGTTATGCCATTTTGCCTTGACAAAGGAGGAATCCATGCATTTGCTCAAATTTTCCCAATCCGCCGTGCGCAGGTTCATGCGCCTGGCGGATCAGGTTTCGTTCGGCCTGCTCGTGGCAGGTACGACCATGCTGCCCGCCAGCGCCGCATCCGGCACGACCGTCTGGACTAAGGCATCCGAGATCATGCAGGACGTCTACACCCAGATCGTTTCCATCTCCACTATTACGGCGGTGGTTTGTGCCTCGGTCGCACTGCTGCTCATGAACTTTTCCAAAAACGGCCGCACGGTGGACGACAGCCGCGCATGGCTCAAGCGCATCGTCATCACCTGGGCCATCCTCAACGGGCTGGGCTTCATTATGGCCTACATCACGCCGTTCTTTTCCGGTGGAACCTGGACGCCCGGTACCCCGTAACGGAGGCCGCGCATGGGAATCTTAGACGGCATTGTCGAGTGGCTGGCCACCCAGGTCATGAACCTGCTCGACCTGATTTCCACCTCGGTGCTGGGGGCGCTGGGCTGCGATATGAACACCTTCAAGCGGTATTTTCCGGCTGCAGAGACCATGTACGAGATCTTTGTCTGGATCGGCGTGGGGCTGCTGCTCTTGAACCTGATCTGGTGCCTGTTCAAAAACTACGGTGCCGGGCTGGACGTGGAGACCGAGGACCCGGTCAAACTGCTTTTGCGCAGCGGTGTGTTTCTGCTCTGCATCTGGTACGCCGACGACATCGTCAACCTGGCGTTGTCCATCGGCGGCACGCCCTACAGCTGGATCGTGGACAGCGCCCTGCCTGCCGTGCAGTTCGGCAATTTCAATTCCATATTGCTGGTCATCATCGGCGTCATCGCCAACGGGTCGGTAGCCCTCATCGCCCTGATCCTGCTCATCATCCTGGCGTGGAACTATCTCAAACTGCTGTTGGAGGCCGCCGAGCGGTACATCACGCTGGGCATTCTCGTATTCACCGCGCCGGTGGCGTTTGCGCTGGGGGCTTCGCGCAGCACCTCGAACATCTTCAAGAGCTGGTGCCGGGTGTTTGCCAGCCAGCTGTTCCTGCTCATCATGAACGCCTGGTGTCTCAAGCTGTTCACCAACATGGTGGCCGAGTTTCTGGCGAACCCGCTGGCGTTGTAAGGAGGCGTTATGCACAAATCAAGTTTGCGAAAACAGGTCATTCTGCTGCCCGGTATGGCCGCAATGGCAGTCTGCTGGGCCTTGCCCGCGCTGGCTGTGTCGGAAGCCGACGTGGAAGCTGCCGTCGCCAGCCAGGGCAAGGAAGTGGTATCCGGCAACCTGTTTGTCTGGTTCCTCTGCGCCATCGCTTTCTTAAAGGTCAGCACCAAGCTCGACAGCATCCTCCAGGCGATGGGCCTCGGTGTGGGGCGGCCTCCCGGCTCCATCCTGGCCGAAGCCTTCATGGCGCTGCGCGGGATGCAGGCAGGCAAGGCCGTCCTTTCGGGCCAGATGCCGGGCGCGGGCAGCCGAAGCGCCGCAGCCGGGGCGGGCACAGCTTCGGCATTCTCCGGTGGGCTGGCCGGGATGGTCAGCTCCAAGCTAGAGACCGACACGGCCGCTTCCATGAGCGGTTCGGGTGGCGGCGGGATCACTTCCGGCCTTGGTGCCTCTCTATATAGAAGTACGCTCGGCCAGGACAATGGATTTGCCAGCCGGGTCATCGGCTCTGTCGCCACCGGGCAGACGCCCGGCGCCATCCACGGCGCGGCCGCCGAGGAAGCCATGCAGGGCTACTTTGCCGGGACGCCCGACCCGGCGCCCGCTCAAGGGAGTGCGGATGCTGCCGCCGATTTCTCCGCGGATGGCTTTGGCGCCATCCCTGCTTCGGCGGACGGTGCTGTCCTGGATGACGTTGGCGCAGACATTCCCGCCGATGCGCCCATTCCCACCAGCCCGCTGGCACTCGAAGGCGACACTGCCGTGCCGGTCTCGCCGGGCTATGAAACAGAGATTGCCCAGGCCGCGGGGGCTGCCGCGGGTGAAACATCCGCCGGTTATGCCGCCAGCGTTGGCAGCGGACCTGCTGCTTCCGGCGGTACAGCCTCCCCGGCTACCATCCCCACCTCTTCCAGTCTCCAGCAGGCTGCCCTGCAGCGGGTGGCGCTGGGCCAGATGGGCAACCGCACCACCGATGTGGAGATCGGCGGCGGCAAGATCACCGGGCGGGAGATCATCCCGGGCTGCGGGCAGATTCAGTTCGCCATGTACAACGCCAGGCAGTTCGAGCGGCCCAGCGGGCACTACACCGTGCAGACCTCCCGGGACGGCGAACAGTGGTACAAGGTGTACGCCGCCTCGGCCGTAGAGCGCACCCCCACCACCAAAGACGAGCGCGGCCATTACCAGTACGAGGAGCGCAAGGTCGCCGCGCTGCCCAAAGCCCCCGCCAGGAGGCAGAACCGTGGCGGATGAACGCAGAGACAGCCTTGACCAGCTGACCGACGCCGCCCGTGCCGCCAGCAAGGTCGCCAAAATCGTGCAGGCCGCCCAAGCGGGCGGTGCGGCGGGCGCGGCGGCCCAGACTGTCAAGGAATACCACAAACAGGCCGCCACGGTCATTGTGGTGGTACTGCTGTTGCCAGTGCTGCTGATTCTTTCGCTGCCCGCCGTGGTCTTCGGCAGTCTGCTGGCCCCCAGCGACACCGTCCTGACCGATGAGATGGAGATCGCCGAAAATGTCATCGAAATCAAGAACAGCATCGGCGCGGTGCTGCAAACGGCTTACGAGGATGTTCTGGCCGAGATCGAGGAGGACAGCAAGGGCCGCTATTCCACCGAGGTCGTGGACCCTGTGGGCGGGCAGGTCACCTTTAACGCGCTTGAAATTCTCTCGATGTACTGCGCCCACATGGGTGCCACCGATTATGAGTCCATCAGCATCGACGACCTGGCCGAACAGGTCAAGGCCCACCAGGACGAGTATTACAGCTACACCGCCGAGACCGAGACCAAGATCGAGATGGTGGACAAGATCGTGGACGGCGTACCCACCAAAGTACCCGAAACCCACGATTACACGACTTACACCATCTCCTACGCAGGCGACAACTACTTTGCAGACACAATCTGGCAGCTGGATGAAACCGAGCGTGCCTTTGCCAGCGACTACGCCCAAAACCTGACGCTGTACTTGCAGGAGATCGAAGAGCGCGAGGGCATTTCCATTCTCGAACAGATCAACGATCTGACCGCCGGCAGCACCGTGCCGGTGGCCGAGGGCGATTTCGGCAACCCGTTCAACGACCCCGCCTGGCGTTCCCACATCACTTCGCGCTTTGGCAAACGGCCGGATGTCGGCCTGCCCGGCAAGGACACAACCAACCACAATGGCCTGGATATTGCCTATGGCTACGGCACCCCGATTTTGGCGGTGCAGAGTGGGACGGTCATCACGGCCACCACCTCGCCCAGCTACGGCAACTATCTGGTCATCGACCACGGCGGCGGCATCTGCACGCTGTATGCCCATTGCAGCCGATTATTGGTCAGCGTTGGCCAGACGGTCAGCAAGTACGACACCATCGCTGAGGTGGGCTCCACCGGCGATTCCACCGGCAACCACCTGCATATATGCTTCATCGTGAACGGGCAGTACACAGACCCGGAGCAGTATCTGCATTGACATAGATCCATTTTAACTGAGAGGAGGAATGCCTTTGGCGGAGCGTGAGCGGCGGGATGTCTACTTCATCCCGCAGAATTTCATCGACACGGGCTCGATCTTCGGTGGCAGCATCCGGCTGCGCAATGCGGTGGAGGCCGCCGTTCTGGCCGCCGGCACCGGCATCCCGCTCATGTACCTGCCACTGCCCTTCAACTGGCGGCTGATTCTCGTCATTGTCATCTCGCTGCCGCTGGCGATCTTCGCCGTCGTGGGCATTGAGGGCGACAGCCTGACCGAGTTCCTGGCCCACTGGTTCCGCTTCCTGCGGCGCAGGCGCACCGTCACCCCCACCGTGGAGGGCAACCTCGAAGCCAACAAGCGGCGGCATCTGCGGTTCATCAACCGCAGGAAATACCGCGTCGTCTACTACGAGGACGAGGCCCGGCTGCCCAAGGGAGCCAAGACGGTGCGCAAGCGCAGCACCACCCCCGGCAAGCTGGCCCGCAGCCAGACTCTCTACGATCTGCTGCCGATCGCCAAAATTGAGAATGGTATCGTGACAACCACCGATGGCCGGTACATCAAGATTCTGGAGGTCGAGCCCATCAACTTCATGCTGCGGTCGGCGCGGGAACAGCGCAACGTCATCCAATCCTTTGCCAGTATGCTCAAGATCGCGCCGGTCAAATTGCAGATCAAAAGTTTGGCCCAGAAAGCCGCCGTCAACGCCTACCTGGCCAAGCTGCGGGAGGATGAAGCCAACGAGAAAGACCCCGCCGTCCTCCCGCACCATGCGGATTACATCCGCTTTGTCTCCCGCCTTGGTTCCCGGGACGCCGTCAGCCGCCGCTTCTTCGTCATTTTTCAGTACGAAAGCCCGGTGAATGAGCGCAATACCCCCTATGCCGAGATCGTCTCGATGCTGGAAACCACCGCCCGCAACTTTCGCACCTACCTGGGCCAGTGCGGCAACAACGTCGTGGAGCATGACAACGAGGACGAGTTCGTCACCGAGGTGTTTTACGACCTGCTCAACCGGCAAACAGCGGTGAAGCATCCGCTGCCCGACCGCATCCAGGATGTGCTGGCGAGCTTTCTGGCCGAGGAGGATGTCACCGCCCTTGATGACATTCCGGCCAACGCCTTTCTGATCCCGCCCGCGCTTGACTTCAAACACGGTAAGTATGTCTGTATGGATGGCCTATGCCACGCCTACCTGATGATCCCCGCCGACGGCTACCGCCCCCAGGTGACGGCCGGGTGGCTGAACCTGCTGGTCAACGCGGGCGAGGGCATCGACGTGGATTTATTCGTCGAACGCCAGCCCAAGGAACGGATGATCCAGAAGATCGGTCAGCAAATTCGGCTCAACCGCAGCCGCATCAAGGAGACCAGCGACACCAACACCGACTTCGATGATTTGGCCGGTGCTATCCGTTCGGGGTATTTCCTCAAGGACGGCCTCGCCAACGGGGAAGATTTCTACTACGCAGCCATCCTTGTGACGGTGACGGCGGCCAACCCCAAGGACCTGCAGTGGCGGGTGGGCGAGCTGCGCAAGCTCTGTATCTCGCAGGACATGGATCTGCAGCTCTGCCGGTTCCGGCAGGAAGCCGCCTTTCTCTCGGCGCTGCCGCTGTGCCAGATCGACCCGCGGCTCTTCAAAAAATACCGCCGCAATATGCTCACCTTCGGCGTGGCCTCCTGCTACCCGCTGGTCAGTTACGAGCTGTGCGACCGAAACGGTGTATTGCTGGGCGTCAACCAGTACAACAACTCGCTGGTATCCCTCAACAACTTCGACACCCGCATCTACAAAAACGGCGGCATCGCCCTCATGGGCACTTCCGGCGCAGGCAAAACCTTTACCACCCAGTTGATCACCCACCGGTTTCGGCTCTCCGGGGTGCCGGTGTACATCATCGCGCCGTTGAAAGGGCACGAATTTTATCGGATGTGTAAATCGGTCAGCGGCACCTTCATCCGGCTCGGCCCCGGCAGCCCCGACACCATCAACTTCATGGAGATCCGCAAACAGGACACCCGCAGCCGGGAGGTGCTGGACGGCGCGGCCCTGCAGCGTTCCATCCTGGCTGCGCAGATCCAGACGCTGCACGTTCTGTTTTCGCTCCGGCTGCGCGACATGACCAACGAGGAATCGCAGATTTTGGACGAGGCCCTCATCGAGACCTACGCCCGCAAAGGCATCACCCACGATAACGACAGCCTGCTCGACCCCAAAGACCCCAGCCGCTACCGGGAAATGCCGCTGCCCGGCGACCTGTACGCAGTGCTGCGCGAAAAGCCGGAGGCCCACCGGCTGGCCAACGCCCTCTCGGTGTTTGTGACCGGGTCAGCGTCCAACTTCAACCGGCCCACCAATGTGGATTTGGACAACCCCTACACCGTGCTGGACATCAGTGACCTGACCGGGGATATGCTGGTGGTCGGTACCTTCATCGCTTTCAACTTTGCCTTGTCGAAGGTCAAGGAGGACATCACCAAACCGAAGCTGCTGGTGGTGGACGAGGCATGGCAGATCATCGGTGCTTCGTCCAACTCGCTGGCTGCCAACTACATCTTCGAGGCCGTCAAGACCATTCGCGGGTACGGCGGCGCGCCGCTGATCGCCACCCAGGACATCTCCGACTTTTTTGCTTTGGAGGACGGCAAGTACGGGCGCGGCATCCTCAACAACTGCAAGATCAAGATCATTTTGAATTTGGAGGAGGACGAGGCCCAGCTGGTGCAGAAGGTGCTGAAACTGACCGACGCCGAGATCGACCTCATCACCCGGTTTGAGCGGGGCAACGCCCTAATCTCCACCAACTCCAACCATGTGACCGTCGCCATCCGGTGCAGCCGGATGGAGCAGGAGCTCATCACCACCGACCGTGAGGAACTGCGGCGGATCGTGGAGCGGGAATTGAACAAACAATCTGAATACAAGGAGGACACGTTATGACCAAACGGATCGCCATATTCTTCTTGACCTGCGTACTGGCGGCAGGGTGCTGCCTGCCGGCGCTGGCCGAGGAGGCTGCCCCCGCGCCTGTTTCCGGGCCGACGCCGGAAACGACAAGCAGCAACACAGATAATACCGTTGAGACATTTCCCGAAAACAATACAGATAGTAATATTTCGGGCAAATCAACCCCGGCGTATTATCCTTACCAGATCGCCACCGTCCCCGACGGCCGCCAGACGCTGATCGTCATGCGCTACCGCGTGCCGGAGGGCACCACCGCCGATGTGCTGGAACTGGATAACCTGACCCGCATGGGCGAGCCTTACACCCTCTGGGCCGTCACCGAGACGCCGGAAGGCGGCACCACGGAAGAGAAAGAGGCCGAGCAAACTTTTGATGTCTCGGTGTACAGCAACATTCCCGAGGAAGCCCGCAGCGAAGTGCGGGAGACCATCGACTACAGTGATGAGGATGGCTTTGCCGGTACGCTGACGCTGGCTGACCTGACCGTGAGTGAAACCGCCCAGGAGGACGGCACCTACCTCGCCACGACCCGCTATATCGGCACCATCAGCCGCAGTCTGGCCGGGAATGTCTGTTTTGAGTTGTACTACGCGCCGGTCACCGCCCCCGCCGAGCCGGAGCCGGTGCAGGAGATCCCCACCGACGTGCTGCTGCTCATCATGCTGGTCAGCCTGGCGCTGTTCATTTTCACTTGTATGCTGACGATTTTGCGCAGGCCCACCGCACCGAGACCCCGCCGCGAAGCGGAACCCAACCCCAAGGCCGCGCCGCCCGCCCCGCCGAAAAAGCAGAAGATCTATGTGCCCTCCAACGATATTGTGGTGGGCGGAAAGGGGGATGAGGATGAAGAACTGCTCTAAAATTGTGGCCATTCTGGCACTGGCAGGCAGTCCGCTGCTGGTACGACAGTTACTGCACTGGTACGACAACCGCCGCGCGCTGGCACTGCGTAAGGAAGTGTACCGCAAACCGAGATGATCGCAATACAAGGAGGTAATTTTCGATGACCGCACAATGTCTCTACCAATCCAACACCGCCGACCTGGCCGGGATGAGCCGCCAGCGCAAGGCCTGTTTGCGGGCGGTGCGCAAGCTGCAATGGCGTCTGACTGGGGAGCTGACCTCCGACACGCCGCCCACCATGCCCTTGCTGATGCGCCCCGCCGTCAAGCAGATCATCACCAGCGCCGAACATGAAGAGTTCAACACACTGTTGATCGGCGACCCGGCCGACCTGCTGTGTGAGCCGCAGGAGCTGGAGGCGCTGCTCTCGGTGCTCAACGCCCACGACATCCATGTGTTTGGCTGCCAGCGCGGCCAGTGGGTGGAGCAGAACGGACGGCACTTTGCGCCGCTGCCCTCCCTGTCCTGGGCCGAGGACGACATCCTGCTGCCCCGCAAGGAGGTGGTCTCGTGAAGCGATTCTTTCGCAAGTATGGCCTTTGGCTGGTTCCGTTGGCAATTTTGCTGGCCGGTGTGGCGGCTGTGCTGCTCTGGCCCCAAGGTGTGGCCGGGAGTTTGGCGGCAGCCACCGGCGAGACCGCAGCCGTCCCGCTGCCCGTGACCACCGCCGCGCCGGATGTCCGGCTGGCAGACGCCCACGCAGCCAACCCGGATTCGGTCGCATGGCTGACGATCCCCGGCACCAACATTGACGCCCCGGTGCAGCAATCGGACGACAACGACTATTACCTGCGCCGCAATGCCTTGGGTGAGTACGACGAATTCGGTTCACTCTATGCCGACTATGACTGCGACCTTACCACCACGGCCACGCTGCCGCGCAATCTCGTCCTCTACGGCCACACATTCGATGAAGATTTTGAAAACAGCTTCGGCCAGCTGCACAACTACCGCGTCTATGAATTTGGCGAGGAACATCCGTACATCTACCTGTCGCTCTCGGATGCGATGCTGACCTACCAGATCTTCAGCACCGGCGTGGCGCGGGCCGACACCGATTACAACTGCATTACCACCCACCCGACCGACAATGAATTCCGTTCGATTTTGGCCAAAGCCTTTGAACGATGCGCCTTCGATTACGGGGTGACCGCCAGTACGGATGACCATATCCTCACCCTTTCCACCTGTACCGATGACCCCAATGTGCGGTATCTGGTCGTGGCAAAGCTTGTAGACTATGCGGAGGTTGAATGACGTCTTATGAAAAAGTACAGCATTACATTTGGATTTTCTATCACGGTCGGGCGCAAGGACTGTCACGAGGGCCGCCCGGCTGACACCGCCGAGCAGAAGCCCACCGACGCCCCGCACAAACCGGTCCTGCCGGAACCTGTCGAGCCGTTCGAGCTGGACGATACCTGGGTCACCCCGCCAGAGATCAAGGCGATTTTTGACAAGCGCCAGGCCGAAGCCGCCAAGGCGGCCACCTGACGAAACTGGAGGTATGTTATGAAGCACAAACCCATGCGCCGCATACTGGCCGGACTGCTGGCCGGTATGCTGTGCCTTTCGATGACGCCGGGCGCAGCCTTTGCCGAGGAGGCCCCCGGCGCCGATCCGCAGGCCCCGGAAGCGGTGACCGCAGCGGCCACACCGGAGACGGCCACGCCCGAAACGGCGCTCAGCCCTGAAGCGCAAGCCTTTGTGGACGCTGTCAATGCACTGGATCGGCAGTCGATTCTCGCCGCAGTGCGCCAGTGGGCCATTGCCAGCGCGGCATGGCAGGCCTACCCGGACAACGCCGAGCTGGAAGCCGCGCTGAACGAAGCCATCGCCGCCTCGGATGAAGCTGCCGCGCCGGTGTATGCTGCGGAAGACTTGTATTACGCCATCCCCGAAGAGGAGCAACAGGGCGATGAGGTGCAGGCTGCCTATACGGTTCTGGCCGCGCTGGTCGCCTCGATGCAGCTGGCGATGGAGCAGCCGGAACTGCCCGAAGACACCGGCGCACCGCCGGATGATGAGGAAATCTATGATGTCCTCTACGGCGATTTGCCGGACAAGCCCACCGGCAGCTATGTCGGCAGCATGGGCCTGCCGATCGCCACCGGTGAAACGCGCATCTCCATCTCGGAATGGGTGACCGACCTGTACGACGGTGTGGACGCGCATATCGACGCCGCAGCCCTTCATGCGGACGGCGAGATCATCACAGTTGATAGGCTGGAGGGCGAGGATTACGCCATCGTTCCGATCATGGTGCAGGCGGAATACCCGGCCAACGGCAGTTCGAGCGAGATCATCCTGCCGGACAGCGTGACGCTGCTGGACTATGAGGGCAACGCGGCCGATGCGGAAGAAGCCGAGAATATTCTGCACGCTTCGTATACCGATACCTCTGCAGCGGCCCACGGCATCTATGTGCAGGCTGCACAGGATTTCACTGCCGAATTTGTGTATGCTGCGCCGGATGGGACGGAACTTCGCAAAAGCCTGGAAGTCAGGGTGAGCGATGTCGGCGGCACAAACCCGATCGTCACAGCAAAGAGCGGCATCAGCACCTATGCAGCCGAGCCCACACCCCCGTTCACGACCGGCAAGATCACCTCCATCGCGTTCGAGGGCGGCACCTGGCTCATTTGGTTCAATGGAATCGAAGCATACTGCTGCTCGCACGGGCTCAGCGGCCAGCCCAATGGCTGTCCCACATATTCGTTTGCCTATGTGTCCAAGCTGGAACCCGGCCAGTATACCCCGGGCAGCCATTATGCCAACCAGATCAACATCTGGGGCGGACTCAACCAGTTGTCGCTCGGTTTGCTGGAAGAAAAGCACAGCGGCGCTTCCGCTACGACCTATGGCCTTGCAAACGATGCCGCAGAAGAGACCGCCTACCGGTACTACGACGACACCCAGCTGTGGGTCATGGAGCACTACCCGGACAGCCTGGCCGCGCAGACCTACCGTGCATCGGCCCAGGCATTGGCAGAGCATAGCAACGGCAACGGGTTCACCGCCTACAGCGGCGAAAACGGCTACTATACCTACATCTACACACCTCCGGCCGGGTACGCCTGGCAGACGGTCGCTATTGTGGGCGAAGAAATTTCCGAGGAGGGCGGTACGGATGTGCCGGATATTCCCGAATCGCAGTATTATGCCTCCTGGTCGGCTGGCCCGCAGACGGCCAGCGGGGCGCTGGATTTAAGCTATGGACTCAGCCTGCACAAGATCGGCCTTGTCACTGGCGAAACGATTGACGAAGCGGTGTTTGAGATCACGCCCTCGGCCACCGGCGGAAGCATTGACGGCGGCAGCTGGAGCCTGACGCCTGCCGGGTCGCAAACCGTGACCACCGGCGGCCACGTCATGGACGATACCTACCACCCCACCGGCGGCAATGCCTCGGCCAGCTGGTCGCTGCACTACACGGTCAGTAAGACCAGCGGCACGGCCAGCGGGAACGTGGGGCCGTATTCGTCCCAAGAAGAAGCCAACGCGGCGGCCAGTGCCGCGCAGAGCGAAGCGGTCAGCCGGCTGCAGGGCGAGGCACAGGCCGCCGTGGATGCGGCCATTGCATCGGCGCGCAGCCAGCTGGCGAACATTACCTTTACGGTGCGCGAGACCTCGGTTCCCCATGGCTTTGACGCCTATACCGGCAGCACCGGCAGCGAGCAGCAGGTCTCTGTGCCCGCGGATGGCAGCACCGATGTGACCATCCACAATGAGGAATGGTCTGTGCAGGTCAACATTGCCAAGATCGACAGCGAGACCCACCAGCCCATCGCGGCTGACGCCGAGTTTGCGGTGTTCGAGTGGGACACGGTCGAGCAGATGTACATTCCGTTTGGCGGGCACAACCAGTATTCGGTTGTCCGCAATGAGGACGGCAGTTATTCCGTTGCCAATGGCAGCAGCTATGCCACCGGCAGCCCGGCTGACCGCACGCTGTACTACACCCAACGCAATGAGGGCAAGTTTATCATCGTGGAGACCCGCACCCCGGAAGGTTACTACGGTGACTGGACGGACATCACCCAGCCTGGTACGGCCGGTCAGGTAGAAGGCAAACGCGCCTATGCGTTCACCATTTCCAAGGACAACGACGGCTCGGTCATCGACCTGTCCAACGAGGATTACAATGCGGACATCGGCACCGCCGACAACGGCGGGACCCTGCTGCGCACGCCGGAAGGCAACACCGTTACCGTCACGCTGCATGACCAGCCGCAGGAGGCCACCCGCACCTATACCACTGACAGCACCGGGCTGGCGAACAATGAGGATTCGTACACCAGCACGCCGGTCAGCGGCAAGTTTACCAATGACCGCGTGATCGGCGAGATCGTGCTGACCAAGTCTGATCTGGATCAGGCCGTGGAAGGTGCCGACACCGCCTTGCACGGCATTGCCAGCATAGAGGGCGCGGTGTACGACCTGTACGCTGCCGAAGATATCCGGCACCCGGACGGCGTTTCGGGTGTGGTGGACTACTCCAAAATCGTAGATGCCAACGGCAACCCGATCTGGCACACAACCGTCCTGACCAACGGCGGCTGGGACACCGACTATTTGCCGGTTCTCGCCAAAGACCACCTGGTCGCCAGCGCCGAGATACGTGACGGTGTGCTGGCTTTTGCCAACCTCTACCTGGGCAAGTATTATCTCGTTGAACGCGCCACGGGCATTGTCCTGCCGGTGGATACCGACGGGCATTTCTATCTGACCGGACAATACCCCGTATTGGACAGAACCTTGCAGCCCACCGGTGAAACGCAGCCCCTGGCAACCGAAAACGGCGAGTACACCGACTATGTCTACCGCAACCAGTATTCCGCGGTGGCGGAAAGCCGCGCCCTGTCCGGCGTCAAGACATACGATGGCTATTACCTCAGTTTTGCAGAAGGGTATCTCTGCGACGAAATCAACCATTACAGCACCCTGGCCTACGGCAGCGAGAGCCAGTACATCACCCGTGACACGGATGGTTCCAAAGACGCAGTGCTGAAATCCGGCTTCTCCATCCAGAAGATTGTCAGCACGACCGGCCCGGGCAGCCCGGCCCCCAAGTTGGAGGGTGCAGGCTTCACGGTCTACCGTGTGTGGGAGCTGTCCAAAGCCGACCAATTCACCCGCAACCCGGACGGCACCTACAACGTGCAGTCCATTCTGGACGCCTACCGCAAGGACAGCTACGACAACAACACCCCGAAATATGATTTCAGCGGCGAGGGCGCAGCAATCGCCCGGATGTATGAATCTGACCAGACGCTGGTGGAGGAATACAATGCCAGTCTGACCGCCGCACAGGACTATGCGAACGGTCAGAGCGACGGCTGGGTGCCGACCGGGGTGGAAAACGAGTACATTCTCTCGGAGATTTTCACCAACGAGGAAGGCATCATCCGTGTGACCGGCCTGCCGTATGGCCAGTATCTGGTCGTGGAAACGACACTGCCCAAAGACCTGTTCCAGGCCGACCCGTTTGTGGTCACGGTGGACAGCAACGCGCCTCAGAGCATCCTGTGCCAGCCGGACGGCAGTGTGACTACGCCCAGCAATTCCTACATGACCTACAATGTGTTGAACGAGGAACTGGAAGGCTATTTGCAGCTCATCAAGATCGACGCCGAGACCGGCAAACCGGTCAAAATCGCCGATGCGGCTTTCCAAATCTATCGCATTCTGGAGGACGGGACAGAGGAACTCATCGAGATGCCCGACCCAGATTCGGGCAGCGCCACCGCCAAGACCTCCACCTTCTACACTGACGCAGACGGCTACCTTAAAACACCCGAAAAGCTGCCGCTCGGCCGCTATCGCGTGGTCGAGATCGAAGGCCCCGAAGGTTTCTTCAACGACGAACAGTATAATGTCGTGTTCGAGTTGACCAGTGAGCGCGTGTGGGAAGTCGTCGGCAACGCCACCGATGACATGGATGACTTCATCATAACCGAAGAGTACAACAACCACGAAACCTTGGGCCAGCTCACCATCCGCAAAGTCGGCAATGTCCTGACCGGCTATGAGGACGGCCAGTTCCAGTATGAGCAGGCCAACCTGGCCGGGGCGACCTACGAGATCCGCGCCCACGGCGACATTGCCACCGGTGACCGCCAGGGCACGCTGTGGTATGCCGACGGCGACCTGATTGCCACTGTGACCACCGGCGAAGAAGGCCAGGTGGATGAAGTTGAGTTCAGCCCAACCCGCACACCCGCCACCTACGATTTTTTGACTGTCAGCCACAACGGCACCACCGGCGAGGTCACCATTACGCTGCCGTTGGGGTCCTACGACATCGCAGAGGTGCAGGCCCCCTACGGTTTTGTGCTCACTGACCAAACCTATACCGTAACCTTTGGCTGGAATGACCAAAGCAATGACGTGGTGCTGGCCCAGACCATTGTGGACCATACCCAAGGCGGCGACGAAATCTACAGCTACGACATCGTCAATGTGTCCAACGCAACCGAGGATGAATTGGACGATCTGCCCGGCACCATCCAGTTTGAGAATGACCGCGTCCTGCCCGTTGTGGAGGAAGGCCGTATCGGTGTCGGCGTCTACAAGCTCGGCCGAGACTCTGCCGGCATGACAGATGACCAGCCGTATGTGGATGGCATCAAGACCGCCCCGGCCCTGCTGGCCGGCGGCAGCAACCGCGACCGCATCCCCGAAGGTGCCATCCTGGTGCCCGGCGCGACCTACGAACTGTACACCGCCGATGACATCTACAGCCTGGACGGTACCCTGCTGGCAGCCGCCGACACGCTGCTGGCCACCGCCACCACCGGCGAGGACGGCCTTGCCCACTTCCCGGTGGACGTGCCCATCCGCGGCGAAAACTACGGCAGCAGCGATGCCCACGACTGGAAGACCAACAGCGGCCGGTACTACATCCGCGAGGTGGCAGTGCCGGACGGCTACCTGATCGAGCAGTCGGACATTCCCGTGGAGTTCACTTATGAGGGCCAGACGATCGCCTGGCAGGTGGTGGACTGCCTCCATTCCGACAAGCAGACAGAGGTCACCATCGACAAACAGGCGTTTGCCGCTGCCGATCCTGACACTACCTTTGCGCTGCCCGGCGCCACGCTGACCATTACCGACTGGAACGGCACTGTAGTGGACAGCTGGGAAACTTCCGACACTGCTCATGTGGTGCGCGGGCTGCATCTCAACCAGAGCTTTGCGCCCGACTACGCCGATGACCTGGGCAAGATCTACACCCTGACCGAGACCCGCCCTGCCGATGGCTATACCGCCGCCCGCTCCATCCAGTTCTACCTCAAGCAGGCGTCCGTCAATGGCGTCTACACGCAGGAAACCGAACTTTGGGTGCGCGAAACGGTCGCCAACGCCGAATACCAGTCCGGCAGTATCATTTCGCCCTTGGAATTTGCCGACGACGAACCGGGCCTGCTCCAGCGGGCGCTGGACGCCGTGACCGGCTTCTTCACGGGTACAGATGAAACCGATGTCCAGGACGGCGTGGTCATCGCCAACTGGGTCTGCACGGGAGGCACGCTGACCGTCACCTTTACCGATGACGCCACCGAAGCCGCCATTGCCAAATGCCTGCATGAGCGGGACTTTGCCGGTCTCGACTTTGACAAGGTCTACCTGGTAGGCGGCTCGGCCCCGGACTTCTTCCCGGAGCTGCAGGTCGCCGAAAAGCCTGCCGACAGTGAGGTCGTCTACACGACCGACTGGCACAAGGCAGACGGCACCACCATCACGATGGTGGACGCGCCCACCCGCATCCGCATCTCCAAGCTGGACATCACCACCGGCGAGGAAGTGCCCGGCGCTGAGCTGCAGATCGTAGACAGCGACGGCAATGTGGTCGAGAGCTGGACTTCCGGCACCGGACCGCACTATATCGAGGGCAAGCTGGTCGCCGGTGCGACCTACACACTGGTGGAGACACTGGCCCCGACCGCCGAGGGCTATGTGCCCGCCC
>Ga0079226_10001698_pt1 | contig 16923 bp, 13 predicted proteins | sample Poulit2014_FD_76345 | JGI IMG/M metagenome (GOLD analysis project Ga0079226, IMG submission 76345) | Agricultural soil microbial communities from Georgia to study Nitrogen management - Poultry litter 2014 | ecosystem: Environmental > Terrestrial > Soil > Agricultural land | place: USA: Georgia...
CCACATCTATAGGCTACTAAATTGTTAAAGAACTAAGCTGGCGAAAAATTCGCCTCTTTGCTAAAGCTGTATCTGCAAGAGCAAAGATATAGAATTATGCGCTGAAATTTAGAGGCTGTCAAGCGTCGTTTTGAAAGCTGTGTGCTTTTTTACGACATGGATTGCTGATGTGCCCCTTTTTGGCGATGCGGCCTAGAAATCGGCCGCGTCCTCTAATTCTATAATAGGCAAAACAAAAGCTCAAGTTGTTTTTGTTTTGGCAAACCACACCTCACCGCTCATCAAAAGGCGTGCTGTGCGATAGAAAGAACCATACTCTGCATCCCAGCCTTTTCCATCCTGCTGGCTAATTTTGGCCTGTACTTCTAAAACACCCGAAGGGTTTCCTAAACGAATTATATCTTGGCTTGGTTGTGCTAATTGATGAACAATAGTCCCATCGATCTTGGCTGCTACCGCCAGACACAAAGAAATGGTCAGCGGCAAAGCCCGGTGGGGTTGCCCATTAGATATCACTCGGGCAACCAGGTTAAGCTCACCGGCCGGCATAATACTGCCACCTAGTCTCGGACTGTCTTGCGGTGCCGCTACCAGCCCGACAAAGGGAACAGCGCGTACTTGAGCTGCCGCCTCAAGACTATTTGTAATGCCCATTTTTACAGAAGCAGCACGGCGTATCCTCTCGAGGTTTTCCATCAGCGCCTGGTCACTTTCCAGTTGATCTGGCAGCTCAGTGCCTGTAAGACCCAAAGCTTCTGCCGGCACAAACACTGCAGCATTAGCGGCATCAACCATAGAGACTGTTAATTCCCCAAGCCCCTCGACGACTAAAGTATCGCTTGCTGCGCCTGTTGGCAATAACTGCCCGGTTGTCGCCCCGCCCGGTTGTAAAAAACGTAGTTCAATGGGTGCCCCGCTGCCATCCACACCTGGGATGGTCAAGCTGCCAGAGTATATCGGCACCCCGTCCCTGACCTCGAAACGGCTTTCGATAATTTTGCCGGTATTCGTATTATGTATTTTGACAGTGGTTTCACCCTCTTGCGCAGCAACCAGCCCTTTATGCACTGCAAAAGGTCCAACAGCGGCACTCATATTGCCGCAATTACCACGGTAATCGACGTGGGCTTCGCGCACTGCCACCTGGGCAAACGTATAATCAACATCAGCCTCGGGATGTGTACTGGGCCCTATGACGCATACTTTAGAAAGCGAAGAAATTCCGCCACCCATCCCGTTAAGCTGCCGACCATACTGATCCGGCGAACCCATCATGGCCAAAAAAATAGGCGCCCACTGACTTTGCTCAGCGGGCAAGTCTGCGCGCAACAACATCAATGCTTTGCTGGTACCGCCACGCATAAAATAAGCGGGTAATGCTTGTTGTGCCACGGTCGCTCCCTTATCTATTTAAAGTTGTCTTCAAAAAACGATCGGTTACTATTAGGAATTATCAGCCCTATGCAGGCATTGGCACATGGCGGTGCCCAAGTTTCACAGGTAAAACCACCTAATAGAGCAGTATCAAAAAATATGCTTATATTAAGCACAGGGTTATATCTCTGCGCCCTATCACTAATAAAGCGCTCACCGATAAGGCAAAACAAATAACCCCTACTTAATGTTTAGTTGATCGCCTTGGTTATAAAGCCACTTTTAAAGCCGTCTTTCCAAAAAGATAAGTATCCTTCATGGTTGCTTAAACACCTAAGTGTTCGAATAATAATCTCTATATAGTGCCGGCTTACCATATTCTTAAACACTACCCCAAACATACGCTTATGTCGGACTACAACCAACTGAAACAGCTCAACATACATGGCAAGCCATTTGGTTATGCGCCCATTCATCATATCCCTGAAGTGGAGCAACTGCCCTATAGCTTACGCATTTTATTGGAAAACTTGGTACGACAACAGGCCCAAGGCCATGCTGATCTCAGCACACAAATCCAGGCGCTGCGACAACGTAAATTAGGTGCCGCCATCGATTTTTACCCTGCCCGCGTCTTTGGCCACGACATTTTAGGGCTGGTGATGTTGCTCGACCTGGTTGCCTTGAGAGAAGCGGTCGCCAGCGCGGGTGGCGATGTAAAACAAGTCCGGCCCCACGTACCCACTGATATCGTCATTGATCATTCCCTACAAGTAGATAGCTGGGCCAACCCAGAGGCAGCCGCTATTAATTTGGCCATCGAATATCAACGTAATGCGGAACGCTTTAAATTTTTACGCTGGTGCGGACAAAACTTTCCAGGCGTGCGTGTCATTCCACCAGGCAAAGGAATCATGCATCAGCTACATTTAGAGCATATCGGCGAGGTTGTTGGCGAACAATCCACTGGTAGTGGCACTACGCTTTTAATACCAGATAGCTGTGTGGGCACGGATAGCCACACCCCCATGGTTAATGGATTAGGCATCCTCGCTTGGGGTGTGGGCGGCATTGAAGCTGAGGCTGTCATGTTAGGTGAGGCTATCACCTTACCTTTGCCCGAAGTGGTTGGCGTTGAGCTCAGAGGACGCCTACCTGATGGAAGCTTGCCTACTGATCTCGTCCTGGAAATTACGCGCCGTTTGCGCGCACTGGGTGTGGTAGGCAAATTTGTAGAGTTTTTTGGTCCTGGCCTAAACCATCTGACCCTCGGTGACCGGGGTACGATTGCCAACATGGCCCCTGAATATGGTGCAACGGTGGTCCATTTTCCCGTCGATGAGCAAACCATTGACTACCTATACATGACGGGCCGAGAGGCAAAACATATCGAAAGAGTCAAAGCCTATTGTCAATTGCAAAAACTCTGGCGCCACGATGATAGCCCGATACCCGCCTACGAGGAGCATTTGGTCATCGATTTGGAGCAAATCCGGCCCGTTGTGTCTGGGCCCAGTCAGCCTGAGCAAACACAGCCCATTGAGCAAGCGGCGCAAAACTTTCGTCAAAGCCATCAAGAAATTGCTGGGCGGCCTTTTGATGCCGAACGTGCTTATGCTGTTGGGCAGCAGCCTTACACCCTCCAGGATGGCGCCATCGTCATCGCCGCCATTACCTCGTGCACTAACACAGCTAACCCTACCAATATGATAGCTGCCGGGCTGATAGCACGTAATGCGGTCCAGCGAGGGTTAAAAGTACCGCCTTGGGTAAAAACCTCTTTAGTGCCAGGCAGCCAGGTGACAGCCGATATTCTTGCCGCTGCAGGTCTACAACCTTATCTGGACCAACTCGGCTTTCATGTTGCCGGGTTTGGTTGCACCACCTGTAACGGAGGATCGGGACCGCTGCCTCCAGACATCGAACGCTGTATCCAAGATAACGATTTGGTCGCTACCGCTGTGCTTTCTGGGAATCGTAACTTTGACGGCCGAATACATCCTAGTGTGCGCGCCAATTACCTGGCCTCTCCTGCCTTGGTGATCGCCTATGCGCTTTTGGGCAATATCGGCATCAATATCACCAGCCAATCACTGGGCCAGGACAAGGACGGCAACCCTGTTTATTTGCATGAGCTTTGGCCTGATGCAGCAGAGATACAAGCAACCGTCACTAGTGCCTATGATCGCAATTTATTTACCAAACGCTACGCTGAGCTCTTAGACGGCGGCCCTCGTTGGGAGGCATTAGCAGAAGAAAACAGCGCCCATTTTAAGTGGGACCCTGACAGCCATTACATTAAGAAGCCACCGTACTTTGAAGACCTGCCCCCCCTGCCCCCAACGATTGCTGATTTGCACCTATTAAAACCCCTGGTCATTTTGGGAGACTCCATCACTACGGATCACATCTCTCCTTCGGGGGCTATCAGCCTGAACACGCCAGCGGCTGACTATTTATTAGCAGCTGATGTGGCGCAAAAAGATTTTAATAACTACACAACGCGCCGCGCTAACCATGAAATCGTCAAACGGGCCAGCTTTGCCAATATTCGCCTGAAAAACAAAATGGTTCCAGGCATTGAAGGTGGAGTGACCAAATTGATGCCCGAAGGTAAAGTCATGCGAATCTTTGAGGCCGCACAGGAATATCAGCGCCGACAGCAGCCATTAATTGTCATTGCAGGCAAAAATTATGGCTGTGGCTCTTCGCGCGACTCAGCGGCTAAAGGGGTGGCATTATTAGGCGTTAAAGTGGTGCTTGCTGAGAGTTTCGAGCGTATCCATTTAAGCAATCTGGTTGGGATGGGGGTATTACCCCTGACCTTCGCCCCTGGGGTCAATGCGGACAGCCTGGAACTAACTGGCCAGGAAAGCTTCGATGTACTTGGCCTCGACGAACAGCTCGCGCCCCTGCAACCACTTGAGCTTCTGGTGCGTTATGCGGACGGTAGCACTCAAAAAACCACCGTCACTGCCTGTTTGGAAACCCCAAAAGATGTTTTATATTGGCGCCACGGTGGGATCCTTCCCTACACATGGCGCCGTTACACCCAAGCGCCGAGCAATGGTATTACTCGCTGATGGCGTTCTGATATTGTTCCAGCAGACCAAACTCAGCCAAAATTTCCTCAGTGTGTTGCCCTAACAGGGGTGGGGCCAACCGGTACTGAACCGGAGTCTCACTAAAACGCATTGGGCTCGCAGTGGTTGGTGCCTTGCCTGCTATCGGGTGGCTAATCTCGCGCCAAATCTTGCGCGCCTTGACTTGTGGGCTGGCAAATACCTGGGCCAAATCATTAATTGGCCCGGTAGGCACCCCAACGGCACGCAACTTTTCAATTAAATCGTCACGATGATATTGTTTGACTAGTGGGATGATAATCTCGAGCAACTCATCGCGGTGCACCAAGCGTGCCGCATTGGTCTTGAAGCGAGCGTCATCAGCCAGCTCGGGCACGCCAAGCAAATTGGCAAAAGCACGAAACTGGCTATCGTTGCCTACAGCAATGATCAAATGCCCATCTACTACCTCAAAGACCTGATAAGGCATTACATTTTGGTGCGCATTACCATAACGTTTGGGCGGCACCCCTGTGGTCATGTAATTCAGGTTCTGGTTTGCCAGCATGGCAATATGAGAGTCTAGCAAAGCGATATCCAAATGCTGCCCCTCGCCGCTGCGGTTGCGCTCATGTAATGCCCCTAATATCGCTACTGAGGCATACATGCCCGTTATCACATCGCTTACGGCGACCCCCGCCTTTTGGGGCCCGCCCCCGGGCAAGTCATCGCGCTCGCCGGTAATACTCATTAAGCCGCCGTATCCTTGCACCATAAAATCATAGCCAGGCAAGTGGGCCATGGGACCATCTTGGCCAAAGCCGGTAATTGAACAATAGATCAGGCGTGGGTTGATCTTCTGCAGGCTTTCGTAATCCAAACCATATTTTTTCAAACCACTCACTTTAAAATTTTCAACCAAAATATCGCACTGCTTGGCCATTTCACGCACTAAATCAGCGCCTTTAGATTGCGAAAAATCTATGGTAATGGAGCGTTTATTGCGATTAGTGCTTAAGTAGTATGCGCTTTCAGTGGTGTCATTCCCCTGCTCATCTTTTAAATAAGGCGGGCCCCAGCTGCGGGTATCATCGCCTGTACCAGGGCGCTCGACCTTGATCACATCGGCGCCTAGATCAGCCAGATTTTGTGTACACCAAGGGCCAGCCAATACCCGAGAAAGGTCTAATACCTTGATACCATGCAAAGGGGGTAAACGTTTGGTCACCTGCTCACTCCTATCTATGAATAACGTTTTAGGGCCTACTGCCCCAAAAAGAAACTAATTATTTAATAAGATTAGCTAAAAGCGGCCACCTTAGCCAGCCTGGTTTTAGGGTTCGCAAAAAAACGAAGTAAAGCGACGCAGGGCAAGCAGGAGCTCAAACCATGATCAAAGCGTATATTTTCACATTGGCTTGCGCGCGGAAAAAACAGAAAACAATGGTTAGCCAAAAACCCGCAGTCTACTTTGCGAATAGATACAGCGGAGCGCTACCGAACATGCTGATGCATGGGTTCACGGATCATGGGCAATTAGAACTCTGCTCGTTCGAGCCACTTTTCCCAAGCAATGCGTCCGCGTACCCCCAAGCCAAGAAAAGGCTGGGGCAATAATGCAGCAGGCGCCTCAAGGCGTAGCATCAAATCGAGCAGCTCGCTTTTTTCATCGCAGGCCAATTCAGCGGCCAGCAACCCCCCAATCGTACCCTTGGTGATGCCCACCCCATTTTGACAAACCGCACCAAAAACATTGGGGGCTAAGCGACCAAAACCATGGGCACCATTTCGCGACATGCAAATGAAGCCTGTCCAAGTGTATTCGAGCTTGAGTCCATCCACCATGGGGAAGCGCTGCTTGAGAATATCCTGGTGTTTTTTCTGAATATCGGCCCGCGCCTTGTGATCAAAGGCCAGCTTGGGCAAGTACTGCATATGCTGCCGAATTAACAGGCGCTGGTCGGGGGTACGTCTAAGTGTTGTACCCACTAAAGCGTTGGCCGGTGTAATACCCCAACTTCGTTGGCCCGACATTGCTTTTTGTTGATCTTCATTCATGGGTTCGGTCAAACTGGCATGCGCTGCCAGATGAATTAAGCGCCCACCATAAAAGCCAAATTGCTCAATAAAACCATTGACGGCCAAAATCAATTTTTTTGCGCGCACGGTGCCAGCAGGTGTACGTGCGAGGACATCCATGGATAGATCGAGACTAATAACGGGGGAATATTCGAACAGGTGCACGTTTTTGGGCAAACTATCGGCCAGCCCCCGTGCCAAGGCACTAGGGTTTAACAAGACGGTACCTGGGGTGTAAATACCCGTGCTGTAATGCTCGAAGCCAACGCGATCGTGCAAGGCTGCCCCCTCGAGCCATTCATAGGGCTCATTCAGGGAATCGAGCATTTCCCGGGTGGGCACCAAAACCTGCTTTACCCCACGCTGCGATACAGCGGTATGGTATTTGCCGTCTTGGCGCCAGTCGCAATCGATCTGGTGCGCGTCAACTGCGGCTTTCAGAGCATCAATGGCGGCACGCGAAAGCCGCGCATGCTGCTCGGCTTGGGCAAGCTCAGCCAACGAGCTGCCTACATTATGGGGGATATCAATGGCAAAACCTGAATTGCGGCCCTGGGCCCCCTCGCCTACCTGCTCTGCCTCGAGCACAATAATATCCGCCCCAGGGCGTAACTCGGCTAAACGCCTGGCCGCCGCCAAACCTGCAAATCCACCCCCAATGACCAAAAACTCGGCCTCGAGTTCGTGTTCCAAGACGGGCTTAGGCGAACGTTTGGGCAGCAAAGCGCTCCAACCGTTGTGTGGATCGTTATCAGGCAAGATGGAAATTGTGCGCATAAACAATATCTTTTGGTTATTTATTAGCGGTCAAGCATAATGACATAATAGGCAGCGGGCCTAAAAACAGTCAATGGTATAAAAGCCTAATGTTTCAGCCTATTGCTTCAAGCACAATTATAATGGGTACTGATGGTCGCCTATCAGCTATAATTGCCTTATTTCTTCTTGCTCATTACGATGACCAGGCCGTTTCCGCATCTCAATACCTCACAAATCGAAGCCTTGCGTACGCGCATTGCTCAGCTCTTTGGCAACCAAACGCCTGCGAAACCACAAGTGGTTGATTTTCAAGGACAGCGTTTTGTGGTTAAATTTCAGCGCCTTGAAAAGGATCGCCGCCGCAGGGAACGGCTTAGCGCGCTTGCCTATTTTCTATTGTTCCGGCAATGGCTAGCCCCAAAACGCTTTAAGGCCTTAGGTATTTACGAGGAAGCCGAGCGCATCAACGACCTTGATCAGGCAGGGGTGCCAGTGGCCCCAATATACTATTTTGATCAGCGTTTTTTTATCCAGGCCTTTAGTGGCACATCGTTGGATACGGTGCTACCGCGCCGCCCTGCTACAGAGCGCCTGGTTCTTATCCGGCAAGTCATCAAAAACCTGGCCCACCTGCACCAGCAGGGCCAATGGCATGGCGGCCCTCAAATCAGGAACCTTACGCTGCACGACAACCAGCTCTATCGTATAGACTTTGAAGAGCGTTTTGGTTTTTCTGCGCCTCTGGCCTTGGCACAGGCCTATGACTTATTGCTAAGTTTTAATTCGATTAAGAAGTTTTTGGACAATGACCTTGAATTAGGCAAAAGTCTTTTTATGCAGTATTGGATGGAAAATCCTGATCCTGCACTGATCCCTTATCTGGAAAAAATACTGCGCTGGTTACGCCCTTTTTTATGGATAGAAAACTGGCCCGGCCGCAATAGCACAAAAAACAACGACCTTCAGTCCTCTTTATTCTTTGCGCAAATATTGCGCGATTTGCTACCCATGCTAACAACCCACGCTAATCAACCGAGCAATTGATACCAACTTAAGTCAATTGCTCGGTGGTTTACGATTAGGTCATGTGAAGAAAAATATTAATATCGATATATGGCTGCAATACCTGTGTCTGTAGGCATAGCATTTTTAGGCAAAACCCACAGTTTGCCGCTACGACGAATGGTCATCTCGGCCAGGTCATCGAGTACATCCTCGGTATCCGGAGCAGAGAAATCATCTAAAAATTCTATTTGTTTCTGCTCGCGCAATATACGCCCTGCAATGCGCTGATCAGCCGAGATAAACAACGTTTGTACGCGTCCATCAAGGATAGCTGCCAAAATACTTTGGATATTATCGCTTGCCAGGCCAGTACCATGGGCCTTCTTAAATCGGGCTATTTCCGTAGTGACCCGCTCTTGAAGCACAGGCTCAACAATTTGCCAGGCGCGCTGACGTAGCTCTTCAACACTGAGCGAAGTGGGATCAATGCTGATGCCATCCTTTAACAACTGGGTGTTATGCGAAATTTTACGAAAAACGCCCTGGTATTCTGGTAGTGCGGCCAATACGATAGGCAGCTGACTCTGCTTGCTGACTTGCTCAATAATGGCGCGATCGACTACACGGAAAAAGCGTTCAGTATCAACCTCGACAGCTTCTGCGCGCCCGCCATGGCCATGGAACATCGCCGCACTGGTGCGTGCTGCTGCGCCTAGCCGATAGCTGGCCATGCTAAGCGTGCCTGCCTCTCGCTCTTCACCTAATGCCTGTTCCATGGTGGAGGGAAAGTCATCACCCATAACAATGTGGTCAATGACATCGCGGTTCCCCTCGAACATTTGCACCGCTTGGCGTGTGACGCACAAGATCTGAAAGCGGTCCATGGTTTGGGTTTGTCTCAGGAGCGGTTTAATGTGAAAGGAATCTGAGACGACAGCAAAATCTGGGGTCGTACGTTGTAATTTGAATACCTGAAACTGATCCTTTTTGGCTAAAATAGCCAAACCGTCCAGGGTGTGCTGCCAAAAGTGCTCATCGTTGGCGAGCCGATGAAACGGCTCCAAAAATGTTTCGTATTCATTTTTGTGAAGGTTATTGCTAAGCGAACGTTCTAATTCTTTGACCAGGTTTTTAAAACGAATGGGATCCTGGGCATTATCTGGATGGCTCCGATGAGTCGCTTGATATAAAGACAGACATGGGCCTTCTTGTCTTTCTAAAAACGGGGCAAGTGCTTCAAAGGATAAATGACCCATAAATAAGACTCCTTGAATGAGCAAAATGAAAAGTGAAAAACGCAGCTAAAGGTGTTAAGAAAATCGGCCGAGAACTAGGCAGGCCGAAATAAAAAACAACTAATTGGTGTGGTGCTGCTGTCTGAGCGCCAAACCCAGAAATAACAACCCCCAGCCCTGAAATAAAATATCAATGGCTAACAACATGCCCATGATAAACATGCTGTTTTCTGGCCACCCCCAGGCAATCAGCAATCCAGCCAATACGCTGATTAATCCGGAAAAAGCAAGCCAGCGCCACCCCGATTGGGCCCGGTTGTTAAACCAAATCCAGAGACGTAATGCCCCCAGGCCAATCAAACTGGCGCCTAACAACAGCGTTAGAAAAACCGCCCCCAATTCAGGATTGGAAAATGCGACAAAGCCGCCAAAAAGATAGAGCAGACCACTTAGCGACCACAACACGAAATTAGCCCATGGACGCGTGCGCCACGCGTGGACCAGCTGCGCCACCCCGCCAACGATCATCATCAAACCAACAAACCAGACGCTGACTACCGCAGCCATCAAGACATGCAGGCTGGCGATCACACCAAGAATCAGCAAAATAATGCCCAGGCCAACAAACCAGCCCCACTTTGAGGCAAGTTGCCTAAGCGCCTGGGCCAATGTGGAATCTTCGGGGAACTGAGGAGGACGGGGATTCACCATGATTTTCCTTTATTGCAGGTTTATATACTTTTATTATATACAATTAGATAACATTATTTTCTAAAACCATTCATAAATCGATCTAAATTGATAAAGGGGAAGTTATGCCTCAAAACGATGCCGCAGCGTTTTGGAACGAGCGCTTTGCACAACAGGATTATTATTATGGCAAACGCCCTAATGATTTCCTCAGGCAACAGATAGGTAGCTTTGCCCCGGCCAGCAAAATCCTGTCTTTAGGTGAGGGTGAAGGACGCAATGCAGTCTTTTTAGCCCAGCACGGACATCAGGTTACCGCTTTGGATGCGGCACAAGCTGGTCTTGACAAAGCCAAACAACTGGCCGCCGAACACTACGTTGCCATTAATACCATCCAAACTCAGCTACAAAACTATAGGCTGGAACCCAACCAGTGGGATGGTATTATTGCCATTTTTTGCCACCTGCCCGCCCCTTTACGCCAACAAGTACATGAACAAATAAAATATAGCCTCACACCAGGGGGCATCTTTTTACTTGAGGCCTACACTCCGAAACAACTCGAATATGGCACCGGGGGTCCCAAAAATATCGATCTACTTTATGACCCGGAAGTTATTAAAAAAGAGCTGTCAGGCCTGGAAATGCTCCATTTTAAAGAAGTTGAACGAGATATTCACGAAGGCCTCGGCCACCGTGGTCTCTCTTCTGTGCTGCAAATCGTTGCCCGTAAAACTTAAGGTCGAATCAAAAACCCCAAAATGAGTAACGAACTCATTTTGGGGTTAGCAGAAAATCAATACCGGCTACGTCCCAGTTCAGCAGCGCTACGGTCATGGGTACGCTGTGCTCTGATGACTTGCCGGCTAAACAACACCATCACTGGGCGGCAGGTTCTACTGATTAATCATGGATTCAACACGACCTCTCAGCTCATCATCCTGCTGAATAGCCAGGCTGATGCCATTGTATTCCTCTACAGAGAAACCATCAGCTTCCACGGCTGCGACCATTTCTTGATCGGCCTGCTGCAATATTTCCTGGCGAGCGGCTTCACCACTTGCCTGTTCCAGTTGCGGCTGATACTCCTGTGCCACCGTGGCTACTTTACGCGATGCATCGATGTAGCGCTCTAGCTGCTCATCTGTAGGCTGAACAACTTCGGGGGCATCTGGAGCAGCAGGAGGTGTGCTCTGCTGAGCATAGGACAATGTAGAAGCAGCGCCAAACGCCATAGTGAAAAGAATTGCGGTGGAAAGACGTTTAAAACTAAAGGGCATGTGCACCTCCTAAAGATGAATGGTTCTTCCATCATCCCCAAAGGCCCCTTGGACTGGCAAGTTTCCACCTGTAAGCATTTATGAGCTGTGCATTATCGGCATTGCTATTAAAACCATTATTTATATAATATTTTTTTGGTAATAACTCCCCCAAAGCCCATGGCATCCCAACTGCAGCAGATAGGCGGCCTTATCCAACCAACTACTTGAAATGTTAATGTTTAGCCAAACTAGACATGCTTAGACACATGTCGTGGCGATTGCTTATAAAAAAAGCCACCTGATGGTGGCTTCTAGTGAGCAATTTACGCTGCCTTAGTCTGCTTCAGGCAAACTAAAGTCACGCGGTTTAAGCGCCTCGGGCTTCAAAAAATCTTTGCGGCCGACGTTATCATGATCACCCAATAACTGGCCATCAACCTCAAGCCCATACAGGCTGTGCTTATGGAAAGTATCCAGATACAGCTCGCGGGTTTCGGTCACATCGCCCGTGTAGCGCGGATCTTGTGGCCGCTCTTGGCTATTGATGTAATAGGCCAGATCCCAGGCATCCTGCTCACTGATAGTATTAGGTTGACCTAAAGGCATGTTGTATTTAATAAAACTGGCCAGCGTAAATAGTCTCGCAATACCAGCTCCCCAGTTATAGGAATCATCACCCCATAATGCTGGAAATACCACCTCAGAATCTACCTTCTGGCCAGCCCCATCTACACCATGGCATAAAGCGCATTGGGCGTTATATACCTCTTTGCCGCGTATTGCATCAGGCTCGAGTTCGGGCTCGTCAATGCGTGGATAGCCACGACCATAAAAAGGCCGTGATTCATATACCGGAACATCTTTGGCCAGCCAGTGCATATAAGCCATTAAGGCAAGCATTTCATCGCTGCCGTACTCTGGCGGTGTACCATTCATGGAATAGGAAAAGCATCCGGCGATGCGCTCTTCCAATGAGTTGACATGATCGTTTTTGCCACGGAAGTCGGGCAAAGTAACTACCGCAGGCCAAACCGGGCCAGAAAAAGGCAACCGCCCGTCTCCCAAATGACAGCTCGAACAGTTCATATTGTTAAAAACATTTTCGCCCCGCAGCTGCTGTGTATTGACAAATAAATCATGGCCGCGGCGGATGGCCTCTTTGAGCTTGGGATGCATATCCTCTTCTTCCAAAGCTTCTATCGCCGGCGGAATATGCACAAAATCACCCTCTTTAGGCAAGGGGGCTGCAGGGGCAATGCGTGTGAGCAATTCTTTTAACTCAGCGCTGGGCTCACCTTCAATCACGCCGGTATAGCTATCGATGGCAGCAGCCGGCAAGGCTACCAATGAACTAAATACAAAAACCCCAAGCGGCTTAAAAACAGCTTTTTTGATGACGTCAATCACTACAATCTCCAGACGTTTAATGGTTATCTACTGATACTGCTGGCTGTTGCCCTAACCACGCTGCCACAGCTTGTATGTCTTCATCTGACATGCGATTGGCAATATCCTTCATCAAGCCAAGCGGATCATTGCCTCGCTTGCCCGCCTTCCAGGCTTGCAATTGGGTCGCAATATAAGCAGGATGCTGGCCCGCGATGTTGGGGAAATCATCGCCTACCCCTTGATTACCGGGGCCGTGGCAGCTCACACAGGCCACGATGTAGTTATTCCAGTCACCCCGTAAAGCGAGCTGCTTGCCCCGCTCTAATAATGCCTGCTCAACTTCTGGAGTAGAGTCCGCAGGAACCACCTCAAGGCTGGCGTAATAGGCAGCAACATCCGGGATTTGTTCCTCGGTCAACATTTTGGCAAAAGGCTCCATGGAAGGATTAACGCGCTGACCCGAACGAAAATCTTCCAATTGTTTAACCAAGTAGCCTGCCGATATACCGCTTAGCCGAGGCCATGGCTCAGCACCTTCATTGTTCATGCCACTGCCATCGGCCTGATGGCAAGCAACACAAGCCACCGTAGCAGCCTTGCCGCGCTCGATGGCTTCGGCATCTTGTTCATTGGCGTACGCTAATGAACCCGCAAGGCTGCCGCCCAAGACGAATAAGCAGGCTAAATGCTGCAGCTTTTTATGTAATTTAAAATTCATAAAGCCCTCATGTTCAATATCTTATTTGCGCACCTCAACTGGATGAGCATGCGCCGACTGTTCTTCTAGCCGAACGAGCCCTCAATTTCATATTATATATATAGTAATTAGCTTATTCCAAGCGCGAAGGAGTTTAGCAAAAAAAAAGCCCAGATCGCTAAACTGATCTGGGCAGATATTTTAAAAATGCCGCGCAAAGGCCAAGTGGCTATTGCCTTATTCTATACCGTTGCTGCATTTTAAGGCGTTATTTTCCTTCGAGAAATGATTTGAGCTTGTCGGCCCGGCTTGGATGCCTGAGTTTACGCAAAGCCTTTGCCTCGATTTGACGAATACGCTCTCGTGTCACATCAAACTGCTTGCCTACTTCTTCGAGGGTTTGATCCGTACTCATCTCGATACCAAAACGCATACGCAAGACTTTGGCCTCACGTGGAGTGAGAGAATCAAGAACTTCTTTGACAATTTCCTGCATTGAGCCGTGCAAGGCCGAATCCATAGGCGATGTCGTATTGGTGTCCTCGATAAAATCGCCCAAGTGGGAATCGTCATCATCACCAATTGGCGTTTCCATAGAGATGGGCTCTTTGGCAATTTTCAGGATCTTGCGTACCCGGTCTTCAGGAAGGTCCATTTTTTGTGCCAAGGTGGCGGGATCCGGCTCTTCACCAGTTTCTTGGAGAATTTGGCGATTAATGCGATTCATTTTATTGATGGTTTCAATCATATGAACCGGAATTCGAATGGTACGCGCCTGATCCGCAATTGAACGTGTGATGGCCTGACGAATCCACCAGGTGGCGTAAGTGGAGAACTTATAACCGCGACGGTATTCAAATTTGTCGACTGCCTTCATGAGACCAATATTGCCCTCTTGAATGAGGTCGAGGAACTGCAAGCCACGGTTAGTATATTTTTTAGCGATAGAAATAACCAAACGCAGGTTTGCTTCTGTCATATCGCGCTTTGCTTTACGAGCTTTGGCTTCACCAGACAGCATGCGTTTGTTGGCTTCCTTGAGGTCAGCCAGAGGCAGCACAACATTGCGCTGAATCTCGAGCAGCTTGTTTTGCAGCTCTTGAATGGCAGGCACATAGCGCTCGAGGTCCTCGGCATAAGGCGGGTTTTTGGCGAGTTGCTCTTCTACCCACCCTAATTCAGTTTCATTGCCAGGGAAACTTTTGATGAAATATGAGCGAGGCATACCAGCGCGATTAACACAGATCTGCAAGATTTGGCGCTCATATTTGCGCACTTCGGCAACTTGCTCGCGCATGGTGTCAGCAAGTTTTTCCACCATTTTGGCAGTAAAACGAATGCCCATAAATTCATTCAGAATCTGCTCTTTGGCCTCAAGGTAGCCGGGGCTGCGATAGCCTTCAGTTTCAAAGGCAACACGCATCTTTTCAAACCACTTTTGAATGGTATCGAATTTCTTGAGCGATTTTTCATGCAGATATTCGATTTGGGAGCTGCTCATGCCCCCTGCTGGCCCCTCATCGCCATCTTCGCGGGTAGCACCGGCACCAGCGTACTCCTCGCCATCGTCATCAATCAAGCCATCAACGACGTCATCAATGGGCATATTGCCTTCGCGCACCTCGTTGATATAGGCGAGCACTTCGTTTACGGTTGTTGGGCAAGCGGCAATCGCCATGACCATATCTTTAAGGCCATCTTCAATGCGCTTGGCAATTTCAATTTCACCCTCGCGGGTAAGCAGCTCGACGGAACCCATTTCACGCATATACATGCGCACGGGATCGGTGGTACGACCAAAATCCGAATCTACTGTGGTTAACGCTGCATCGGCTTCCTCGTCAACATCGTCATCGACGGAGGCCATGGGCGCATTATCGCTCATGAGCAAGGTTTCGGCGTCGGGGGCCTGGTCGTAAACCGAAATACCCATATCACCAAAAGTGGCGATGATGCGCTCGATAGCATCGGCGTCCACAAGATCATCAGGCAAATGGTCGTTAATCTCGCCATAAGTGAGGTAGCCACGATCCTTGCCCAGTTTAATAAGCGCCTTGAGGCGATTACGACGGGCTTCTTGCTCTTCGGGCGTTAGTTGACCGCGTCCACCAAAGACATCACGCTCGGTACGCGCCCGTTTGGCGCCGCGCCGAGCAGGCTGGGGCTCTAGAAGCTCTTCGGTATCCTCGTCTTCGGTAAAGTCATTATCTAGCTCGTCATAGCTCGCTGTCTTTGCCGGGCGACCGCGTTTGGCTGCTTTTTTAGCACCCTTTTTCGCTGCGGATGGTGCATCGGTAGTTGCTTCGGCTGTAACTTTTTTAGCCGCCTTCTTGGCAGCCTTTTTAGCCGTTACCTTTTTAGCCGCCTTTTTGGCTGCTTTTTTGGCGGCCTTCTTGGCTGTAGCCTTTTTCGCTGCTGCTTTTTTAGCTGCTGCTTTTTTAGCTACTTTCTTGGTTGCTTTTTTGGCTGAGGCTTTCTTGGCCGCTTTAGTAGCAGCCGGGGTATCTTCGGTGCCCTGAATAGATTCCTCGACCTGCGCAGAGGTGCTCTTTTCGTCAGATGACTGAGCGTAAGCGATTGTCGTCTTCTTTGGAGTCGTTGTAGGTTTACCAGTCGATTGTGTCATATTGGATTCCATTGACGATTCACCTATCACAGTGAATTATGTTGCAGGACAATTAAAAAAGAGGATATACAACGTATAAAGGACAAAGATACATTGATTAGTATTGCAGGCAGTGCTAATGAGTTTTCCCTATCGATAAGGGCTGCGGTGTTCTACCCCGTACCTCGTATCAATGCATTTTGTTAATTGCCATACAATTATTTAGAATGCATGCGCTTTTTGCATGGTTAATTTATCCAGTTAGTTTACTGCAGTTAGTTGCCTGGTGCACCTGGTGCAGCAGTAAGTTCCGCCAGTCGGCGTGTTAATAGCTGATAACGCTGTCGGACATCGGCACCAGTTAACCCGCCTTCGATGAGGGTCAACTGCTCGGTTTTGATATGGTCTATCTCGATACGCCTTAAGGCGTCTTGCCACTCGGAAAGCGGATCCGGCAACTCTTGCTCGGGCAGCTGTTGCGCCATCCCTTTTAACTGTGCCGCAAGTTCGCTGCGAGGGTCAACCACCTCGAGCACAGCACCGCTATGTGCGCACCCAGTGTCGTTAATTAAGGCAATCAGCTCTTGTACATATATCAGATGGGGGCTCTGTACTACAATTTCAAGTTGTTCAGCGGTTATCTTGTCACTCAGCTCGGGGTGCATTAGTAATAGTTGCAGCAATCTTTGGGCCAGCGGCGTAACTTGCCGCCCCAGCCCAGTTGGGCGCGCCGGGCCAGTAGCGGCTGCCCTGCCCCCCCTTTCCG
>Ga0079226_10001699_pt1 | contig 16913 bp, 15 predicted proteins | sample Poulit2014_FD_76345 | JGI IMG/M metagenome (GOLD analysis project Ga0079226, IMG submission 76345) | Agricultural soil microbial communities from Georgia to study Nitrogen management - Poultry litter 2014 | ecosystem: Environmental > Terrestrial > Soil > Agricultural land | place: USA: Georgia...
AAATTGAAATGGAGGGAACCCTTTTTGATTGATGTAAATAAATTCGAAAGTATGCAAATAGGTTTGGCTTCTCCTGAAAAAATCAGAAGCTGGTCTTATGGTGAAGTTAAAAAGCCGGAAACGATCAACTATCGGACATTAAAACCAGAACGCGAAGGTCTTTTTGATGAACGTATCTTTGGTCCGACCAAAGACTGGGAATGTGCTTGCGGAAAATATAAACGAATCCGTTATAAGGGGATCGTTTGTGATCGTTGTGGAGTTGAAGTCACGCGCTCTAAAGTTCGTCGTGAACGAATGGGGCATATTGAGTTGGCAGCTCCGGTTTCTCATATCTGGTATTTCAAGGGGATCCCATCACGAATGGGTCTAGTGCTGGACATGAGTCCGCGGGCTTTAGAAGAAATTATCTATTTTGCTTCTTATGTTGTGGTTGATCCAGGCAATACAAGTCTGGAAAAGAAACAATTATTAACTGAACGTGAATATCGTGAAAAACGTGAACAATACGGCCAGGAATTTAATGCGGCTATGGGAGCAGAAGCCATTCGTCAGCTATTAAATACAGTGGATCTTGAAGCTGAAGCAGTTGAATTAAAAGAAGAGTTAAAAAGTGCATCCGGTCAAAAAAGAACACGTGCGATTCGTCGTCTAGATATTCTAGAAGCTTTCCGTACTTCCGGCAATGAACCAAGTTGGATGGTTATGGATGTAATTCCAGTGATTCCGCCAGATTTGCGTCCGATGGTTCAGTTGGAAGGCGGCCGTTTTGCAACAAGTGATTTAAATGACTTATATCGTCGTGTCATTAACCGTAATAATCGTTTGAAACGTTTATTGGATTTAAATGCGCCTAATATTATCGTCCAAAATGAAAAACGGATGCTACAAGAAGCTGTGGATGCCTTGATTGACAATGGTCGTCGTGGTCGTCCAGTAGCAGGGCCAGGCAATCGTCCACTAAAATCACTTTCTCATATGTTAAAAGGAAAGCAAGGACGCTTCCGTCAGAACTTATTAGGTAAACGGGTAGACTATTCAGGTCGTTCGGTTATCTGTGTAGGACCTTTTTTGAAGATGTATCAATGTGGTCTGCCAAAGGAAATGGCAATTGAATTATTTAAGCCTTTTGTCATGAAAGAATTAGTAGAACGCGAGTTAGCTTCAAATATCAAAAATGCTAAACGTAAAATTGAAAGACAAGAAGATGATGTTTGGGATGTCGTTGAAGATGTAATTAAAGAACATCCAGTTCTGTTGAACCGGGCACCGACCCTGCACCGTTTAGGAATACAAGCTTTTGAACCTATTTTAGTTGAAGGACGTGCTATTCGGCTGCATCCGCTGGTTTGTGAGGCTTACAATGCCGATTTTGACGGAGACCAAATGGCTGTCCATGTGCCTTTAAATGAAGAAGCACAAGCCGAAGCGCGGATGTTGATGCTGGCAGCTCAGCATATCTTAAATCCTAAAGATGGGAAGCCTGTTGTTACGCCATCTCAAGATATGGTATTAGGAAACTATTATCTAACTTTAGAAGAAGTGGGCCGTGAAGGTGAAGGTATGATTTTCCGGGATATGGATGAGGCTTATGCTGCCTGGAAAGCCGGCTATGTTCATTTGCATTCGCGGGTTGCTGTTGATCCTAATCGTTTAGGAAACAAACCGCTTACTGATTTTCAAAAAGACCGTTTAATGGTGACGACAGTAGGTAAGATCATTTTTAACTCGATCATGCCATCAGAATTTCCTTATCTGAATGAACCCACTGATTTTAACTTGACAGTACAAACTCCTGATAAATACTTTGTTGAACCAGGTACCGATATTCCTGCTTTCATTAAGGAGCAAGAGTTAGTTGGTCCTTTCAAAAAAGGTAATTTAGGAGATGTCATTGCAGAGGTCTTTAAACGTTTTAAAGTAACAGAAACTTCACGTATGTTAGACCGGCTGAAAGACTTAGGCTATAAGCATTCAACTCATGCGGGTATCACAGTTGGTATTTCTGATATTACCGTCCTAGAAGAAAAAGAAAGTCTGATCAATGATGGCCATAAGCAGGTAAACACTATCACCAAACAATTCCGTCGTGGTCTGATTACAGATGATGAACGTTATGAACGAGTGATCAATGTCTGGAATGAAGCGAAAGATAAGATCCAGTTGAAGCTGATGGAATCATTAGGAGCACAAAATCCAATCTTCATGATGTCAGATTCTGGAGCTCGTGGGAATATCTCTAACTTTACTCAGCTGGCTGGTATGCGTGGTTTGAAGGCTGCTCCAAGTGGTAAAATTATGGAACTGCCCATTGTTTCGAATTTCCGTGAAGGCTTGACTGTATTGGAAATGTTTATTTCAACTCATGGTGCTCGTAAAGGGATGACAGATACTGCTTTGAAGACAGCTGATTCAGGTTATCTGACGCGTCGTCTGGTTGATGTAGCTCAGGATGTCATTATTCGTGAAGATAACTGCGGTACAGATCGTGGGCTTGATATTGAAGCTATTACAGAAGGCAATGAAATAATTGAGACTTTAGAAGAACGTCTGGTAGGACGCTATACTAGTAAGACGATTTATCATCCCGAAACAAATGAATTAATGGTTGAAAAAGATCATTTGATGACTGAATTAGATGCTAAGGCTATTGTCGATGCGGGCATCACCAAGGTGTCAATTCGTTCTGCTTTTACTTGTAATACTAAGCATGGTGTTTGTAAACACTGCTATGGGCGTAATTTAGCAACTGGCAATGAAGTCGAAGTAGGTGAAGCCGTAGGTACTGTAGCTGCTCAATCCATTGGTGAACCTGGGACTCAGTTGACTATGCGTACTTTCCATACAGGTGGAGTTGCTGGAGATGATATTACTCAAGGTTTACCACGGGTACAAGAAATTTTTGAAGCGCGTAATCCAAAAGGGGAAGCGGTAATTACCGAGGTAACTGGTGAAATAACAGAAATTGCCGAAGATGCTGCAACCCGAACCAAAGAAGTGACAATCACAGGGGATACGGATACCCGTACCTATACTGTCCCTTATACAGCTCGTATGAAAGTTGCTGAAGGAGATCGTATCCATCGTGGTGCACCACTTACTCAAGGTTCGATCGACCCTAAACAACTGCTGCAAGTTCGTGATGTTATCTCGGTCGAAAATTATCTTTTGCGTGAAGTACAACACGTTTACCGTATGCAAGGGGTAGAAATCGGTGATAAGCATATTGAAGTAATGGTACGTCAAATGTTACGTAAAGTTCGGGTAATGGATCCAGGAGATACTGATATTTTACCAGGTACTTTACTTGATATTGCTGATTTTAAAGATCAAAATTATAATACTTTGGTTAAAGGCGGTATTCCTGCTACTTGCCGTCCCGTTTTATTGGGAATTACCAAAGCTTCATTGGAAACAAATAGTTTCTTATCGGCAGCTTCTTTCCAAGAAACAACACGTGTCTTAACGGATGCGGCTCTGCGTGGTAAGAAAGATCCACTGTTAGGATTGAAAGAAAATGTTATTATCGGTAAAATTATTCCAGCCGGAACAGGCATGGCACGTTACCGTAATATGGAACCTAAAGAAGTGGTAAGTGAAAATGTATATAGCATTTCTGATATTGAGGCACAGATGGCTGCAGAAGATGCGATAAATGAGCTAAATGATAAAGAATAATAAAAATCTGAGATTCAGTTTTTCTAAACTGGATCTCAATTTTTTTAAAAGATTTGACAAAATTGATCTATTTGTGCTAGTCTTTATCACAATAAAACATTTCCTTTGATTTAGAAAGTAAGCTTAAAGTAGTCTTTAGAGAGACATGATTGTGGTGAGACATGTTGATGATGATAAGCTGAAAATGGCTAATGAGGAACTTTTGATGATAAGTAATCAAAAGCGACATGGTTTGTCGTTATCCAAACCATCGATTAGATCCTTAGTCGAGTTTGAGTATTTTATAAAGGTGGTACCGCGTTGATTCGCCCTTTCGTTGAGTTTTTAACTTGTACGAAGGGGCTTTTTTTATTTATTAAAGGAGGAATTAGAATGAGTACATTAGTAAAAAAAGATATTCCCTTTACAGTCGATCATGTAGGGAGTTTCTTGCGTCCAGAAACTTTGAAAAAGGCCAGGACAGATTTCCACGCAGGAAAAATCGATCAAGAAAAATTGCGTAAGATTGAAGACCAGGCCATCATCGATTTAGTCGAAAAAGAAAAAGCGGTTGGTTTAAAGGGAATTACAGATGGTGAGTTTCGTCGTAGTTTTTGGCATTTAGACTTTTTGGAACATTTAAATGGGGTAGCGGGTTATGTACCTGAAAAAGGTTATAATCAGCATTTTCATGGGCAAACAGCTCCATCTTATAACATCCGTGTAGTAGATAAGATTTCATTTAATGATAACCATCCGTTTTTAGCAGATTTTGAATTTTTACAAAAAACGGTTGGAACCAAAGGCGATGCTATCGCAAAAGCAACGATTCCAAGTCCTAATATGATTTTGCGCCAAGAGCTTTTGGCGAATGACGGTTCATCAAAAATACATGAAATTTATCCGAATATTGAAGATTTTTATCATGATTTAGCGCAAACTTATCAAGCTGTAATTGCAGCTTTTTATAGTAAGGGTTGTCGCTATTTACAATTTGATGACACGAATTGGGCCTTTCTGGCAGATGCTAATAAACGCCAGGAAATTCAGGAGAAAGGAATGGAACCAAAAAAGGTTGCCCAGATCTGTACAGATATTATTAATGGTGCATTAGCTGATAAGCCAGCGGATATGGCGTTAACAACTCATATTTGCCGAGGCAATCATGCCTCTTCCTGGTTGTTTTCCGGTGGCTATGAGCCAATTGCTAAAGAATTATTTGCAACTCATTATGATGGTTACTTTTTAGAATATGATTCGGATCGGGCAGGCGATTTCGAGCCTTTACGCTATTGGAATAATAAAACAAGCAAAGTAGTTTTAGGACTCGTCACTTCAAAATTTCCTGAATTGGAAGATAAAACGTTAGTTAAAGAACGAATTAAAGAAGCTACTAAGTATATTCCGTTAGAAAACTTAGCGATAAGTCCCCAATGCGGCTTTGCTTCTACTGAGGAAGGAAATCATCTTACAGAAGAACAACAATGGAATAAAATAGAGTTGTTACAAGAAATTGCAGCAGATATCTGGTAATTATGGTCACTCATTTCAGTTTCAGGCTAGAATTTAAGTAAGATAAATTTTAAGGATGTAGAAAAATGGAAAAAATTTTGATTGTTGAAGATGATGACAGTATTAATAATTTGCTGTATGATTTATTGGCCGCAGATTATCAGGTGACGCAAGCTTTTGCTGGTTCTGAAGCTCGGCGAATTTTAACTAAAGAATACTTTGATTTGATTTTGTTGGATTTAATGCTGCCTGGAGTAAGCGGCGAAGAACTTATTCGAGAAATCAGGCTGACAATTAAGACGCCAATTATTGTTATTACTGCTAAAAACGAGCCCATGGTCTTATCGGCTGTTTTAGAAGAAGGAGCAAACGACTATATTGCAAAGCCCTTTAATACAGTAGAGGTGACTGCCCGAGTTAAAAACCAGCTGCGAAATCATGTCTCAAAGTCACAGGTGAAAAAAATTTTACAGGTGGGCGACATTACAATGGATCAGGAGTCCAGAAGCGTCTGCTATGTGAAACAGCCACTTGATCTAACTCAAAAAGAATATGACTTATTGCAGTGTTTTTTACAGCATCCTAGAAAAGTTTTTACTAAAGCTAATCTTTACGAAACTGTCTGGCAAGATGACTATTTGGGAGATGATAATACAGTGACAGTCCATATTTCCCGTTTACGCAATAAATTTCAAGCAGTTACAGAAAAAGAAATTATCAAGACTATTTGGGGCGTAGGTTTTCAACTAAATCAAATGTAAGACTTTTTTAAGACTTATGTCAGACTTTTGAAAATTCTCCTTACTAGACTAAGATTATAAAAAAAAGGAGAACAAAGAATGAAAAATATCATAACTACACAGGCTGTGACAAAAAAATATGGTAAACAGACTGCGTTACACAATGTGTCGATCCATGTACGACCTGGAGAAGTTTATGGCTTAGTAGGAAAAAATGGAGCAGGTAAATCAACGCTGTTTAGAGTTATCATGGGGCTGGCTAAATCTAATGATGGCGAAGTTACTATTTATGACGAGTCTTCAGTAGAAAACTTAACGGAAGCACAAAAAAATATTGGTTTTATGTTTGGTGCACAGTATTTTTCTTATCTGAATGCCAAAGAGAATTTGAACTATACTTGTAAAATCAAAGGGATCTCTGATAAAAAGGAAGTTGACCGTGTGCTGCAGCTAGTCGAATTAGATAAAGTACAAAAAAAGTGAAGTCTTTTTCAATGGGAATGAAACAACGTTTGAATATTGCGAATGCTTTAATTGGTAATCCAGATTTAATTATTATGGATGAGCCAATTAATGGTCTTGATCCGCAGGGAATTGCAAGTTTTAGGAAATTAGTTCAGAAAATGAATCGAGAACAAGGGACAACGTTTATGCTTTCTTCTCATATTTTAGGTGAATTGGGTCAGTTAGCGACCCGCTTTGGTTTTATTCATGATGGCGAACTGCTAAAAGAAGTGGATCGTGAGACATTGCTGGGAAAAATCGAAGATCAAGTAATCATTGGAGTTGATCAGCCGGAAAAAGCCGCCTACTTATTAGAAAATAATTTTGATTCTTTAAATTATACGGTAAATGGTGATAAAGAACTTGTTTTGACTAATCATATAGAGGAAACTGCCCAAATGGCTAAAGTGTTGATCGAAGGTGGGCTGGCGTTACACAAACTGATACCTCATCAACAAACTTTAGAAGACTATTATCTGGCGCTTATTCATCAAGGGGGTCAAGACAATGTTTAATTATATAAGAGCTGATTTATATCGTATTCTTCATAAAAGAAGCAATTTGGTTTATTGGATCGTACTGGCAGCTTTATTTGTGATTATTGCTGTATTAAGTGCGACCAGCTATCAAGGGAATCTGACTGAGCTGACTGTTATTTATTATGAGTTAGCTGGTAGCGGACTTTTAGTTGCGGGTATGCTGCTGGTATGCCCACAATTTTATTATGCAGTCTATTTGGATGAACTAAGTAATAAGAATTTCATACGTATTTTTAGTAGCGGACTCCGTAAAAGTGAGTATATCTTAGCTAAGATTATGGTCTCAGTTATATATATGCTAACAGTTTTTGTTTTTTTAACAATAATATATATGCTGACTTTTCTTATTATAATGTTATTTAACCACGGGGTTCCATTTTTATCCTTTGCCCAGATCACTCAGTTATTAGCTGTCGTTGGTTATCTAATGTTATTTACCTTAGCTTTTAGTGCTTTGACAAATGTAATTAGCTTGAAGTTACAAAATAGCAATATCTCTTTGTCATTGTTTTTTATTACTTCACTTGGACTTGCCTCTTCTTTAGTAGGATTAGTGAACCGACTGCCTTTGATTAATAGGATAGATTTGGATCCCTATTTACTTTCGACAAATATGGATACACTACTAGCACGATTGACGGAAACCATGTCAATCGCAGGAAAGAGCGGCAATAGTTCAAAAGGTGGTTTTGCAGCAGCATTCAGCATCTCGCAAGGAATAGGGACTATAAACGCAAAGCCTTTTATAATTATTGGCAGCTATTTAATTGTTAGTACATTGCTTTCATTTTTGGTATTACAGCATTCAGATATTAAAGAAAACTAGTGGGTGATTTTTTGGTCATACTTTTATTTATCAGTTTAGGATTTAATTTGTTGCTGATTTTTATTGGTCTCTTTTTTCAACGTGATTTAAAAGATGCAATCAGACAAGTTCAGAAAATAAAAAAAGGGAACTCACGTGCTCCGCTCAAAAGAATTGGCTTTTCAAAAAAAAGTCAGCAATTGGTTGAAGAAATTAATGAGTTAGTTCTTTCCTTTGATCAGACAACCAGAAAAAATCAGAAAATGGCGCAACAGAATAAAGAAATGATTGCTTCGATCTCACATGATTTTCGTACGCCCTTAACTTCAATGCTCGGTTATCTGCAGATGTTAGACAAGACTAGGCTGTCATCACGCGATAAGAGATACTTGATGATTATACAAGAACGCACTCAGCTGATCTCAAAGCTGATTGATGAATTTTATTTTTTGAGTTTATTAGAGGCAGATGATTATCAGCTCCATTTAGAAGAACTTAATCCTGTTGTATTGATTCAAGAACAGCTGGCTCAGTATTACGAAGAGTTGTCAGAGCATTTTGAGCAAGTTCAAATTGATTTAACAGATGAAAAAATCAGTATTCGCACGAGTCGAACAGATTTTGAACGGATCATCCAGAATCTGCTAAAAAATGCCTTTACGCATGGGACAGGAAATTTTCATCTTGCTTTAGTAAAGCAAGATGAAAGCTTGAATTTCATTTTTGCTAATGATATTTTACCAGACCAAAAAATTGATGTCAGTCGTATTTTTGATCGTAATTACCAGGGAGAGTATGCGCGTACAGCGGGCAATGCTGGGCTAGGTTTGTCAATTGCTAAACAATTGGCTGAAAAATTAGGTTTTAATTTAACTGCCAGCCTCAGTGGGAATAATTTGGAATTTCGACTGGTGATTTCACCTGGGTAAAATATGAAATTACCTAGGTGAAACATTGACCCTATTTAAAGTTTCAGAGATTAGAATATTATATATCAATAAAAAGTATTGTGTGATCTATATTAAAAAAGTGAAAAATTTGTTTTACTGGCAATTTAAAAATCAAAAAAATTACTTGACAACAATTTATTTTATGCTTATACTAATTGACAATTACAAAGCGTTGACAGAGAAGAGTAGCAACTACTGTTGGTAAAGAGAGCCCGGCTGGTGGGAAAGGGTACAAAGAAGTAGTGGTGAAGATGAGCTCTGAGCTTTCTAGTCAGTTTACGCTAACTAGACGGTATGCAGCCGTTATATTGCCGGGTATCATTAGGTACCGTTGAGATGCCAGTTGTGAGACTGACATGAATAAGGGTGGTAACACGAAAGTCTTCGTCCCTTTGTTTATCAAATTGATAAGCAAAGGGATGGAGATTTTTTTATCTCTCAAAAAAATTTAGGAGGAAGAAATATGGCACAAGTAGAAAGTTTTACATTAGATCATACTAAGGTAAAGGCACCATATGTACGTTTAATTGCAGAAGAAAAGGGAAAAAAAGGCGATGTTATAGCTAATTATGATTTGCGTTTTTTACAGCCCAATGAAAAAGAAATGCCTACCGCAGGCTTGCATACTTTAGAACACTTATTGGCTGACTTATTGCGTGACCGTTTGGACGGAATCATTGACTGTTCCCCCTTTGGTTGCCGTACAGGTTTCCACTTGATTACCTGGGGAGTTTATTCTTCGACTGAGGTAGCTAAAGCCCTGAAAGAAGTACTTGAAATAGTTGCTAATGAAAGTAAATGGGAAAATGTTCAAGGTGTTGATATCAAGAGTTGTGGTAATTATCGTGACCATTCCCTGTTTACGGCAAAAGAATATGCCAAATTAGTACTGGAACAAGGTATTAGTGATGATCCTTTTGAACGGCATATAGTCTAGGAGGAAAAAATGGGGTATTTTCCAGAATTAAAAGACAAAGTGGTGCTAGTCATCGGGACAGCTCAAGGAATTGGAAAAAGTGTGATCGATACTTTTAAAAAAGAAAAGGCAAGGGTGATTGCCTGTGACATTACTTTTAAAGAAAAAAGTTTAACTCGAATGGATGAATTTAGCTATCAACGACACTTAGATATTGCCAAAGAAGATGAGATAATAGCACTTATGGAGCAATTAGAAAAACAAGCGTTGATCCCGGATGTATTTGTCGATGTTGCGGGAATTTCAACGATGGATTTTATGACAGCAAGTAAAACGTCAGATTTTGATAAAGTACAGGCTGTCAATACTCGTGGAGCTTATTTAAGTGCTAAGAACATTGGCGCTTTAATGCAGCGTTATAACAAAGCGGGACGGATCATCTTTGTTGCTTCTCAGGCGGGAAAAAATGGCTATCGGGGGATGTCTGCTTATGTTGCTTCAAAGCATGCTGTGTTGGGTTTATGCAAAACGATGGCTTTAGAAGTAGCCAATGATGGAATTTTAGTCAATGCTGTTTGTCCGGGAATCATCGAAACAGAAATGAAACAGAAAGAAAGAGAAATTGGCGGAGCTATCCGTGGTATGACAGCCCAAGAAGTATTGGCAGAAGATCAAAGTCAAGTCCCTCTAGGGAAAACTGGAAGTTCGCAAGATGTTGCCAATGTCATTTTATTTCTAGCAAGTCCCCTAGCGGCGTATATGACTGGACAAGCAATTAATGTTACGGGTGGTATGACAATGAACTAGATATGAAACAGGATTTAAAGAGAAAGTAGTTGAAATCAGTTTACTATGCTGCTTTCTCTTTATTTATATCAAGGAGGAGTCTTAGTGAAGAAAAAAATAATTTATTTCGTTCTTATAGTTGCGACAGTTATTTTAACATCTTGTGGAAGCTCAGCACAAAGTAAGGATACTGAAAAAAATAATCAGGTCATCAAAATAGGCTCGGAGGCTGCAGATACAGATATTTGGAAATTTATTGCTAAATCAGAAGCTGCAGAAAAAGCAGGTATTAAGTTAGAGGTACAGGATGTTGAAGGGGGCCCAACTAAAAATAATGCAGTGGCCGAAGGAGACTTAGATGCTAATGCTTTTCAGACCATCAGCTACTTAGAAAGCTATAATCAAGATAGTAAAGTCAAATTAGCACCCATTGCAGTGACTTATGTAGAACCTATGGGAGTCTACTCTGAAAAATATAAGAAGATTTCACAGGTGAAAAATGGAGCTGTAATTGCTTTAGCTGATAATCCTTCGCAGACAGCTAGAGGTTTACGAGTTTTAGAAGCAGCTGGACTGATTACTTTGAAAGATGATTTTGATGATGGTACAGGAACTCCAGATGATATTGAAAAGAATTCTAAAAACTTAAAATTTAAGTTGATAGATGACCGTACAGGACCACGGGTCTTACAAGATGTTGATCTAGCTTTAATCAGCAATACGATTGCCTTAGAAGGCGGGCTTAATGTTTTACAGGATTCAATTTATCGTGAAAAAGCAGATAAATCAAATCGTGCTAATCTGAATGTTATTGCAGTACGAGCTGATCGGGTAGAAGATCAAGAGCTAAAAAAATTAGGTGAATTATACCATGATCCTGAGGTGCAAAAGTATATTAACGATAAATTTGATGGAACAAAAGTTGAGGCTGAAGTTTCATTGGATGAAGTATGGCAAGAAGATGAAGAGTAATTTATGATAGGAAGTAATAGATTAGTACCTAGGTGATTACCGGGTAAAAAGGTAATCTACCTAGGTTAAAAGATTTTTTGTAAACTTTACTAGCGAGTCTTATTATGAATAACAAGTAAAGCTGGTAATAGCTCTAGTCAATATGGTTGAATGTTTGAATGACAACACCAATCAACACAAAGACAAGTCCGGTAATGGCAATGATTTCTTTAATAGGCCAGATTTTTTTATGAATATTATGGCGAGTCGAAGCACTTGTTCTATTATTTTTTTGCTGTAATTGTTGACGCTTTTCCATTCTTGGTATGAATAGCGACATCAGCAGAAAAAGAATACCAATAGTAGTTAAGCCCATTGCAAAAATTGTAGTTTTATTTATCTTTATATATTCTAACACAAAGGTAACAATAGGATTATCTAGTAATTGTTCTTCAGTTTGTTCTTTTTTCATATCACTTACTGCTAATTTAAAACTGATGTCAGTTGTGGTTTTTGGTGATGAAATTTCCTGAGAAAAGCTTGTTTGCGTAAACAGCGTAAGAGAAAATAATGTTAAAATTAATCCCACAATTAATTGATAAATTTTTTTCAAGGGAAGGCTCCTTTTAAACAAGTATATAGTAAGTATAATTATCTTATCATATTGTTGTCATCTCGACGATATATTTTTTTACTAGTAAAAAAATAATTTAAAGTTTATTGTAATTTTTCAATACAAAATAAAATTGGTGGTTGATTTTTTTGGTTTATAAATGCGTATTTTAATACAGAAAATTGTTCTTGTGGCAGCTCTTGGCAATATTGTTGGAGTGCTTCCAATTCTTCTTGTCCACCAGGATGTCCATAATAGGCTACAATTAAGATACGTCCTTTAATTATTAGATGCCTAAGTAATTGACTGAGTGCAGCCTTAGTTGTTTTAGGTATGGTTATGACATTCTTATCACTTTTGGGTAAATAACCTAAGTTGAAAATTGCAGCTTTGATACTTGTGTCTTTATATAGGTACTCATTTAGATGTTCATGTCCATCGTGAATCAATTCTACCCGTTCAATTAGCTGTTTTTCAGCTAATTTGTGCCGGGTGGTGTTCAGTGCTTGTGATTGAATGTCAAAGGCTAAAACATGTCCCTTTCTTCCGACTGATTCAGCTAAAAACAGTGTGTCATTTCCATTACCCATAGTGGCATCAATAACAGTATCGCCAGGTTCAATGACTTCTTTCAATAAACTATGGCTGTATTTCAGAGCGGTTTGTAACATCAGCTAAAGTATCCTTCCTAACATTAAATTTACCTTGATAAGAATTACGATGAATCATTTCTTCATCAATGGCATTTAAAACTTCCCACTTTTTTAAACTCCACATCGGTCCGACTAAAGATTCTCTAGGAGCATCGCCTGTTAATCGATGAATAATAATGTTTTCAGGAATCATTTCAAGCTGGTCACAGATGACTCCTACATAGTCTTTTTTAGTCATCAGCTGAAGATTACCTGTATGATAATCATGCAACATTTTTGTTTTACGCATCAGATGCAGCAGATGTAATTTAATTCCTTGAATATCAGAATCTAGAATTGTCCGGCGAACGTTTTCACGCATCATATCAAGGGTTTCCCCAGGTAGGCCATTAATTAAATGAGTACAGACGCGAATGTTTTTTTTACGTAATTTTTTAACTCCAGACAGGTATGTCTGATAATCGTGGGCGCGATTGATCGTGTGACTGGTTGTTTCAAAGGTAGTTTGCAAACCTAACTCGACCCATAAATAAAGTTTTTTGTTTAATTCACCAAGGTAGTCTACTACATCGTCTGGTAGACAATCTGGACGAGTTCCAACGGATAATCCGACCACTCCAGGAAGATTAATTACTTGTTCAAAACGTTCTTGTATTATATTAAGAGGAGCATGGGTATTTGTGAAATTTTGAAAATACACAATATATTGATCAACGTGCGGCCATTTTAAGTGCATTTGATCAATTTCTTTTTGGAATTGAAGCGGCAAAGGATCTTTAGGAGCAATAATCATATCTCCTGAACCCGAGACGCTACAAAAAGTGCAGCCACCATGGGCTACTGTTCCATCACGATTGGGGCAATCAAAACCACCATCAATTGGTACCTTAAAAATTTTACCGCCAAATTGTTGCCGCAAAGCGTAATTCCAAGAATGATATCGTTTATGTGGGTCTTTGGTGTAGATAAACATCAGTTTTATCCAGCTTTCTATAATTGTTTTTTTTGCATGATCCAAATAAGTCGTTGTTTGCGAAAATAAGGGTAGCTAAATAAAAGCCAAGCTGTACTTACACAATAACCTGCTATAATGTCAGTGGGGAAATGGACACCTAGGTAAATACGGCTGATCCCTATTATCAGAATGAGAAAAACCAATAATAACTGCAGACAGATTTTTAAAGTTTTTGATTGAATGAAAAGAGGGGTCAGTAATAGTAAAGAGCCATAAAGTATCAGACTGGCAGCGGCATGTCCACTAGGGAAGCTGTAGCTACTTTCAATAACCAGATGGGTGAGAGTAGGACGTTGACGTTGTATGAGCAATTTCAGCAAGGGATTTATTATAGTTCCGATACAAACGACATTGATCGTAAGCCAAATCGCATCGACATATTTTTTTCCTTGAAATAAAAGAAAGACAATTGCCGAGGTAATTATCACAATACTGACTGTATTACCAAATTTAGTGATCCATAGAAAAAAGGAGGTCCAAGTCGGATAAAGATTACGAATTCGAGTGGTGATCGTAGTATCAAATGAATATAGCCAACTAGGGTAAAATTTCACAACATAAGTTAAAAAAGCAAGAACTACTAAGGTACAGCTTGCAGCAAACTGCATATATAATTTTTTTTGCATAAGAGACCCCTTTTTAAATAAAATCGGAATTTTACATCTCATAGTATAGCATAATACTTAAGCAAAACTAAAAGTATCAGGAATATTTCTTTTATTACAAGTAGATTAAAATCGAATTTTTTAGATATTAAATTTTGCTAAAATTTTTGAATCTTGTATAATTATCATGTCTAGATGATTGGAGGGTAAAGAAATGGAATCGTCGTTAACACGTAAACAATATCGTAAGAGACAAGAACGTTTTACTTTTTATGGGAATATGAAAAAAAGTGCTGCAGTAGTAGGGACCACTGTCACAGCTTGTTCACTGGTCGCACCTATCATTCCGATACATAATAGTGTACATGCAGAAGAAGTAAGTGGTGAAACAGCTTCCTCTTATGAAACAACAACTACTGATCTAAATAATAATGAAAGTGCTGGTGGTACACAGACTGAAGCGGCTAATGAACAAACAAGTGAAAGTTCAAGTCCGGCGGTGGATAATACAATTGAAGGAAGTGCAGCAGCTTCAACGACGGATCCTGTGAAGGATAATGAAGATAACGGTGAAGACCAAAGTAGTTCTGTCAGTGCTCAAAATGCACAAGAAGAGTCTGCAATTGCTCCATCAGCAGGTATTGCTACTTTTTCCCGTGCTGCCCCGGCGAATGCAGCAGCGCTGATCAATAAAATAGGGAGTTTAGCCAAATCAGTAGCCGCGGCAAATAATTTGTACGGATCAGTTATGGTGGCTCAGGCTATTTTAGAAAGTGGTTCTGGCAGCAGTATTTTGTCTTTATCACCTAATAATAATTTATTTGGTATTAAAGGCAGCTATCATGGCAGTTCTGTGACCATGCGCACGCAAGAGTATCTGAATGGAAAGTGGGTTACAGTTAACGCAGCTTTCCGTAAGTATCCTTCTTACAGGGAGTCTTTACAAGACAATGCAGCTTTATTATCCACTAATCTTTACCGTGGAGCTTGGAAAAGCAATACGAAAAGTTATCGCGATGCAACTGCTGCTTTGACGGGTCTTTATGCAACAGCACCAACATATAATAAAAGTTTGAATAGTTTGATCGAGTCCTATAATCTGACTCGATTTGATACAGGCGGCAGTAGCGGACAGGTAGTCAATACAGCTACGGGAAATTCTGGCAGTCAGGGGAATAAGACGAATACTAGTAATTCTGCTACAGGCACTTACACAGTGAAATCAGGCGATTCCGTCTGGCTAATTGCCAACAAATACGGGATCAGTATGGATCAGTTGCGCAGCTGGAATAACATCAAAAATAATTTTATTTATCCGGGGCAAAAATTAAAGGTTAGTGCAGCCAAAAAGACAAGCAGTAGTTCCGCCAATAAGAAGCCGACGACTGCTTCAGCCAAAAAAACAACTGCAAAGAAGACCACTAAGACGGCAAGTTATACGGTAAAATCCGGGGATTCCGTCTGGCTAATTGCCAACAAATACGGGATCAGTATGGATCAGCTGCGCAGCTGGAATAACATCAAAAATAATTTTATTTATCCGGGACAAAAATTAAAGGTCAGTGCGGCCAAAAAGACAAGCAGTAGTTCCGCCAATAAGAAGCCGACGACTGCTTCAGCCAAAAAAACAACTGCAAAGAAGACCACTAAGACGGCAAACTATACAGTAAAATCCGGGGATTCTGTCTGGCTAATTGCCAACAAATACGGGATCAGTATGGATCAGCTGCGCAGCTGGAATAACATCAAAAATAATCTGATATATCCGGGACAAAAATTAAAAGTTAAACAAACAAGTCAAGCCAGCCAGTCAAGTTCTACTAAAAAGGCAACAACCCAGAGTAAAAATCGGTATCAAGTCAAAAGCGGCGACAGTTTATGGGGACTTTCTCAACGTTACAAAGTCTCTATTAACCATCTTAAAAAAATTAATCAACTTACTGGTGATATGATTTATGTAGGCCAGACATTGAAAATAAGTTAAAAAATTTTAAGTCTGTCAGCTCTCTTAATTTAGGAGGCTGATAGATTTTTTTGAATAAAAAATATAGTGGTTAAAGTTGATGAATGAAAATATTATTTTTTTATGATAAAAATTGAATTTTCGGCTAAATTTTGTTAATATATAGACAATCTATACAAGTTAGGAAAGTCGAACTAGGAGTAGTAAAAAGTTATTTCTTTTTATCAGAGAGTACATAATAGCTGAGAGTGTACAAGAAATCTTTTGAACTTGCCAGTTATATTTAAGACACGCGGTGGCGATCGTTAAAACGTAGAGGCTGTTTAGACAGTGAAATTTAGGTGGTACCACGTTCATTACGTCCTATAAGAGGTTTTCTGGACTTCTTAAGGGCTTTTTTTATTATAAGGAGGAGACAATCGGTGGAAAAATATGATCATAAAGCGATTGAGAAGAAATGGCAAAAATACTGGGCTACAAATAATACATTTAACACGACTGAGGATAAGCAACGACCAAATTTTTATGCTTTGGATATGTTCCCTTATCCATCTGGTCAAGGACTACATGTAGGGCATCCAGAAGGGTATACAGCTACCGACGTTTTATCACGTATGAAACGTGCACAAGGTTATAATGTCTTACATCCAATGGGCTGGGATGCCTTTGGTCTGCCAGCAGAACAATATGCGCTTGATACAGGT
>Ga0079226_10001700_pt1 | contig 16910 bp, 13 predicted proteins | sample Poulit2014_FD_76345 | JGI IMG/M metagenome (GOLD analysis project Ga0079226, IMG submission 76345) | Agricultural soil microbial communities from Georgia to study Nitrogen management - Poultry litter 2014 | ecosystem: Environmental > Terrestrial > Soil > Agricultural land | place: USA: Georgia...
AGAACCTCAGGTTTTACATTCAAAAACTACCGTTGGATGACATGACTGTGCAGCAACTCTCACAGCTGTGGTCTGATGGCGTGGGATATCTGATAGCAAAACCGGCTCAGGCCGCTGCAATCAGTGAGCCAGAATCCAGGCTCTTACTAGTGACCGATGAAGGTCGCGACGCTGGCAGAATCTTTCCCCTGACTCGAGCTAACCTCGCTGTCGGAAGAAGTGGTTCTCAAGCGCAAATCCGTGATCCATGGCTCTCGGCTCATGACTTTAACATTCGAATGTCTTCCAACGGCACAGTCGTCACCCCGATACACGATATCCCCGTCCATTGGGAGTCCGATGAGACGTTTGTGGCAGGTAGGACACGGTTCAAACTTCATCGAGGTGCCGGCGACCGATTGCGCGTTCCTCACTATCCGGGCGCCTTCGAAGTCTCTTGTGGCCAGCCTCCCTCACCGCCCAACATAGTTCTGCAGGTGATTGGTGCAGCTGCCCCCTTGTTGATCGGCATAGTGCTGATGGTCGTTACCGGGATGTGGTATTTTCTGTTGTTTTCGGGAATTTCTGTCATCATTGCTTTTGTGCTCATCACGCAATATCGAAAGTCTCGGAGGCGATTCATCGAGAAGATCAGTGCGGCACTCGCCTCAACGGTGGAGAACATTCACAACAGCATCTTCACTCCGTCTCAGCTGATGTTAGCTTTGACAGCTCACGTAGCTGATCCCCTAGCCCTAACGAAAAAGCAGCCGGAGAATCCAGTCATTCACGTAGGATCTGGTATCTGCAAAGCGCAGATGCTGCATGTCCAAAATACGCAGCAATGGGATGCGTATCTAGATGCACGGACTGACTTGGTCCTAGAACTGCTACCAGGCCAGCGCACCGTAATCATTGGAGAATCAGACCTTCTTCAGCCGCTGAAGAACTGGATCATTGCTCAGCTGTTGCGCCATGTCCGAGCCACGGCGACAGGTCTAGTCATCGATGGTCACCAGGTGGGAGGTTCACCTCGCGTAGAGATATCGGATGGCCTCACTCCATCAGACAACGCCTCAGTACACCACCTGATATTCACCAAGGATGTCTATTTTGCAGATAGTTCCACCATCGTATTGGATCTCAATAGTCATCGAATTACGGGTTCATGGACTGCAACCGATGTCGTCCCAATTGGCATTAGCAGCATACTTCTTGACCGGATCACGCACGAACTAGGACTACACCAACCAGCTCATCAGCCCAGTTCTAATCACCTGGTGTTGTCGTCACCGTGTATGCGTGGTCAGGCAATATCGCAACTTGCAACAAGTTTGGGGACCGGAACGCTTGGTCTGACTTTCGATCTGGTTTCCGACGGCCCGCATGTCCTTATTACTGGAACCACTGGATCTGGCAAATCTGAACTGTTACTCACGCTGCTGGCTGGTTTTGCGGAACGTTATCCCCCGTGCGAGATCAGCATGATTCTGTTGGATTTCAAAGGCGGTTCATCTTTCAATGTATTAGCCATGCTGCCACACGTTATGAGTGTGGAGACTAACCATATAGCAGCAACTTCTTCGCGATCTCTCAAAGCCATCGCCGCCGAACTGTTTCGCAGAGAACGCCTATTTTCTGACTATCAAGTGGCAGATTATGACGATTTCCGGCGTCGGGCACCTCATATCGTCTTACCCCGGCTCGTCGTAGCGATTGATGAGCTCAGAGTATTAGTCGAGCAGAACCCAGAGGCGTCGACAACGCTCGCCCACCTTGCGGCCACGGGTAGATCACTTGGGTTTCATCTCATTATCGCCACCCAACGAACACAAGGCGCTGTCAGTGCCGACATTCGGGCAAATATCGGATCATCAATCTGTCTGAGAACTGCCACTGAGCATGATTCATGGGATGTTTTAGGGACTGCTGAAGCATTTTCGATCTCCCCTACGACACCTGGACGGGCGTACTACAAGGGTGGAGCAAGTAAACCTCAACTTTTTCAGACGTGTCGCTATCTACTGGATGACGAGCCAGTGGTTCTGCAACCCATCGACACTTCCCAGCGGTCGTTCGACCAAACCACAACGGATTGGTCAGCGCTTGTTCAAACACTACGGGAACGAGCCAGTGACCTGCCGCTTCCTGATCCGATTATATTGCCGGCTTTGCCACAGCATATATCTAAGTCTGCTCTTCAGCCTGTCGACAGTAGCATGGAAGCCACCGCTATCGGGTTAGTCGATGACCCTATGCAGTCCAGACAGTTTCCGGTTTACCTCGGCCAGGCACCTTCCGGTAGCGAAGAATTTGTGCTGTCTAGGTCTGTCGCCTGGATTGGTGCAGCAGATAGTGGCATTACACAGTCACTGTATGAAACGTCACGCTATGTTTTGGGAACGGCAGTTCACCGAATATTTCTTGATGGACAGCCTCACGTACAGACCTCAAAGGGGTGGGACACATACTTACACCATTCTGCGGCGAACGCAGATGTGCTAAAACAGTTCCTAGCGGATACCGCAACAGTCCTGGCTACCAGTGCAGAAGTCATCATAGTCATTGCTGATTGGGGTAGTTGGGCTGATGCGCTCGTAACAGGTAGTTTTCAGGGTTTTGAAGAACAGCTAATTCAAATCATGCGACAGTACTCTACGAATTTGAAAGTGTATGTGTTTGGTGGCCGAGAACTCGCCGGAGGTCGTTTACTCGGAATGATTCCCGATCGATTCTATTTACCCAAGAATTCATCGATCGAACATCGGATGATTTGGCCCAAGCTTGTAGATACCCCAACGGTGACATCTCGTGCAGTCTTGGTCACAGCGGATGAGCCTAACGGTGGTTGGGAAGTTCAGCTGGTCAATGGTTCATAGCGACGCTGAGCCATAGCGGAAGAGTATAGACAGATCGTTGCTGCAGTAGCCACGTTCAATGATTCTGCTAAGCCATAGAGGGGAACTGCTACCCTTTGATCGGCCAATCGAAGTTCATGGTCATTGAGTCCTTGGCCTTCATTACCAAATAACCAAGCCGTTGGTTCATTGAGCATGCCGGAGTCTGTCTGGTCTAATACCCGAGTGCCATAACCATCTGCAGCGAAGATTCGTCCCTGAAACGATGCAACGAATGCACCTATTTCTACCCGGGGGTAGACCGGAAGGTGAAACAGTGAACCCGCTGTGGACCTGACAGTTTTGGGGTTGTAGATATCGACTGTGCCTGGAGTAGCCAGAGCATAATCAGCGCCAGACGCATCGGCAACGCGAATGATTGTGCCGACATTACCTGGATCTTGAACGCGTACAATTCCAGCAACTAAATCAGCGCGCGGAGATGGTTGAAAATTATTTGATGGCATGTTGACGACGGCAACGATGCCCTGATGGACTACCGCATCGGACATGGACTGTAGCACTTGATCCGATGTCTCAGCGACGAACACATGGGCGGGAAGTTGCTGTACGAGCGCAAAGAGGTCAGGGTGAGAAGTTGCAAGCCGCTGTGTGTAATACACTTCCGCTACAGTTTCACCAATCGGCCACATTTGTTGGGCAGGCTCAGATAGTTTGAGCAATCCGAGGTGGGCACGGATAGCCTCGGTCGCTGATTGTGGACCTTCGGCCAGAAATTGCTGTCGACGGTTTCGCACAGCAGAACGCCCCGCCAACCGGGCGACCCGTTTGACGCGATCGGCATACGGGTTATCCATCAGATTGACGGGGCGTTGTGTCATGTTCTGAGTGCTAAATGTTATTTAGCGGCAGGTGCGTTGACGTCTGCAGGCAAAGCTTCTTTTGCCATTTTGACCAGAGCGGAGAATGTCTCTGCGTCAGATACGGCAATTTCAGCCAGCATACGACGGTCCAATTCAATTTCAGCCAGTTTCAGACCCTGGATGAAACGGTTGTAAGTCATACCGTTGGCACGTGCAGCCGCGTTGATGCGGGTAATCCACAGACGACGGAAGTCGCCCTTACGCTTATGGCGGTGCTGGTAGTTATAGACAAACGAGTGCAGCAGCTGTTCGTGTGCTTTACGGTATAGACGTGAGCGCTGACCGCGGTAGCCTTTAGCGCGCTGCAGTACTGTGCGGCGCTTCTTTTTTGCGTTAATCGAACGTTTGACACGTGCCATGCGTTCTACTCCTTATTTATATATTCCCTTTGGTGGGGAGAAAACTGATGGTGATGGTACCTGTAGAGGTCTGCTAGATGCCAAGCATGCGACGAATGCGTGCGACGTCAGCTTTAGCCAGCGCGACGTCTGGCTTCAGACGACGTTTGTAGCGTGAGGACTTGTGCTCCAGGTAGTGACGGCGGTTTGCACGTTCGCGCATCAGCTTTCCTGACCCGGTCACGCGGAAGCGCTTGCGGGCACCGTTGTGAGTCTTCATTTTCGGCATAGTGGCCGTTCTCCTTATCGTTATCAGCTGGCTTCCGCACGAAACCAGTCTCAGTCTTGTGACAAGACGCTGTGTCCCGGAACCGAGATCAGCTCGGGCAATTTTTCATCAAAACGAACTGTTTAGTTTTTTGGTCCAGGTTTGGGACCATCATTGGCCTGCGAGGCTTGTTGTTTCAGTTCTTCTGGCATGGCATCAGCAATCGAATTCTTTGGTTCTGCTCGCTGTGCTTCTTCTTCACGTGCTTCACGTGCAGCAGCTGCCGCACGGTCACGACGGGAACCGCCACCCTGACGAGGCTTATGAGCTCCGCCTTTTCCGCGAGTAGCTTGTGCACCCCTTAGAGGGCCAACCACCATAACCATGTTTCGACCGTCTTGACGAGGTTTAGATTCAACCTCGCCGAACTCGGCAACATCATCAGCGAAGCGTTCCAATAACTGAACACCAAGTTCAGGACGTTGTTGTTCGCGGCCACGGAACTGGATCATTGCTTTGACTTTGTCACCAGACTTCAGGAACTTCTGAGCCTGGGAGACTTTGGTCTGGTAGTCGTGGTCTTCAATTTTTAGACGGAAGCGAACTTCCTTCAGCTGGGTAGTTGCCTGGTTGCGGCGTGACTGCCGGGCTTTGACAGCCGCCTCGTATTTCCATTTACCGAAGTCCATCAATTTGGCAACAGGTGGTTTAGCTTTGGGAGCCACTTCCACCAAATCTAAATCAGCTTCAACAGCCAACCGCAACGCATCTTCAATGCGCACGATCCCGACCTGTTCGCCCTCTGGGCCAACCAACCGGACCTCGGGCACGCGAATGCGTTCGTTTACTCTTGGCTCGCTAATGAGATATCTCCTTGCTTGGGTGTCATACTGGTAGTCACCACTCCCCATGGTGGCTTCCAGGAGAGACATAAAAAATGCCTCCCTGCAAAGACAGTGGAGGCTAAACCGATAACACAAGGGGTGTTATCGACTCATCGAAGAAAGCTTAAGCTTCATTCGGGCTACCCGATAACAAGACATAAATCCGTCGGCGGGTGGGAGGAAACCTCCACTTGTCATACGTCGATACACTGTATCATGTTCGACCATTGATCTCAATTTGGTGTAATGGGCCTTGCGTCTCCTCTCTGCACGAAAATTCTGTCCCACTGAAATTTTCCGACACAAGTTGTGCCAAGCTTAGACGTATGACTGAACCACATGATCACACCCAAGACGGTGTATATGCATTCGGGCTGGATGACGTCGAGAATCAAGTCCGCGAGATCCACGAAGTACCCGCCGCCGAAGTTATCTCCACGACGGCTGTCCACCTGATGACAGCAGCTGCTGTCAAAGTTGGGTTGGGTGACATGCCGAATGCCCGGGACCATATTGACCTTGATGAGGCGCGCAAGCTCATCACCGCACTTGCCGGACTCATTGTTGCGGGTGCCGCTGACATGGGTGCGGCTCACGCTGCACCACTTCGTGACGGCCTGCGGAGTCTGCAGCTGGCCTTCCGGGAGGAGTCCATTGTCCCTGACCCACCGGGTCAAGGGCCCGGCGAAAAATACACCGGACCAGTCAACTAACAATTATTCTCGACTCCGGCGTTGCACAAGATGGTTGTTCAGCGCCGGAGTGAACAGCAAGATCAACACGACGCCACCCGAGATTATCAGCGCACCGCCCAGCAAGATGTCGCCAAGTTGGAAATAGGTAAATGAAACGATTACCGCCAACAATTCTGCAACGATCAACGCACCGCGCGGCCACGCCTTGCCTTTATTGACCCCAACAGCGGCAGCGATCAACCATACGGTACCAAGTAAATACAAGAAGACTAAGAAGATAATCGCTGAGACTGGCAGCTGACCCGTCCCGCTGCCCATAATCGTTAGGACGGCGCTAACTAAAAGCGCAACGGCTTGACCCAAAACCACGAGAACCACAGCCCTCACGAAAAGGAACGCTTGAGTGCTCTGTGGTGACTGTGACATGTCGTAACTCCATGACTAAAAAAAATCGACTGTAAGACAAAAAGATGCACGTCTCAGCGTATCGTCATTTGGGCACCCTTGATGTGATCATCGCATCATCGCTCATCACTTTCACTGTTCAATGTGATTAACAACTCGCGGTTTTCGGAAGAATTCTCGGAAAAGCTCTTGAAGAGGTGCACACTCCGTGAAAAGCTGGTTCATAACACATTAATGGAGATCCGTAATCTGTTTGTCTTTATGGGACACATCACGTGTCATCGAGACTGACGCGTTTTTAATTACCGATCACAAGGTACTTTTATTTCACGCTTAGAAAGCGTCATTTAGGGAGCGATTATAATGGATTGGCGCAGTAAAGCTGCCTGTCTTGACAAAGACCCAGAACTATTCTTCCCAGTAGGCAATACTGGCCCTGCATTACTGCAGATAGAAGAAGCCAAAGCAATCTGCCGTACCTGCCCAGTTCAAGAAGTCTGTCTGCAATGGGCAATTGAGACCGGCCAAGACTCCGGTGTCTGGGGTGGCATGAGCGAGGACGAACGCCGCGCGCTGAAGCGTCGTAAGGCTCGCGCTCGTCGCGCCTCATAACTACAGATTTTTTCAAAAAGGTCGGTGCTACAGGTCATGTGTGGCACCGACCTTTTGTTCTTTAAATAGCTAATGGTCTAGTGGAATCAACACTACGGCACGAGTACCTGCTGCCCCATATTTATCGGGTAACTGACGTTCCCAACTGATCGAGCCACGAAGATCAGATTCCACAAGGGTCCGAATAATTTGAGTACCCAAGCCGCTACCGATTGCTGCAGTCGCCGCCGGCCCATCGACGACACCTTCATCAAGGACTTCGACTTTCAAATACGGATGAGGCTGGCCTGGCGTATGAACCCGTTTGGTTAGCAAGGAGATCATCCCACCATCCGGGCCTGTGCCATGTTCAGTTGCATTCGTGGCTAATTCATTGACTACCAGGGCTAATGGAGTGGCGAGGTGACCTGGCAACTGTCCAAAGCTGCCTTGAATCCGAGTAGACACCGGACGCGATCCTGCTGCAATCTCAACGGCCATCGTAAACTGACGGTTCAATAGGTCGTCCATGTCAACGGTAGTTTCCATGGTCTGCGATAAGGTTTCGTGGACCAAGGCGATCGCATCGACTCTCGACATGGCTTGCAAAAGCGCCTGACGTGCGCCGTCGGATTTCATTCGTCGCGATTGCATACGGAGCAGGGACCCCACGGTCTGCAGATTATTTTTTACACGGTGATGGATCTCTCGGATGGTCGCATCTTTGCTGATGAGTTGTTCATCTCTGCGACGAATCTCGGTGATGTCCCGTAGTAATACTAGTGCGGAGAAGTGTTGCCCTTGGTCGTCTAGCAGGGGAATCGAACGAGCTGACAGCACGATATTGCGGGTTTCGATATCGACTCGGGCTGATTGGCGTCCAAACAGAACTGCTGGCATAACCTCGTCTATGGGCATATTGAGATCAAGCTGATTGGTCACTAATCTCGAAAGCTGACGCCCATCAACGGAGTCTCTGATGCCAAGTTTTCGAAAAGCCGACGTCGCGTTCGGGGAAGCGTAGGTAATCAGCCCGTGGGCATCGATGCGCACCAGCCCATCCCCCACTCGCGGATTACCGTGACTTGTCGAGGACGCCTTTGAATCCTGTGCCGGCCAGGTGCCGTGGGCGATCATGACGAATAAATCGTTGGCGGATTGTCGGTAAACCTCTTCCAGCCGTGAGGTGTGACGTTGTGAAACGAGATTTTGGTGGACGGTTACCACCGCCATGGTTTCGTCCTGTCCGACCACCGGCCAGGCGGACACCCCGGGTGGGCCACCTACGTCGTCGCTGCTTTGTGTGAAGGGTTGTCTACTCGTAAAGACCCGCTCTAGTATCAAACCGATACTTGCCGGAGGCGCGGTTCCGGTCATATCTTGGGGCAGCGTGGTTTGAGCGGTAACGGGTCGAGCCTGTGCTATCGCAATATATGAATCGTCGTGTGGATACCACAACACCATGTCGCAGAACGAGAGATCTGCTGCGATCTGCCATTCGGCGGTAATGAGCTCTAGCCGTGGTGCGTGCCGCTGGTCAACAAAAGACCCGGGAGTCGAGGTGTGCATGTTTGTAGCGTAGTCTCGACGCCCGGGTTTTGCGAAGCGGGGCCGCGATTACAGAATCAAACTGCGCAGTCGGCGCAAGACGACGGTCATCATGGCAAGATCCGTGTCTTCGTGCATGGTCTGGGCATCAAATTGTTCTGCTATCTGGGTTAGGAAACTGCGAACGCGTGCCACGCGTCGGAGGTGGTCGGATTCCCAGTGCGCCACTGCTTCAGCTGGTGAGCGCCCTTGGACTCCCTCGGTCGTCAGAACTTCACCGGTAAGTTCGGTAAGCCAAGAATAGAGTTCCTCACGCATCGACGCTCTGGACAGCGAGTCCCACCGGGTTTCCCGAGACAAACCACTGATGAGATCCAGCAAGTAGCTGACGTTGAACTCATCGTGGAGAGCAAAAAATATCCCGATGACGCGCTTGGGATCTTCATCGAGACGAGCAGCCAGATCCACGATGTCCATTAGCGAATAGGCTTCGAACATCCGTGAAGTTCGTACGGCGAGCTGCGGCTCGAAGCCAGCTTCAATCAAGCGATCACGGTCGGATTCAAATCTTCGCTTGGTATCACCCACGAATGCTCCGGAAATCTCTGGAATCAATTCGGTCACCGGTTCCAGGTAGCTGGAGATTCGTTGTTGCATGGTCAGATCGGCGCGCTGGTGGTGGATAATCCACCGGGTGATTCGATCCGTAAGACGTCGCAGCCGGAATCCAATCTCCCATCTGATCTCCGGGTCGATGCTTCGTGGCAACGCGTCAAGTTCCTCGCGGTATTCATTGATCTCATAAATCCATTGGCCAGCCAAAAATGATTCGACAACCGTGTGAGTGTCAGCTCCGGTTTCTTCTTGGGCACGGAATACCGTGGTGATCCCTCCGGTGTCGACCACATGATTTGCAACCGACATCGCAATAATCTCCCTGGCTAACGGATGATTAAAGACCGTCCGACCAGCGCGTTGCTGCAAAGTTTTCGGGAAATACGCATAGAGCCAGTCATTGAACCACTCATCATCGACCATTTCAGATTCCAGTAGATCGTGCATCATCTGGATCTTGGTATACGAGGCAAGGATCGCTAATTCAGGAGTGACGAATCCTTTACCGTGTTCCATGCGCTGGCGAAGTTCCTCTTCGGAAGGCAGAGCCTCTTGTTCTCGGTCTAGCCCGGCGTGTTCTTCTAACCACGCGGTGTGGCGGATCAGCGTCGGGGTCCACTCCGCGTCGAGGCCTTCTTCCAGACGCAATAGGGCGTTCTGGGACACGTTGGTTTTCAGCACCAGCTCTGCAACCTCGTCGGTCATTGACAGCAGCAGCTGGGTCCGTTCCTCAGGTGCGATGAGGTTTTCTTCAAGCATTGTATCGATCAAGATCTTGATATTGACTTCATGATCCGAGGCGTCGACACCACCTGAGTTATCGATCGCGTCCATGTTAATTAACACCCCGTTGAGGGCTGCTTCAACACGTCCTGCCTGGGTAGCACCAAGGTTTCCACCTTCGCCGACGACTCGAGCACGCACTTGGGAACCGTTGACCCGAATCTGGTCGTTGGCGCGGTCGCCGACGTCGTCGTGGGTTTCTTCTGATGATTTGATATAGGTTCCGATACCGCCGTTATAAATTAAATCGACCGGGGCTTGCAGGATTGTCTTGAGCAGTTCGTTCGGCGTCATTTCGGTGACGGTCTGATCGATAGCAAAGACCTTACGCATCGGCTCGGTGATTTCCACCGAACGAGCGGTACGGTCAAAGACGCCGCCACCTGCAGAAATCAGCTCCGGATTGTAGTCACTCCACGATGAGCGCGGTAGATGGTAGAGGCGTTCGCGTTCTTCGAAGGAAACTTCTGGATCCGGATTGGGGTCAATAAAGATGTGCAGGTGGTTGAAGGCGGCGATCAGTTTGGTGTGACGGGATCGGCGCATACCGTTGCCGAACACGTCACCCGACATATCGCCGATGCCCACGACCGTGAACGGTTCTGCTGTCACATCTATGCCTAGTGTGCCAAAGTGCGATTTCACTGACTCCCACGCACCGCGAGCGGTAATGCCCATGCCTTTGTGGTCGTAGCCCACCGAGCCACCTGATGCGAAGGCATCACCCAGCCAGTGGCCGTATTCGGCGGCGATTTCGTTTGCGATATCCGAAAAACCGGCGGTCCCTTTATCTGCCGCTACGACAAGGTAGGTATCCGTGCCATCGTGTCGGATGATATTGTCACGAGTCCAGGTCACGCGTCGACCTTCAACGGTGCGCTGGTTATCGGTGATGTCCAGCATGCCGCGCATAAAGGTTCGATAGGCTGCACGTCCGGCTTCGAGCCAGGCTTCCCGATCGACCGAGGGATCCGGCAGACGGTGAGCGTAGAATCCTCCTTTGGCACCTTGAGGCACAATCACGGCGTTTTTGGTTTGTTGGGTCTGCACCAGTGACAGCACTTCGGTGCGGAAGTCTTCTCGACGATCCGACCACCGCAGCCCACCGCGAGCAATCGACCCGAACCGGAAATGCACACCGGAGACCTGTGGTGAGTGTACCCAGATTTCATGCAGCGGCTGCGGATGTGGGGCAAAAGGGATCCGTTGCGGTGCGATCTTGAAGCTTAGCCACCCGTGGCCGGTATAAGCATTCGTTCTGTCCGTGGCTTGCATAACCGTCAAATAGTGACGAAGCAAGCGATCGGCATCTAGGGTTGGGACTTTGTCGAAGCGTTCGTGCAGCTTGGCCACGATGTCCTCAAGTTGTTTAACTCGAGCCTGTGATGCCAAACCGTCGCGTTCTTCTCCGACCCCGGCTAGGTCCGGGGCAAAGCGCGTGTGAAAGTACTCCACTAATCCTGCGGTGACTCCCGGGTTAGCCAACAGCACCTCGGCCATGAATTGCAGCGAGTTGGGTAGCTGCAATTGCCGCAGATAGTGGCCATAGGCACGCAGTACTGCCACCATTTCGGGGGAAACCCCCTGATGAAGCACCAGTTTATTGAAGGCATCAGCTTCAATATGCCCGGCGATAGCTGAGGAAACCGTATCCTCCAGGAGTTGTGCCACGCTGGAGAGGTTCACGTCTTCGTCGGCGACCAGCCCGACGTCGTAGAGGTAGTAGTCGTCTCTATTGCGCGGCGAAATACGGAACGGGTACTCATCGGTGACTTGGACCCCCAGCTCCCCAAGGATTGGCATGAGCGTGGTCAAGGTGATGGGCTGGACCGAGTAGATTTTCATGCGCGCCCCGGTCTCCCCCTGCACCAGGTAAATGGCTGGCCGGTCCTGTTCCAACGCGGTGAAACGCGAAATATCTTCCATCGCGTCATCGATTTCAAAGCGGACCCGGTAGTTCGGTGGGAATGCCTCATCCCAGACCTGAGCAGCTTCGACCCCGGAATTCTCGCCAAAGACGGCGACAGCCTGGATGTCGACACCTTCTTTCCAGGACCGTACAGCCATCACAAGGTCTTCTTCGATTAGGTCGTGGTCAACCTGGTCATAACCGTCCCAATCTTTGGGTAATTGAATGCGGTAGAACAAGCGGGCCAGCACCGATTCATCGAGGTAGACGTTGAAGTCCAGCGAGGTAGCGTTGAGGTGATCTACGAGAACCTCCTGGATCCGCAATCGTACTGAAGTGTTGTAGCGATCGCGCGGCAGATACACCATGGCTGTCATAAACCGGCCATAGATGTCTGGTCTCAAAAACAGTCGAGTTTTGCGACGTTGGCCCAATGACAAGATGCCTAACATCGTGTCAAGCACCTCTTTGGGGCTCATTTGCATCATTTCGTCGCGCGGATACCGCTCGAGTTCATGATTCAGTGCGGCACCCGAGTGTGATTGTGGGTCGAATCCTGCTTCGGTGCGGACTTGCTCGGCAAGTTCGTGAGCATAGGGCACCTGGTCGATCGGAACCGAGCTCAAGGTGGGACGCCACAGTCCAATGAATCGGCGTTCCCCGATGGTCTCGCCGTCGTCATTATACTTTTTGGCGCCAATAAAATCCATGTACGCGTTTCGATACACCCGTGAACGCGAGTTGGTTTTAGTGATGATCAGCGGTTGTGGCTTATCAATTTGTTGCTGTCCCAGTGCGGTCAGCGGCTGAGCGGTTGATGCTTGGTCCCGCATAATACCCAGTCCGGTTTCCATATTGGCGGCAAGATACTGTTGCCCATGCTCATTGGTGGCCAGCTGGTATTCGCGATAGCCCAGGAATACGAAATTATCATCGCGCATCCATTCCAACAGACGGGCAGCCGGTTCGATATCCTGAACCCAGTTCGGGCCCTCAGTTCGCAGCGCCTGGGCGGTATTGGTTGCGGCGTGTTTCAGTTCTTCGTAATCACTATTCGCAGCACGAACATCAGACAGTGATGCCTCGATGGCTGTCACCAGAAGCTCGGCTTGTTCCGGTTGCAACGGTATACCGGTTTGGATGGAAATCCAGGACTGTAGCTCCGCGTGGTAGCCCTTAGGAGACGGCGGAATTTGTTCCAACGGCATGACCCGGTCGCCTGAGATCCGAGGCGGGTGCGCTGGTAGTTCAAAAATATCGGTGAGTTGACCGTCATCGTCTGCGTGTTGAGCGACCACGATGGGGTGAACGACCACCGAGATCGGTATGTCCATCTTATTGAGTTCGGCCGACACCGAGTCGACCAAAAACCGAATGTCTGGGTGAACAACTTGAATCACGGCGTGCCGCGGATAGTGTCGGATAGCAATTTTTGGTTTGCCGGCGGCTTTGACGGCAAGTTCGAGGTGACATTGCACCATCTCGTCACGACCTTGCTCGCCTAGGACCCGCTGATCTTCTGGGCCAATATGCCGAAAATAGGCTCTGGCAAGCTTATCCGTCGCTTCGACGGGACTATCCGTGGACGGCGCTGTCCACAACGGTTCGTTCGCGGGCATCATGCAACTTTCTGTTGGTAACCTTTCAGAGTGACGGCGCCATTGCCGCCATCCATCACCCTAGCTTCTGACCAGGTCTGAAAACAGGGTTGAGGCACAATCTGGTTCATAGCCGCGCCCAAAAAGCTTATCCAGGAGTATAATTAAGACTTCTTGGTGAATTTCAACAGTCTGCTTCGCGATCTTGACGGGGCTTTTTGCTTCAGCGAGGAGTTGTTAGCAGCAGGTGCTAAGTTGGTCACACATGCCTGCATGAGTCGTTGGATCGCCAACCGGATCTCGGCCTTCGGAGCACTTTCTGCCAGGGTTTTGCCAGACAGTAGCGCCCCAGCGGTAACTTCCGGAGCCCACCCGATAAATTGTTCCAAGTCCACTTTTGGTCCGAAACGTTCCCAAACACTGCGCAACTGCCGCTTCGGACTCAGGCCTGACGACATAGGGGTGACCTTGTTGACGATCGGCACGATGTCGCTGTTGGTTGTTTCCCTCAGGTGCTCTAGGCCTTTCATGAACCTGACAAATCCAACCGGGTCGCCGGTCCCAACTGCTATCACGGTATCTGCATTGGTCACAGCGGTGATGGTGGTGGCGTTGCGCTGCGGTGCAGGAATGTCAAAACTGAGTTCCTCATCTTCTTCAAGGCCAAATCCACAGTCAATAATAATGACATCCCAGCCCTCACGTGCGACGTCTAAAACGTGTGCCCACGCCGCCGCACGCACTTGCGGCCAGCGTTCTGGACGCGTCAACCCCGTGAGCACATCCACTGCGGATCCCTGAACAGTGACCCGCTGCGTATAACGCGCCAGACTCGCGGTATCCAAACCACGATGTTCGGCAGCACGGCAGGCTTGGGCAATGGCTGCGGTGTCTTCCAGCAATCCCAGATACACCGAGACTGCAGCCCCATAGGTATCTGCGTCAATAAGCAGCGTACGATAACCCGCCAGTGCCGCTTCCACCGCTAAATTCACCGCGATAGTTGTCACACCGGGTGAACCTATGGGGCCCCAGACTGCGATGATCTGGCCGCGGTTGTTACCTGATTGGACAGTTGGCTCTTCGACTTCGTCCGCGTCAACAACAGGGGTCTGTTCAGCATGCTGCGCAGATCCAAAATCGACGTAATCCAGGCTGTCGCTTTCACTGGATGCTCCCCCATTATTCACCACGTCCATCTCAGAAATATCCGATCCCATGCCGGCATTGGCAGCTAGCGTATAAGCGACTGGATTTTCGGGGAGATCCTTGGTTGGGTCATATGGCCTTGCACGGCGACCACGACGCCGCGAGGGTGTGGCATTGGGATCGAGTTCTGCAAGGACTTGCGAATCTTCCTGGCTCAATGACGAGTCGCCTTGAGGTTCTGGAACCACCTGGTGAGCGTCAACACTTTCTAGCCACGCGACGAGTTCAGCACCCGACAACTGTGGTGAGACGACGGGAATACCTAGTTCGGTTAATCGTTGACGATCGTCAACGACGTCGCTAATGGCAGCCAACTTAGGAGCTCTGTCATCGATGTTGCTCAGTTGTTGCAGGGTCTCCAAAGTCACCAGGTCTAAATCATCTGCCACCAAGACAATATCCACCAGCCCCGACCGGGCCACCGCCATCAGCTCTGCAAAGGCATGACATCGGTGGGTAATCGTCACATCCGAGCGCGTGGACTCAATCGGGGTGACATGATCAAAACGCGGGTTGATCGTGGTAGCAACATTGAGGACTGCCATTTCAAATCAATCTCCCGAAATGGACGGTACCAGCGAAATCTTAGCCCCATTGGCCTGTGCATCTAACACCCCGGGTAAAGCATCCTGTGACAGCATCAAGTACACGGTCGTGGTGTCTGCGGCAGCAAATGTGGACGTGTTATCGTCAATACCCACAACTTCTGCACTGCTAATGAGTTTGTGTGGTTCCTCAAAGCCTCGACCATCTGAATCGGCAAGTGCAACCCACACATCGGCTCGTGAACCGGTGGTAACCGAGGCCGGCATATCCTCCGAAATTCGAATCCCCACTTGCTGTCGTCCGCCTGGGTCAGCTTCATTGACTTGTCGCTGGGCTAGGAACTCACCTTGCAAGATTGTTGAGGCGACATAAAATTCCGAAGGCAGATCTTGTTCGGCCGACCAGTATATATCCGAGGCCTCAGACATGCTGGCTTGAACGACATGGAAGTCCTCAGGTTTCACTTTGACTCCCGGAACGACATCGACCGACGCTGCCCAATAGCCCTGCCGAGAGTCTGCAGCTTGCATCAACGCCACAACCCCGGCGACTGAAAGGACGACAAGAATAACGCCCACGATCAAGCGTGGATCGCGCCATCCGGGGGTGCGGATACGTGGGGCTTCTACGATTTTATCGTTCATGGGTCTTCCTCACGGGCGGTTACAGTCATCTACTGTGGCAAATCGCATAACAGAATATAAGGGTTGATCGTCCTATATTCGGAGGAACTCTCAGAGAGACGATTCACGGTCAGGCTAACGCATATCTCATCACTTGTGAACATTCAGCATCTCACGTATTCTAAAATCATCAAAGATCCCCAAATTTACCGATACAGGAGCTGCAATGGCCCGCTTTATGACCCTGACGGATGTTGCAGAAGAACTCCAGATCTCAGCCGCCGCCGTACGTAACATGGTGCTCAAAGGAGAACTTGAAGCTTTCCAGATCGGTGGTCGCGGTCAGTGGCGCGTTGATTCCCAGAAGTTTGAGCAATTCATCGAAGAACTCCACGAAGAACAGCGCCAACGCGTAGCGGAAGAACAACACACCGACCAGCATCAGTAGATGTTTCCAGCCCGTCACACTATATCTTCAAGCCCCATGGGCGAAGCCCTGACGAGTTGAATCGCGTCGGTTGGGATAATTCGCCATCCCTGTACCACTGATGAACGCCGAAACTCATCACGTGCATGTATCGCAATGTCGAGATGATCTTTCCCGACACGGTCGATCGTTCCTTCAGCTAACATTGCGCCCTGCCGTGAGACAACTTGCACCGGTTCTCGACGTCGCGCCAATGTGCGGTAAATAGCAAGCACGCTCGGGCCAGCACGCATGGGTCGAGATGGCACGACAGCTCGTTTCAAATTCGTGTCAATCCCCCGGATGGCGTCCCGCACGATGATGACTGAACTTGTCTCGTCAATACCACCGACCCAGGCGGGCCCAACGGATCTGAGATCAATGACTTGACTCCGCCCATCCGCCAGAACCATCCGTACTTGTTCACCCAATGCCCCACGTAGGCGATCCATTAAGGTCAGCTCAGCCCATAAGCCCCGAGTCAGCTCTGCAGCATCTTGTTCAACAGCTTCCCAGTGACCAAACTGCAGCTGAGCTTCGAGATCAGCAAATAAATCATTCCATCGCATGAGTTCACCCTAAAACCAGATCCACTTGAATTCACGGGTTGACCGCACGTTAACCACCAACGAATCCGAAAAATCTGTGTGGACAAATTCCGCCCAATCAATC